>Ga0182024_10000986_pt1 | contig 73818 bp, 64 predicted proteins | sample P32metaG_FD_120480 | JGI IMG/M metagenome (GOLD analysis project Ga0182024, IMG submission 120480) | Permafrost microbial communities from Stordalen Mire, Sweden - P3-2 metaG (Illumina Assembly) | ecosystem: Environmental > Terrestrial > Soil > Wetlands > Permafrost | place: Sweden: Stordalen...
CGTGGCTGCCTTTCAGCCGCACCTCTATTCGCGCACGCGGGATCTGGCGACCGAGTTCGGGTCGGCGCTGGCCGCGGCTGACCTCGTGTTCCTCACTGAGATCTATCCGGCCCGAGAGCAGCCAATCGCAGGTGTGACGGCGGGTTTGATCGCGGAGGCGGTCACCCGGTCCGGGCGGACCCTGGCGTGGCGCGGCGAACGCTCGGCCCTGGCGGCCGCGCTGGCGGATGTGGTCGGCCCGGGTGATGTCGTGCTGACACTTGGCGCAGGAGACATCACCCGCACGGGCCCGGAGTTGCTTCGCGCGCTGGGCACTGCCAGCGCGGCGGCTGGGCCGCCGCGAGGTGAGTCCCGGGCATGAGGCTGCCGGCTCTCGTGGCCAACTGGTCCGGTCTCGGCCTCCGTGGTCCGCTGGCGATCGCCGCGTGCGCACTGGTTGCTGCCGCTGCTCCCTGGTGGGGGCCCGATGTGTTGTCCAGGCTCGCGTTCTTTCGCGTGCGGGCCGTGGAAGTGAATGGAGCTCATTTTCTGGCGCCGTCCGAGATCGTGGCCGCTATGCGGGTCGACACGACCGTGTCGGTCTGGGACGACGTCCGGCCGATCGCGGCGCGACTCGGGAGGCTGCAGGAGATCCAGGAGGCCAGCATCACGCGGAAGCTTCCTGGCACCCTGGTGGTCCGAGTGACCGAAAAGGCGCCGGTAGCCTTGATCCCCGCGACTGGCGATCTTCGTGTGTACGATGGGAGCGGTACGGTGCTGCCCATCGACCCTGCCCGAATCGACTTGGACTTGCCTATCGTGAGCCGCCCAGACCGCCGTGTCCTCAAGTTGCTCGACAACGTCCGCTCGCAGATTCCGGAGTTGTTTGCCCGGATCAGCGACGTGCGGCGGCTGGAGTCTGGTGAGCTCGTCGTGCGGATGCCCGACGTCGTCGTACGGGCGCCGGCGAACGTCGATCCCCAGCGGCTCGCCGAGGTGATGCCGGTGGCAGCCGATCTGGCGCGCCGGCGCATTCGGGTCGCGGAGCTCGATCTGCGGTATCGCGACCAAGTGGTCGCCCGCCTCCAATGAGACGAGACCTGTGACCGAGCGCGGCATCGTGCCGGAGCGGCTGGTCGCCGGACTGGACATCGGGTCCGCCAAGACGACCGCGGTGATCGCCGAAGTCGGCGGGGATCTGCCGCGCAATCCGCGCATCAAAGTGCTGGGCGTGGGCCAGGCGCGCACGACCGGTCTTCGGAAGGGCGTCGTGGCGGATATCGAAGAAACGACCCGCTCAATCCGGAAATCTCTCGAAGACGCCGAGCGCATGGCGGGCGCACACGTCACCGAGGTGTATGCCGGGATCGCGGGCGCTCACGTGCAGGCGATGACCAGCAGTGGTGTCGTGGCCGTCAACGGCGACGAGATCACCCGCGCCGACGTCACCCGTGCCAACGACGTGGCCCGCGCGCAGGCGATCCCGACGGACCGCGAGCTGCTGCACGCGATCCCGCAGGAGTACACCGTGGACCGGAATCGCGGGGTTCGCGATCCGGTCGGCATGATCGGCACGCGACTCGAGACGGAGATGTACCTCGTGACGATCGGTGGGTCGCCGGCAGTGAATCTCCGCAAGTCGGTCGAGCGGGCCGGCTATCGCGTGCGGGAGCTCGTGCTCGAGCCGCTGGCGAGCGCGCTGAGCGTGCTCACGGACGATGAGCGCGAGCTGGGCGTGGCGCTCGTCGAGCTGGGTGCGGGCACGACTGACCTCGCAATTTTCCACGAAGGCAAGATCCGGCACCTGGCGTCGGTCAACTACGGCGGCAACAACGTCACCAACGATATCGTGCTGGGGCTGAAGGTCACGCCCGACGACGCCGAGCGGCTCAAGGAGCGGTACGGGTGCGCGTACGAGTCGATGGCGAATCCAGACCTCTCGATTCCGCTGCCGGGCACCGCGACGCAGGGCGACCGGGCGATCGATCATCAGTCACTGGCGCATATCATCCACCAGCGCATGGACGAAGTATTCGAGATGGTACAGCGCGAGATCACCGCGGCGGGCTATGCGCGGCGGCTGAGCGCGGGCGTGGTGCTGACCGGTGGCGGCGCAGGGATGACGGGGATGCGAGACCTGGCGACCGATTCATTCGGCATTGGCGTGCGGATCGGATCGCCGGCCGACAATATCGGGGGGCTCAGTGATGCGGTGGAAGCTCCGCGTTTCGCGACGGTCGTCGGACTGGCCCAGTACGCGGCTCACCGTGTGGCACTCGATGGCGACAAGTCGCCCGGTGGCGGCCATCTCCACCTTGCCGGGCCAGGTATGGACAAATGGATTCAGCGTGTGCGGGAGTGGCTGCAGGATTTCTTTTGATCCGCTCCTGGATGGCGCGCGATATCGCGTGATATCGCGTGAATCCGGCTGATACGCGCGTGAAGAGGCGATTGGCCGGCGTTTGTCAAGCCGGCGCGCACGGGAGTGCGCACGTCGTTCGCCCCACCGCTGCCCGCTCTCGGTATAGCGGCGTTCTCAAAAAACTGATGACCGATCCCACACGTGTGGATAAGTCCGATGACGTGGTGCGCTGCGATTTCGCGCAAGCGAAAATAGTCAGTGTGGTCGGCCAGCCGAAAACTGTTATATTCCCGCGTCCAATCGGGCCCAGTGAGAGCCCTATCCCGCCGACCGTAGTTGGTCACTCGAAAGTGGAGCTCCGCTCGCCATGATCTTCGAATTCGAGGAGAACCCGTCGCAGAACGCCCGGATGAAAGTGGTGGGCGTGGGCGGGGGCGGGGGCAACGCGGTGAACCGGATGATCGAGGAGCGTCTCGAAGGCGTCGAGTTCATCTCGGTCAACACCGATGCCCAGGCGCTTCTCAACTCGAAATCCGACGTCAAGATCCAGATTGGCAAGAAGCTGACTCGCGGACTCGGCGCAGGCGCTCGCCCCGAGATCGGCCGCCAAGCCATTGAGGAGAATCGCGAGGAAGTCTCCCGGGCCCTCACCAGTGCTGATCTGGTGTTCATCACGTGCGGTATGGGTGGCGGCACCGGAACGGGCGCCGCACCGATCGTGTGTGAGCTCGCGCGGGAAGCAGGGGCGCTGACCGTCGGCATCGTGACCAAGCCTTTCCTGTTCGAAGGGCGGAAGCGCATGCGCCAGGCGGACGACGGCATTTCGCAGATGCGGAAGAACGTCGACACGATGATCGTCGTCCCCAACGAGCGGCTGCTCGCGGTCGTGGGCAAGGGCATCCCGTTCCAGGACGCGCTCAAGAAGGCCGACGAGGTGCTGCTGCACGCGACGCAAGGCATTTCGTCGCTGATCAGCGTCACCGGTTTGGTCAACGTGGACTTCGCCGACGTCCGCACCGTGATGCAGGCTGGTGGCAGCGCGCTGATGGGGACCGGGATCGGCCGTGGTGAGAACCGCGCCATGGAAGCAGCACAGCAGGCCATTTCCTCACCGCTGCTCGACAACGTCTCCATCTCCGGAGCGACTGGCGTCCTGGTCAACATCACGGGCGGCGCCGACCTCACGCTCGGTGAAGTGCACCAGATCAACGAGATCATCCACGACGCGGTCGGTGACGAAGCCGAAATCATCTTCGGTGCGGTTCACGAACCGGCCATGCAGGGTGAGATCCGCGTGACGGTGATCGCCACCGGCTTCGATCGCCCGAGTGTCGTCGCGGCCCAGGCGGTGACCGACTCCAAGGGAGCGCCGGTGATTCCGTTCCCGTCGGCGCGCCAGCGGGCGGGCGGCATCCGGCCGGCCGGCGGCGGCGCCACTGACGTGCGGCGCCTGCCTGGGGCACTCCCTGGCTTGGCGGACAAGTCCGGCGGCCCGGCGCAGGATCTCAGCGACATGGAGATCCCGACGTTCATTCGGAGACAGATGGATTGACGCTGGCAGCGGCCCGCGCCATCGCGTACTCCCTGGTGGCGGGGCTCGCGGTGGCGACGCTCGCCGCTGCGCCCGCGGCACACCTCGGGGCTTCAGCCCCAGGCGCACCATCCGATCCGGCCGGCGCTGATGCCGCGCGCCTCCCCCCGGTCGTCGCGACCGCGAGTGCGAGAACCGATACGCTGGTGATCGCCGGGCGGATCGACTACAATCTCTATTCCACGCTGGACTCCTGCGCCGCGAGCGCCTTTCCGCTGCGCGGGCGGATGAAGCTGGCGTGGCTCGTGGCCGACATCTACGAATATCGGGTGGACATGACCCGCGACCTGCGCGTGGGGGACGGGCTTCGCGTGCTCGTGGAGCGTACGCTGACACCAGCAGGCGGAGTATCCGTCGGCCAGGTACTGGCTGCGACCCTGACGGTCTCGGGCGACACGTTGTCGGCCATCCGGTTCGCCCACGACGGCGCAGCCGACACGGCGAGTGGCTACTTCGATCCCCACGGGCGCTCGCTGCGAGCCGCCTTTCTGCGCGCGCCCGTCGAGTTTCGCCGCATCTCGAGCGTGTTCGGGATGCGCAAGCATCCGATCCTGGGGATTTGGCGCCAGCACAAAGGCACGGACTACGTGGCGGCGCAGGGCACGCCGGTCCGGACCATCGGAAACGGCGTCGTGGTCTTCGCCGGCCAGAAGGGCGGCTACGGCAACGTGGTCGACATCCGGCATCCGAACGGTTACGTCACCCGCTACGGTCACCTGTCGCGGTTCGCTCCTGGGACTCGCGCTGGCGCCCGGGTCGCGATCGGCGAGACGATCGCCTACGTCGGTATGACCGGCCTCGCCACAGCGCCGCACCTGCACTTCGAAGTGCTCGTCAATGGTACCCAGCGCGATCCGCGGCAGGCGTTGCGCGACCGCGGGGCCGGCGAACCGGTTCCGGCCGCCGACCGGGCCGCCTTCGATCAGGTACGCGACGCGCTCATGACCGCTCTCTCGCGGGACCCGGAACACGCGACGGTCGCGATGCGGTAGCGTGTGAACGGGAGGCGCACGTGCAGTGCCGGGATCAGGCTGCCGCGGTGCTACTCGGTAGATTGCGCTGATGGTTTTCTGGCTCACGGCCGCGGCGCTGGGCGCTGCAGCGGCTGGCCTCCAGTACTGGCGTCCAAGCGGCGCTGGCTGGCTGGCTGCCGTCCTGCGCGCGCTGTCCGTCGCCGTTCTCGTCGCGCTCTGCCTCGATGCGCCGGCAGGCCGGGGCTCGCAACCTCGCGCGATCACTGCGCTCGATGTCTCGGCGAGCTGGCGGCGCACTCAGGACAGTGCGGCGTACCGTACCGCGCTTTCGGAGCTGGGACGAGCCGCTGGCGATTCGGTGTTGCTGATCGGCGATTCGATCCGCTTCGGACACCCACCCGCGGTGCCGCGCGATGTGCGTTCGCGTGTGCGGCCGGCCGTGGAGCGAGCGCTTGCTGCGGGGCGCCCACTGACACTGATCACCGATGGCGAGATCGATGATCCGGAGGCGCTCACCGATTTGCCGGCCGGGTCGCGGGTCGTCGTCGTGGCGCATCCGGCGAGTCGCGACGCCGGGCTGACGGCGCTTGATGCCCCTCGCGCGGCTGTCGCCGGGGATACCATCGAGCTTCGGGCGACGCTCGTGGCCAGTCCGGCCGGATCGGGGGCGGGACACGTATCATTTTCTGTCGGGCCGTCCCCTCCGGCGCCGGCGTCCATCGTCGCGGCCGACCCGCTCCCGGCGGGCGCCGAGCGATCCGTCACGGCGCGGGTGCCAGTGCCAGCGGGCGACGGACCGCGCGTGGTTCGCGCCGTGTGGACGGGGGAGGGCGATACCGAATCACGGGACGATACGTTGTCCGCCGCTATCGATGTGTCTCCGGCCGCCGGCGCGGTGTTCGTGAGCACGTCGCCCGACGAGGACGCGCGGTACGCGCTGAGCGTGTTACGCGATGCGCTGACGTTGCCAACCCGCGGATTTTTTCGCGTCGCGGCCGGACAATGGCGTGTCGATGGCACGCTCGATCGCGTCAACGAGGCCGACGTGCGGCAAGCCGTCGCCTCGGCGCCGGTTGTCGTGCTCGACGGCGACACGGCGGTGTTCGGGGCGCCGCGCGCGGCGAGCCGAGGATCGCTGGCATTGCTTGCGCCGCCGGCATCGCCGTCCGACGAGGAGTGGTACGCGACGAGCGCCCCACCGTCTCCGATCGCGGCGACGCTGGCCGGGGTCGCGTGGGACAGCTTGCCGCCGATCGACGTGCCGCCATCCAATACAACTGGTGACTGGCTGGGACTCGAGGCCAAGCGCGGGCGACGGTACGACCGGCGCGTCGTGGTCGCGGGAAGCACCGCGGGCGGCCGGCGCGTGGTGACGGTGACTGCGGGCGGTTTCTGGCGATGGCGGTTCCGCGGAGGCGCAAGCGCCGACGCGTACACGGCATTGTGGGGCGGTATATTCGACTGGCTGGCGGCGGAACGACGGGATCAGCGCGCTGCAGTGCCGGCTGACCCGTTGGTTCGGGAGGGGGATCCGATCCGGTGGCGCCACGGGAATGGTCCCGACACGTCGGTCATCGTCGTACTTGCCCTGCGCGGGGCAGCAGCACCGCCCGACTCGCTTCGGCTCCGCTTTCCGCCCGGCTCGCCGACCGCGGAGACAGCTCCATTGCCAGCAGGTGTGTACGACGTGCGAACTGCGGGAGGACCGGCGCTTCTGATCGTGAACGCGTCGAGAGAATGGCTCCCCCGCGCGCCGGTCGTGCGCACCGGACAAGTGGGCGGCGTCGTACTGGCTGGGGCCGCGCCGCGGCTTCGCTCGCTGGGATGGATCTACGTGCTGCTCGTCGCTGCGCTCTGTGCCGAATGGCTCTGGCGCCGGCGTGCCGGACTTCGGTGACATGGGACGACTCTTTCGGCGGCCAACTGATGGCCCGCGGCAAACACTGTGGCAACGGATCAAGGAACTCGCACTCACCGATGTGGCGGTCGCGGTCCGCGGTGTCGACGAAGGCTCGCTGGAGCGGCTCGAGGAGATGCTGCTCGAAGCCGATTTCGGTGTTGCCACGACGTCCCGCCTGGTCGCCACCGTGGAGCGTGATGCGCGGGAGGGCATTCTGCGCACGAGGGACGAGCTTCTGAGCGCGTTGCAGGGCGGGGTCGAATCCGCCCTGCGTTCGGGCGTCAGCGATCCAGCGCTGCACACAGCTCCGCAGGGCCCGACCGTCATCGTGGTCATTGGAATCAACGGTGCCGGCAAGACGACATTCATCGGCAAGCTCGCCGCCCGGCTGCGCCGCGACGGACGGCGCGTGCTCGTGGCCGCCGGCGACACCTTTCGGGCTGGCGCGGTGGACCAACTGCGGGTGTGGGCGGAGCGCACGGGTAGCCAGTTCATCAGCGGTGCGACCGGGCGGGATCCGGCCGCGGTGGCGGTCGATGCGCTCGAAGCGGCGGCCGCGTCAGGCGCCGACGTCGTGCTGTTCGACACCGCAGGGCGTTTGCACACGAGTGGCGCGCTGATGGACGAGCTCAAGAAGATCATCCGGGTTATCGCCAAACGCTGCCCGGGGGCGCCTCACGAAATCCTGCTCGTTCTCGACGCGACGATTGGGCAGAACGCGATCGCGCAGGGCCAGACGTTCGCGGCCGCGGTACCGGTCACGGGGCTCGTGGTGACGAAGGTCGATGGCACGGCAAAGGGGGGCGTCGTGGTCGCGGTCCACGAAGCACTCAACGTGCCCATCAAATTCATCGGCACCGGCGAGACCGCCGACGACCTTGTGCCGTTCGACGCGGCTGATTTCGCGCGCGAGCTCCTCGAGACCTAGGACCGGAGTGAGCGTGGACGCGGGACGGCGCCGGGCTCCGGCTCGTGGATCGGTCCGCCTCGACATGCCCGTGACGTACCTCAAGGGCGTCGGCGAGCGCCGGGCGGCCTTGCTCCGGCGCCTCGGGATCGTCACCGCCGGGGACCTCCTGACTCACGTGCCGCACCGGTACGAAGACGCGAGCACGGTGTCGCCGATCGCCGCGCTGTCGGTCGGTATGGACGCCACCATCGTCGGCACCGTGATCTCCAAAGGCGTCCTGCCGACGCGCCGGGGACTTCGCATCTTCCAGGTGGTGCTGCGGGATGACTCCGGGATGATCGAGGTCTCGTGGCCAGGCCAGCCATTTCTCGATCGTGTGATCGAGAAACAGGACGTCCTCCTCGTCACCGGCACCATCCGGTTCTTTCACGGCCGGCAGTTGCAGGCCCGGGAGTACGTCAACCTGGGTGCCGATGCCGTGGGCCTCGAGCAGGGCAGGGTCCTCGCCGTCTACCCGACGACCGAAGGGCTGCCGGTCAAAGTCCTGCGGTCACTGCTCGATCAGCACCTGGATGCGCTCCTACCGCTGGCGTCGGAAACGTTGAGCCCCTCCATGCTCGCCGCAGCCGATGTCCCGCCGCTGCCGGAGGCGCTCCGCATGGTCCACCACCCGGGGTCGCTGGCCGAGGCGGCCCGGGGCCGTTCCCGGCTGGCGTTCGAAGAGTTGCTCTCCGTCCAGATCCTCCAGCGCCGTGCCAACGCCATCGCGCGCGTCAAGCGAACGGGTGTGCGATACGAAAACCGGCGGACGCTGGCGGCTGCCCTCAAAGCGACGCTGCCGTACGAGCTGACCAGGGCACAGGTGCGCGTGCTACGCGAGATCGTCGCCGATATGCGAAGCGCGACCAAGATGCACCGGCTGCTCCAGGGCGACGTGGGGAGCGGCAAGACGATCGTCGCGCTCTTCGCGGCGCTGTTGGCCATCGACAACGGGTACCAGGTCGCGTTGATGGCGCCGACCGAGCTGCTGGCGGAGCAGCACCTGCGGACGACGGCAGGATTGCTGGCGGGCGTCGGCCTCGTACCCATACTGGTCACTGGAAGCCTGTCTGCCGGCGAGCGCCGCGCAGCGGCCGCGCGGATGGCCTCGGACGAGCCGCTGCTCGTAATAGGCACGCACGCGCTGGTGCAGGAGGACACGCGGTTTGCGCGCCTGGGTCTCGCGATCGTGGATGAGCAGCATCGCTTCGGCGTCGAACAACGCCAGGCGCTGGGATCCAAGGGGGAGCACCCCGACGTGTTGCTGTTGAGCGCGACGCCGATTCCTCGCTCGCTCGCGCTGACCGCCTACGGAGACCTCGACGTCAGTGTGCTGGATGAGCGGCCACCCGGACGCCGCAGCATCATGACCGCATTGCGGCCGGAGCCGGCTCGGGCGCGGGTGCTCTCCTTCATCGATGCCCAGGTCGCCGCGGGCCGCCAGGCCTACGTCGTCTATCCGGTGATCGATGAGTCGGAGCGTGCCGATCTCAAATCCGCGACGGCGATGTATGCCTCCCTGTCGGAGCCCGGCGGGGCGTTCGCGGCCCGGCGTGTGGCATTGCTGCACGGACGAGTGCCAGCCGCAGACCGCGACACGATCATGCGTGCGTTCCGGGACGGGTCGATCGATGTCCTGGTCGCGACGACCGTGATCGAAGTCGGCATTGACGTGCCCAACGCGACGGTCATGCTGATCGAGCACCCGGAGCGCTTCGGGCTGTCGCAACTGCATCAGCTGCGGGGGCGCGTGGGACGCGGTAGCGAGGAGTCCTATTGCATCCTGCTTGGCGATGTGGGACCCGAGGCCGGCGACCGGCTACGGCTGTTCGCGAGCACGGATGATGGTTTCGAGATTGCGCGCGCCGATCTTCGCCTGCGCGGCATGGGCGACCTGTTCGGCGCGCAGCAGAGCGGTGCCCCATCGTTTCGTGTCGCGGACCTGCTTCGGGACGAAGAGCTCAACGAGCGTGCACGGGTCATCGCGGAGGAGATTCTCTCCGGCGATCCGGACCTGGTCTCGCCTCAACATGCCGGGCTCCGCCGGTCCATTGGAGCCCGCTACGCTCGCGGGCTGGAGTTGTTTCGGGTGGGCTAGGGCGGGCGGCGCGTCAGGGCTGAGGCGTGGCCAGGCGCTTCTTGATGCGCTCCAGTTCCTGGGTGGTCTGCATGAGTTGTGTGACCACCTTGTCGAGCGAATCGCGCAGACGCTGGACCTCGACGTCCTTGGAGCGATCGCGCGATGCGCCCGCCATTCGGACGCTGTCGGCATGCGTGCGCGCCGAGTCCGCGCGCGTCCGTGCGGAATCGGCTTCCGAGTTGGCCTCCTGATTGGCGGCGCGGAGCGTCGTCAGGGCGACGGCCGTCCTGCGGAGGACGGACGCTTCCGCGTCGTGCTCCCGGGGCGACTGGCTGGCGAAGTACGCGTCGAGGGCCACGATCGCATCCATGCCCGACCGGTGCTCGTTCCGCGGATCGAGCGCGAACAGCGCGCGCCAGTACTCACTCTCCGCGGCTTCCGGAGTGCCGCGGTATCGCGTCGCAAAACCACCGAGCGCCGTGTCGGCGTCCTGATAGCGATCGTCGTCCACGGCGGTCTCAGCGAAACTGAGTGCTGCAGGCCACGCATGCACTGGGGCCGGATCCAGATTGGCGTGGTGCGCTGCGCACCCCGCGCCGGCCAGCAGCAGCGCGACGGCCGGAAGTGCTCGACCCCTCACACGGAGCTCTGTACGGCTCCGATTCCGCGCCGGTCACTGGGCGGAGTTCCGGCACGGGCCCGTCGTTGCGGGAGCGCGATCGGGAGCGTGATCGCGAACGTTGTCCCCACGCCCGGCGTGCTGTCGACGGTGATCGTGCCCCGGTGGGCCTCGACGATGTTCTTGGCGATCGCCAACCCGAGTCCGGTCCCTTCTGTCGCGGCTGCCACCTGGTTGTCCGCCTGGAAGAATTTGTCGAAGATGCGCGGAAGCTGAGCGGGCGGAATGCCGGCGCCCGAGTCGTGCACCTTCATATGCACGTGATTCGCGTCCGCGTCAACATCGAGATCGACGTGCCCGCCGCGCGGCGTGAACTTGAATGCGTTGGAGAGCAGATTGCCGAGCACTTCGCTGATGCGGTCGGGATCCCAGACGACTTCGCGGGGTACGCGCGGATCGTTCGTCACGATGAACGTGACGTCGCGCTGGCGCGCCAGAACATGGAACGACGTGGCCAGGTCATCGAGGAGCTGACGCAGGGCGAACGGCCGCGGCTCCAGCTTGCCGCCTCCCGCTTCGAAGCGGCTCACATCCAGCAGTTGTTTTACGAGACGCCCGATGGCGTGACATTGCGCCTCGAGTGTCTGGCACACTTCGAGCTGCGGTTCCGTCAGCTTGCCGTACACGCCATCCTCGAGCAATTGGAGGTACCCGAGCAGCACGTTGACGGGTGTCTTCAGCTCGTGTGACGCCACGGATACAAACTCGGCCTTGAGCTTGTCCAACTCGGCCAATTGGCGCGCCATCGTCGCAAAGCTGGCGGCCAGCCGTCCGAACTCATCGTGCCGCGCGGGCGCGATCGCCAACCGGTGCCCGAACTCGCCCTCGGATACCGCTTCCATGCCGGCCTCGAGATCCTCGACCGGTCCGCTCACCGAGCGCGTGAGCCACGCGGCAATCCCCGTCGCCAGCAGTGTCGCAAACGCCAGGATGGCCGCGGAGAATTGGCGTGCTCGCTCGGCCGCATCGGCCGCGGCGGCAACACGGTCGCCCGTGCGCTCCCGCAGCGACGCTTCGGCGGCTGCCGTCCAGTGCTCGATCCGCGCGATCGCCGGGCGGACCGCGTTGGCCGAGATGCTGTCGGCACGGGCGGAACGCCGGGCGAGCGCAGCGGCATATTCGCGCGGCGCGGCCACGTCGACCGCGCCGATCTGCGTACCGAGCTGTTGGGCGGCGCTGTCGAGCGCGTATTCCTCGAGCGAATCCGCCATCGCCGAGAGCGCGGCGACTTCGGTGGACATCCGCACCTGGCTCGCCGAGTCGTGGATGATCAGCAGCGCATCTTCAGCGCGCCGCAGATTCTCGGTCCGCCCGCGGATCCGGCCCAGCAGCAAGGACGCGGCGAACTCCGTGTTCCGGAGCCCCAGTGCCGATTGGTGGAGCGCCTCGAGGGAGTGCAGGGCAAGGATCAAGGGTACGACGAGCACGATCGCGATGGCCAGCATGCCCGCCGCCAGCCTGGCGCGGAGCGTCATGGCAGAAGAATAGTGCGGCGGCGACCCCGTAGTACGCGTGAGTGGCCGCCTGCGGCGCGTTGACACCATTCGGCTGCCGGCCTACCTTGCCGCGCCCCCCGAAGACACACCCAAGCTCCGTAATGCCAATCGCTTCTCCAGCGCCTGGCGACGCCTCGGTGGCGTCGTCCCAGACTCCGCCATCCGTCCGGATCCCCGAGCTCCACTCGCATGTGGGGGCGGTGGTTACGATCCGCGGCTGGATCACCCATCTCCGCTCGTCCGGCAAGATCGCCTTCCTAGTAGTCCGCGACGGGCTGGGCACCGTCCAGGCGGTGCTGGCCAAAGCCGACGTCAGTCCCGAGATCTGGGAGCGGTACGGCCTGCTCACGCAGGAAGCGTCGGTCGTGCTCACGGGCAGCGTGCGGGCCGATCCCCGTGCGCCGGGCGGATTCGAGCTCACACTGCGGGATCTTGTGGTCACGGGCACGAGCCCGATCGACTACCCGATCCAGCCCAAGGAGCACGGCGTCGATTTCCTCATGGATCATCGGCACCTCTGGCTGCGCAGTCCTCGGCAGGCCGCCATCCTTCGCGTCCGCAGCGAAATCGAGCAGGCGATCCATGATTTCTTCTACGCCCGCAACTTCATCCATGTTGATACGCCGATCCTGACCGCGGCGATCGGCGAGCGCAGCGGCCTGTTCTCCACCGAGTATTTCGATGAAGGCTCGGCCTATCTCGCGCAGACCGGGCAACTCTATGGCGAGGCGGCGGCCGCGGCACTGGGCAACATCTACACCTTCGGTCCCACGTTCCGTGCGGAGAAATCCAAGACGCGCCGCCATCTGACCGAGTTCTGGATGATCGAGCCGGAGGTCGCGTTCGCGGACTCCGCCGACAACATGCGGCTGCAGGAAGAGCTGGTGAGCTACCTCGTCGAGCGCGTGCTCACGCGACGCCGGGCCGAGCTCGTTGAGCTGGAGCGGGACGTCACGAAGCTCGAGCCGGTAGTCCCCCCGTTCCCGCGTCTCGACTACACGGACGCCGTCGAGATTCTGCGTGCGCGCGGGAGCGCGATCGAGTGGGGCGCCGACCTTGGCGCCGAGGATGAGGCGATCCTCGTCGAGGGCGCGGACCGGCCGATCTTCGTGTGCAACTATCCCAAGGAGGCCAAGGCCTTCTACATGAAGGAAAATCCGGCCGACCCCCGGACGGTGCTGTGCAACGATTGCCTGGCGCCGGAGGGGTACGGAGAGATCATCGGTGGATCCCAGCGCGAAGATGACTATGACCGCCTGCGCGCGCGCATCGTCGCGGAAGGACTGCCTGTGGATGCTTACGGCTGGTACCTCGATCTCCGCCGGTACGGCACGTTCGTACACTCAGGATTCGGGCTGGGCCTCGAACGGTGCGTCGCGTACATCTGCGGGCTGCCGCACGTGCGCGAGACGATCCCGTTCGCGCGGATGATGAACCGGCTACGGCCCTAGCGGCGCTGATTGCGCGGCGCGATCCCCGGCTGCTTCGCCGGCTTTCACTTCGTCCCACAGGCCGTCCAGGACGGCGAGCGATACCTCGCCGACGCGAAGCCCGCGCTCGCGGGCCAGCGCCTCGACGGACTGAAATCGCCGGGCGAACTTCGCGTTGGCATGGTCGAGGGCCAGCGATGCATGCACGCCCGCTTTCCGGCACAGGTTGACGCAGGAGAAGAGCAGATCGCCCAGCTCGGCGGCCAACTGGTCGTGTGCCGCGTCACGAATCGGTGCGCCGCTCGATGCGCCGCTCGATGCGCCGCTCGATGCGATGCGCGGAGGATGCGCCGTCACGAACTCGCTCACCTCGGCCAGCTCTTCCGCCACCTTGGCGAGCGGCCCCGCGACATCCGGCCAATCGAAACCCACGCCCGCCGCCCGCTCCTGCAGCCGATGGGCGCGATGCAGTGCCGGCAACTCGAGCGGAAGCCCATCCACGATCGACCGGCGCCGGCCGGCTTTCATGCGCTCCCACGGCTCCTTGACGCCGTCCCCATAGAGATGCGGATGCCGTCCGCGCATCTTCGTCACGAGGGTGTTGGCGACGTCATCCGCGCCGAAGGCGCCGCGCTCCGCCGCGAGCACCGAGTGGAACAGCACCTGGAGCAACAGGTCGCCCAACTCTTCCCGGAGGAGCGCGTCGTCGCCCGAGCGGATCGCCTCGTCCACCTCGTGTGCTTCCTCGAGCAAGTACGGGCGCAGAGACTCGTGCGTCTGCGCCGCGTCCCAGTCGCAGCGCGCGCGCAGATCGCGCATCAGCGCGAGCGCATCTTCGAGAGCGGATTTCGGTTGCATCGGATTCCGAGAGTCCCGTATACTACCCGCCCTGTGCGGACCGCGCCACGCTGATGAGCGAGACATTGCGCGCCTGGATCGAGGTCGATCTCGGCGCGCTCGTGCGCAATGGCGCCGCGATCGCTGCGCGGGCTGGCGTCCCGATGCTGCCGATGGTCAAGGCCGACGGGTACGGGCTGGGGGCGGTGCCCGTCGCGCGCGCGCTGGAACGGCTTGACCCGTGGGGTTACGGCGTCGCGACGGTGGACGAGGGAGCCGAGCTGCGGGCTGCGGGCATTACCCGGCGCATCCTCGTGTTCACACCCATGCTCGAGGCGGACATCGCGCAGGCGCGCGATGCAGGGCTGACACCCCTGTTGGGCTCGCGCGCAATGATCGCGGCCTGGGCCGCCGCCACCGGCGACGCGGCGTGGCATCTGGCGATCGATACCGGCATGGGACGGAGCGGCATCCGATGGGACGCCGTGGACCAGATCCGGGACGTGCTGCGTGTGTCGGCGCCTGCTGGCGCCTGTACGCATTTCCATTCGGCCGATCGCGATGACGGCACGCGCCAGGTGCAACTGCAGCGATTCGCTGCGGCGCTGGACGCAATGCCCGCACGTCCACCGATCCTACACGCCGAAAACAGCGCGGCGATCGAGCGATTGGACCGTCCATCGGCGTGGACGCTCGTGCGGCCGGGTGTGTTTCTCTACGGCGTGGCGAGCCGTTTCGCGACGGTGGATGCCGGTCCAGGCGGCGCTGCTGTGTTGGTGAGCGAGCCGGTCGCCTCGCTGCACGCCCGTGTCGCTGACCTTCGGACGATCGGGGCGGGCGAGACAGTGAGCTACGGCGCCACGTTCACGGCCAGCGCTCAGGTGCGGATCGCGACGGTACCGGTGGGGTATGGGGATGGTTACCGCCGCGCTTTTGGCAACGTGGGTAAGGCGATTCTGCGAGGACACCGGGTGCCCGTCGTCGGTATGGTCACGATGGACATGACACTGCTGGACGTCACTGGCATCGAGTGCCAGACCGGCGACATCGTGACGCTGCTGGGCCCTGCGCCGGCGACGGCGGCGGACGCGCCGCGGGCGCGCATCGACCTCGTGGGATCCGCCCGCGACGCGGGTCTGTCACCCTACGAAGTGCTGACCGGCCTCCGGGCTCGGTTGCCACGCGTGTACGTTGACGAGGCCCACTGGGTAGATTCCCGCCCGTGATCCGGCATCGACTCTTGGCGTTCGGCGCGGCCATCGCAGTTTGCGTGGCGGCCGCGGCCTGTAATGAGAATCTCCAGGAGGGGCGAGCGGGCTGTCCCGCGCTCTGTCCCGGCCAGGCCGTGCCCGTCATCGACACGGTGATCGACGGGATGGCCGGATTGGCGGTGGACACGACCGTGGTGGGCTACCCGCCGATCGGCACCGCCCCGGAGTTGCTGGTGGCTAGTGGCGGGGATTCGCTCGATGTCCGCGGAATCATCCGCTTCGACTCGATCACGTTCGAATACCAGCCCTCGTCGTCCACGACATCCTCGACGGGCGATACCCTTCAGCCGGCGAAGACGGCATATCTGCCGACGCTGACGCTGCGTCTCGACAGCACGACGTTCCGCTCCGGCGGCGCGATCAGCATGATCATGCAGGCCTACGACGTCGACACCGTCGGCAACGACACCGCGGTGGCCGTCCTGGCGTCATTGTTCCGTCCCGACCGGTTTCTTGGACAGGCATCGTTCGACTCCCTGAGCGATTCCGTCAGCATTCCGCTCGACAGTGGCCGGATCGCGGTGCACATCCGGGGGGACAAGCGTGTGCGTATCGGGTTGCGGCTGATCACGACGGGCCGGGTCGACATCTCGACGGCAGTCGGTGGCGGCATCGCGCCCTCGTTCAAGTATTTCCCGACGACCGATACGACGGGCGTCGTCGAGTTCACGAGCGTCCCGCGGTCGGTCACGCCGCTCGCAGACTCGCTGTTGCAAGGCGACCTCGCCACGTATCCCCTCATCGTCGTGGGGTCGTCGCCGCGGGTCGGCGAGCGGCTCGATGTCGGAGGCATGCCGGCGCGACGCGTGTATCTCAGATTCCGGCTGCCGACGCGGATCGTCGACTCATCGACCGTCGTGCGCGCCACACTCACGCTGTCGGTGAAAGGATTCGGCGGATTCCTGCCCGGCGACTCGCTGACCATCTTTCCGCAGGCCGTGATCGCGACATCGGCGATCAGCGACCCCACCAAAGCCGCGGCGTTCCTGGCCGTGAGCACCATCGTCGGCATCGACACGGTGCGGACCTCGCCCGACCTGGCGGATTCCGTCAACATCGAGTTCGTCAACGCCGTCCGGCGCTGGTCAGGCCATCAAACCGACTCCGTGACGCGTGCCATCGTACTCCGTATCGCCAATGAGGGTGCCGATCCGCTCGTGACGAGCTTTTATGCCGCCGGTCCCTCGATACCGAAAGCGCAGCGGCCGCACATCCACATCGCCTACATCAGGCCGACCGGGTTCGGGCTGCCGTGACCGCGATCCGGCGTGCACGGCAATCGCGCCCGTGGAGTTGGCTGCCGCTCGGGGTCGCGCTGGCGGTCGCGCTCGCCGCCACCATGGTCAGCCGGCCGGTGCTGGCGCAGGGCAACCTGAGCACCCAGGGCCTGGGATATCCCCCCGGCGAGGTGACCACTGCCACGATGGGTACCGGAGGCGCTTTCGGCGAATCGGACCCCGTGTCGGCGATCAACCCCGCGGCCCTCGCATCGTGGGGACGGGCCGCGATCCATTTCCAATACGATCCCGAGTTCAGGACCGTGAGCTCCAGCCAGGGAACGGATCACGCGACGACGGTGCGGTTCCCCCTGCTGTCAGCCGGGGTCCCGATCGGCTCACGGTTCGTCATCGGGCTGTCGCTCGGCACGCTCCTCGACCGATCGTGGCAGACACGTCAGGTCCAATTGATCCCGGTCGGCGACACGCAGATCGTGAGTGGCCAGACATTCCGGAGCACGGGCGGCATTGAGGACGTCCGGCTGGCGCTCGGATATAAGGCGTCGTCATGGCTCCGCTTTGGAGTCGGGCTGCACGCACTCACTGGACGCAATCAGATCCAGGTGACGCGAGACTTCCCCGACACGGCAGTCGTCAAGACGCAGCCCTACTCCGACACCTCGACGTACAATTTCAGCGGAGTGGCGGGATCAGCGGGCATCGATGTGCGGCCGTCCCCGCTGTGGGAAATCTCGGCTTCGATGCGCGCGGGCGGAGCGCTCCGTTCGTATCGGCGTGATACCTTGCAGACATCGGCCAACGTGCCCCCGCGCGCGGGGGCGGCCGTTCGCTACACCGGCATCTCGGGCCTGTCGCTTGCAGTGCGAGGCGATTGGGAAGGCTGGTCGAAACTGGACGGCCTGGGGAGTCCTGCCGCCAACGCCACCGACGCATGGGAGTGGAGCGCGGGAGCGGAGTTCTTGGGACCGAAGGTGGGCAGCCAGTCGACGTTGCTGCGGCTCGGCGCACTGACGCACACGCTGCCGTTCGAGGCTGACGGCGCACTGGTGAGGGAGAATGCAGTATCCGGTGGTATTGGCATTCCAGTACGATTCGACCAGGCCACGATCGATCTGGCGCTCCAGCGCGCATTCCGTTCCGCGTCGATCGGCGTGTCGGAGAGTGCGTGGACGCTGAGCGTGGGACTGACCGTCCGGCCGTAGCCGGTCTCCCGGCCGGGACGGGCGGCGTTGGTGGCGGCAGAGAGACGCCGGCGCCAGATGCGGTGTCAGGCACGGTGACCCGTTCCGCCGACGCGAATGGCGGGATTGGAGGGAGCGGACGCGACGGCGCCCTCATCCTGGTTGCCGACGACGTGCCCGCCAACGTCGAGTTGCTGTTCGACCAGCTCCACACCCTCGGCTACCGCACGATCTCGGCGCTCGACGGCCCGTCGGCGCTGGCGGCCGCCGCCCGCCACCAGCCGGATCTCTGCATTCTCGACGTATCGATGCCGGCCGGTGATCTCGGGTGCGATGATCGATCCACGGGCTTCGAGGTCTGTCGCCGAATCAAGCGCGATCCGCGCACCGCCCGGATTCCGGTCGTCTTCGTGACGGCGCTCAACGATGCCAGCGACCGCGTCAAAGCGATTGAAGCTGGCGGCGACGATTTTCTCACCAAGCCGCACAACCGCCTGGTGCTCGGGGCACGCGTTCGCAGTCTCCTCAAGCTGAAGGGCGCGACGGATGCGCTCGAGGAAAGCGTGCGCAAGCTGCGCGAGCTGGAGAAAGTGCGCGACGACCTGCTGAAGATGATCGTGCACGACCTCAAGACGCCGCTCACGTCGGTGCTTGCGACCCTCGAACTGCTGCTCGATGGCGATTTCGGCACATTGTCGGGCACGCAGCATCAGGTCATCGCGGACGCGGAGGCCAAAGCCGAGGATCTGCTTCGCCTCATCGAGGATCTCCTGGAGATAGCGAAGCTCGAAGAGACCGCGCTCCCGCTCACGCTCGCTCCCATCGCGCCGATCGCGCTTCTCACGGAAGTTGTCTACGAGTGGGCGGTCCGGTTCCAGCAGGCCGGTGCCACGGCCACGATCGATGGAGCCGATGATGCTCCGATTTTTCAGGCTGATAAGGGACTCCTCAAGCGGGTACTGGGCAATCTGATTCAGAATGCACTGACCCACTCACCCCACGCCGTCACCCTTCGCCTTGCGGTGCGCGCCGAGCCGATGGGCGTGCTGTTCACGGTGGCGGACGACGGGCCGGGCATTCCGTCTGAATATCAGGAACTCATTTTCCGGAAATTCGAGCAGGTCCGAACGCCAAATGCACCACCGGTCCGAAGCTCCGGATTGGGACTGGCGTTCTGCCGGCTCGTCGTGGAGCGCCACGGCGGCCGGATCTGGGTCAAGAGTACCGAAGGCGAGGGCAGCGCATTTCACTTCTTACTGCCCGCGCAGCCCCGGACCGCGGAGTATCCGGCAATAAGTCCGTGACCGGGGGGAGGCTCGTCGTTACATTTGGCCCCATGACGAGTGCGGCCCGGCCGAGCGTGTACATCGAGACGTACGGGTGCCAGATGAACGCGAGCGACTCCGAGTTGATGCTCGGCATGCTGGCGGCGTCGGGGTACCGCGCGACGAGCCAGCCGGAGGGTGCGGACGTCATCCTCGTCAACACGTGCGCGATCCGCGACCATGCCGAGCAGCGGGTGCTGGGCCGCCTCGGCGAGTTGAAGCGGCACATGGGACGCGACACCATCCTCGGCGTCACCGGCTGCATGGCGCAGCGGCTCGGCTCGAGTCTGCTCGACCGAGCGCCGCATGTGAGTCTGGTCGTTGGACCCGATGGGTATCGGGGGCTGCCGTCGCTGCTCGACCAGGCGCGGTCGGGAAACCGGACGGTGTCGGCGCAGTTCGACCCGAGCGAGCATTACGAGGACATTCGCCCACGACGGACAGCCGGCGTCAAAGCGTGGATCCCGGTGCAGCGTGGATGCGACTATCGCTGCACCTACTGCATTGTGCCGGCCACACGCGGACCGGAGCGGAGCAGGCGCCTGGACGACGTGGTGCGCGAGGTCCACGAGGTCGCGGAGCAGGGCATGACCGAGATCGTACTGCTCGGACAGACCGTCAACTCGTACAACGACGGCACGCGCGACTTCGCCGACCTGCTCCGCGCGACGGGCGCGGTCCCGGGCATCCACCGGGTGCGTTTCACGAGCCCGCATCCGAACGATTTCAGTGGTCGCGTGCTCGACGCCATGGCCGCGACGCCCGCGGTGTGCGAGCACGTGCACCTGCCCATGCAATCGGGATCCACGCGGACGCTCCGGCGGATGCTCCGCCGCTACACGCGCGAGGAGTATCTCGCGTGTGCGGCCCGCCTCCGGGAGGCCGTACCAGGGCTCGCACTCACGACCGACGTGATCGTGGGATTCCCAGGCGAAACGGGCGAAGATTTCGCCGATACGCTCTCGGCCGTCGAAGCCATCGGCTTCGATGATGCCTACACCTTCAGATTCTCCCCCCGTCCGGGAACGGCGGCGACGCGGATGCCGGAGAGCGAGATGGTGAGCGACGAGGTCGCGCAGGATCGTCTGAATCAGCTGATCGAGACCGTGAGGCGCGGGTCGCGTGGCCGCAACCTGGCGTTGCTTGGGACGTCGCACGAAGTGCTCGTCGAAAAAGCCGCCCGGCGCGGGGATGCGGTGCAGGCGCGGACCCGTGATTTCAAGACCGTGCTGCTGCCCGCTGGCAGCGCCGTGATCGGCGGATACTACACCGTCACGCTCACCGGCACGACCGGATCGACGTTTACGGGAACGGTGGCCGGCGTGGCTGCGCACCGTGCGCCGCGCACCCAACCGGCCGTGCCGGTCCGGCGGCCACGCGCTCCGTTGCCCCTGGCCGCGGCGAGCTGACACGCGATGCAGAATGCCCTGGAAGAAGCCGTGCGTGATGCCTACGAGGCACTGCGCGGCACCGACCCCGCGTTTTGCGGGTGTTCGCGCTGCCAGGAGGATGTGCTCACGATGGTGATGAACAAGGCCCACCCGCGCTATATCGTCGGCGATCCGCTCGGATCGGCGGTGACGCGAGTGGCACTCTCCCGGCGCCAGTTGCGAGCCGAGCTGTCGGTCATCGTGCTGGATGCGATGCGCCGCGTGGCCGCCGAGCCGCGACATCCCAAGGAGGTGGACGGTGGTGCATCACACTGACGTTTCGGTCGTCACGATCGAGCGCTTCATCATCGAGCAGGAGAAGCGTCACGCGCCGGAAGCCACGGGTGAGCTGTCGGGCATTCTCTACGATCTGGCGCTGGCGGCCAAGATGATCGCCAGCAAAGTCCGGAGCGCCGGCCTGGCCGACGTGCTGGGTGCGACGTCGGACATCAACGTGCACGGAGAGACCCAGCAGAAGCTCGACGTCCTGGCGAACTCGATCATGATCAAGGCCCTCGATCACGGGGGGCGGCTGTGCGCCATGGCATCGGAAGAGGAACCCGACATCATCCCTATCCCCGAAGGGTTCAGGACGGGGAAGTACTGCCTCCTCTTCGACCCGCTCGACGGCTCATCGAACATCGACGTCAATGTGCCCGTGGGCACGATCTTCTCGGTGCTCAAGAAGGTGACCCGGGGCCCGCGGGGTGAGCTCCCGGACATGCTCCAACGCGGGCGGCGGCAGGTCGCGTCCGGCTACGTGATCTACGGGTCGAGCACGATGATGGTGTATACCACGGGGCAGGGCGTACACGGATTTACACTCGACCCATCGATCGGCGAGTTCCTGCTCTCGCACCCCAACATCCGGACGCCGCGGCTGGGCCGCTACCTCTCGGTCAACGACTCCTACGCGCGCGACTGGGACGAGCCGCTGCGCGCCCTGATGCGCGTGTATCGCGGCCAGGACACCGACCGGAAGCCGCTGAGCGTCCGGTACGTGGGGTCTTTGGTGGCCGATTTCCACCGGAACCTGCTCGGAGGCGGCCTCTTCGCGTATCCGGCCAACCGCCAGAACCGCCGTGGGAAACTGCGGCTCCTCTATGAGGCGAATCCGCTGGCCATGATCGCCGAACAGGCGGGGGGAGCCGCGATCGATGGCGTCAACCCAGTGCTGGACGTGACGCCGACGGAGCTGCACCAGCGGACGCCGCTGTTCATTGGGAGCGCGGAGGATGTCGAGCTCGCGCGGACGATGCTGGCGCCGCAGCTCTCCAGTGTCGGTGCGTGAGCGGCCAGCCCCCGTCATCCGGGCGGACCGGCGGCGCTTCTGACGCTTCGCGCAGCGTGACGGCCGGCGAGCGCGAGTCCCCATCGGGGATTCCGATCGCACCGGTGTACCGGCCAGCCGATTGGCAGATGGACTACTCCACGGAGCTGGCGGATCCCGGACACTTTCCGTTCACCCGCGGGATCCAGCCGACGATGTACCGTGGCCGGCCGTGGACGATGCGGCAGTACGCGGGGTTCGGGACCGCGGCCGAAACCAACACGCGATTCAAACTCCTGCTGGCGGCAGGCCAGACCGGCCTCTCGGTGGCGTTCGACCTGCCGACGCAGATGGGGATCGACTCGGACTCCCCGCGTGCCGCTGGCGAAGTGGGCCGGGTCGGTGTGGCGATCGACACCGTCGACGACATGCACACGCTCCTCCTGGACATCCCGCTCGACCGCGTCTCGACCTCGATGACCATCAACGCCACGGCCGCGACGCTGCTCGCGATGTACCTGGTCGTGGCCGAAGAGCGGCAGGTCCCGTGGGACAAAGTGTCGGGCACGATCCAGAACGACATCCTCAAGGAGTACGTGGCACGCGGCACGTACGTGTATCCGCCCGCGCCCAGCCTGGCGCTCGTGGCCGACGTGTTTCGGTTCTGCGCCGACCACGTGCCCGGCTGGAACCCGATATCGATCTCGGGCTATCACATTCGCGAAGCCGGCGCGACCGCGATCCAGGAACTCGCTTTCACGTTCGGCAACGCCATCGAGTACGTGAGCCGGGCGATCGCCGCGGGCGTTCCCGTCGAGCGCTTCGCGCCACGCCTGTCGTTCTTCTTCGCCTCGCACAGCGACCTGTTCGAGGAAGTGGCGAAATTCCGGGCCGCACGCCGGATCTACGCGCGTCTCATGCGAGAACGCTTCGGCGCGACCGATGCGAGCTGCCGCCTCCGCTTCCACACCCAGACCGGTGGCGTGACGCTGACCGCGCAGCAGCCGCTCAACAACGTGGTGCGGGTCGCCGTGCAGTCGCTGGCCGCGACGTTGGGGGGAACGCAGTCGCTGCACACGAACGGGTATGACGAGGCGCTCGCGCTGCCGACGGCCGAAGCGGCGACACTCGCCTTGCGGACGCAACAGGTCCTCGCGTTCGAGTCGGGGATTACCGGCACCGCCGATCCCCTGGCCGGGAGCTATTACGTCGAGCACCTGACGTCGGAGCTCGAGACGCGGGCGCTGGCGCTACTCGCGCACGTGGATGCTCTGGGAGGCGCGGTTGCTGCGATCGAGGCTGGGTTCGTACAGGAGGAGATCGGCCGGAGCGCGTACGAACACCAGTTACGGGTGGAGCGTGGTGAGACTCGCGTCGTGGGAGTGAACTGCTTCACCGACGATGCGCCGCCGCCGGTCATTGCACTGCCGGATTTCTCGGCACTCGAGGCCGATCAGATCGCCCGCCTCCGGTCCGCGCGGTCGGCACGCGACGGGGTCCGTGTGGAACGCGCGCTCGCCGCGCTCCGATCCGCGGCATCCGGGTACGATGGCGGCCGAGGACCCCGGCAGACCACCCCAATCGCGCTCATGCCCCTGATCGTCGAGGCGGTCCGTGCGCGAGCCACGGTCGGCGAGATCGCGGACACGCTGGTGAGCCAGTGGGGGCACTTCCGGCCGGGCGCCTGAGGCCACGCGCGCAGTGCGTGCGCGCCTTGTGCGCGCCTTGTGCGCGCCTTGTGCGCGCGCTACGAGCGCGCGCCTTGTACCGACCCTGTGGGGATCGTAGCTTGTGGAAGCGTGACCATGTCCGGCTAATCCACCCCCAAACATGCCTACTTACGAATATCGGTGCCCCAACGGGCACGATTTCGATCATTTCTTCGGGAAGATCAGCGACGGCGTGGCCGTTTGGCCGTGTCCGGTCTGCGGGCTCCCGGCGGAGCGGCGCATGTCTGGCGGCGCGGGTCTCGTATTCCGGGGTTCGGGTTTCTACATCACGGACTACGGGAAGGACGGCAAGAAGGATCAACGGACCGCCGGCGCAACCGACAGCGCGAAACCCGCGGGTGAATCGGGCGCAAAGGATAGTGCGGCGGGGAGCAGCGGGACGGGCGCCAGCACGCCGGCCGCATCACCGCCCCCATCGGGCGCCAACTCGGGGAGCGGCGACGCGCCAAAGCCTGCCGGAGGGACTGGCAAGTCGCGGACGACGAAATCGGAATGAGTGCCGTCGAGCTGCTTCGCGCCGAGCTGACGCGCGCGGCGCGGGGGTTGGGCGCGGTTGATCCAATCGACACCGCCCTGGAACGCCCACGGGATCCGGCATTCGGCGACTGGACGACGAATCTGGCCATGGTGCTGGCGAAGCCGCTGGGCATGAAGCCGCGCGATCTCGCGCAGGCGCTGATCGCAAAGGCCGACTGGGCGCGTGCCGGTGTCCGCGCGGCGGAGGTCGCGGGTCCGGGGTTCATCAACTTCCGCCTCGAGACCGTCGCTGTCGCCGGACGTATCCCGGAAATCCTCGCGGCCGGCGCCGCGTACGGGCGGAGCGATGCCGGCCAGGGTCGCACAGTCGTCGTCGAGTTCGTGTCCGCGAACCCGACCGGCCCCCTGCACGTGGGGCACGGCAGGCAAGCGGCGTTGGGCGATGCAGTGGCAGCACTGCTCGAGTGGACGGGATGGGCCGTCTCGCGCGAGTTCTACTACAACGATGCCGGCGTCCAGATCCAGAAACTGGCAGCCAGCGTGCAGGCCCGTATCGCGGAGAACGCGGGCGCGGCGCTCGAGATTCCCGAAGGGGGCTATCACGGCGAATACATCCGGGAAATCGCCGAGCGGTACAGGGCGGACCATCCGGGCGATCCCGAAGGGCGGGATACGGATCGGGTACGCGAGTTTGCCGTGGCAGCGCTGCGGGCCGAGCAGGACCGGGACATGCAGGAATTCGGCGTCCGGTTCGACACCTACTATCTCGAATCGTCGCTCTACACCGACGGCCGCGTCGATCAGACGGTCGCGGCGCTGCGTACGGCCGGTGACACCTACGAGCACGAGGGCGCGTTGTGGCTCCGGACCACAGCGTTCGGTGACGACAAGGACCGTGTCATGCGCAAGAGCGATGGCACGTTCACCTACTTCATCCCCGACGTCGCCTATCACGTCACGAAGTGGAACCGCGGCTTCCACCGGGCGATCAACGTCCAGGGATCCGATCACCACAGCACCGTGACTCGGGTCCGCGCCGGACTACAGGCGCTCCGGATCGGCATTCCGCTGGGCTATCCCGAATACGTCCTGCACCAGATGGTGACGGTCGTGCGCGGCGGTGAGGACGTGAAGCTGTCCAAGCGTGCCGGCAGCTACGTCACAGTCCGCGATCTGATCGACGACGTCGGGCGGGATGCGGTGCGCTACTTCTTCCTGATGCGGCGCACCGAATCCCAGCTCAGCTTCGATATCGATCTCGCCCGCACGCAGTCGGAAGAAAATCCCGTGTACTACGTGCAGATGGCGCATGCCCGGATGAGCGGCATCTTCCGGGTTGGTGGCATTAGCGCCACGTCCATCACGGGCGAGGACGTCGACCTCGGGCTGTTGTCGGAGCCGGACGAGCTGGAACTGATCAATGCATTGGCCGACTTTCCGGCCGTCGTGCGCACCGCCGCGGAGGCACTAGAGCCGCACCGCATGACGACGTATCTGCACGAGACCGCGGAGCTCGCGCACCGGTGGTATCACCGCCACCATGTGCTCGGTGAAGCCCCAGCGCTGACGGCCGCACGCCTGGCGCTGGCGCGAGCCGCGCAACTCGTGCTCGGGAACGGGCTCGCGCTACTCGGAGTGTCAGCCCCGGAGCGGATGTGAGGCGGGAACCCACCACGTCACCCAGGACGGCTACATGACGGTGCTCGTCGTCGGCTCGGTGGCGCTCGACTCGGTCGAGACGCCGTTTGGCCGCGCGGACAACGTGATTGGCGGGTCCGCGACGTACTTCGCGTCGGCGGCCTCCCACTTCGCCCCCGTGCAACTGGTCGGCATCGTCGGAGAGGACTACCCGATCGATAAGCTGAAGCCACTGTCCGAGCGCGGCGTCGACCTGGCCGGACTGGAACACGCACCAGGGGAGTCGTTCCGGTGGCGCGGGCGCTACCGCCACGACCTCAACTCCGCCGAGACGCTCGAGACCCGCCTGGGGGTATTTTCGCATTTTCGGCCGAAGATCCCGGCTGCGTTCCGGCACGCGCCCTTCGTCTTCCTCGCCAACATCGACCCGCGTCTGCAGATGGATGTGCTGGGCCAGGTCGAGCGGCCCCGGTTGGTCGCCTGCGATACGATGAATTTCTGGATCGAAAGCCGCCGCAACGACGTCATCGCACTGCTCGGCCGCGTCGATCTGATCACGCTCAATGACGGCGAGGCCCGTCAGTTGACGGAGCGGACGAATCTCGTGCACGCGGCGCGCTGGATTCTCGAGCGCGGCCCTCGATACGTGATCGTCAAGAAGGGTGAGCACGGGGCATTCATGTTCACGAAGACCTCCACCTTCTTTGCTCCCGCGTACCCACTGGAGCAGGTATTCGATCCGACTGGGGCGGGGGATTCCTTCGCCGGCGGATTCATGGGTCATCTGGCGCGAACGGGTGAGTTGAGCGATGCCAATCTGCGCCGGGCCGTCGTCGTGGGATCGGCGATGGGCTCGTTCGCCGTCGAGCGGTTCTCCAATGAGCGGCTGTTGAGTGTGACGCCTGCCGAAATCGATCAGCGGATCGCGGAGTTCCAGGACCTGGTTGCGTTCGAGCGTGGGGCGCCCGTGGCCAACAGCGCCGCCGCGGAGAGGTGACGGTGGCCGCCGGGCGGCCTCCCGTCGCACCGCCGCTGGATTATCAGGCGGCGGGTGTCGACATCGATGCCGCTGACGACGCGAAGCGGCGGATCCGGCAGCTCGTCGAGGCGACCGGCTCGGGGGCGACCCGCGGAAGCTTCGGCGGGTTCGGCGGATTATTCCGGATGCCCGCCTCGAGCCAACCGGGTGTGCTCGTGGCCAGCGCCGACGGTGTCGGAACCAAGGTGAAGGTCGCCATCGAGGCCGGCCGGCACGACACCATCGGGCACGACCTGGTCAACCACTGTGTCAACGACATTCTCGTCCAGGGCGCCACTCCGATGTTCTTCCTGGACTACGTGGCGTTCGGCAAGTTGGAGCCGCTGGTTGTGGAGGCGGTCGTCTCCGGCGTGGCCGCGGGATGTATGGAGAACGGCTGCGCGCTGCTGGGAGGCGAGACCGCGGAGATGCCGGGCGTCTATACGCCGCCGGATTACGATCTCGCCGGCTTCATCGTGGGATCGGTGGCGGAGACGCAACTCCTCGGGCCGGACCGGGTTCAGGCTGGGGACGTGATCGTGGGGCTCGCCAGCAACGGCCTGCACACCAACGGCTACGCGCTCGCTCGCCGGATCGTCGCGGAGCGCCTCCGGCTCGGTGCCGGCGATGTCTTCCCGGGAACGTCGGCGACGGTCGCGGATGTGCTGCTGCGGATTCACCGCTCGTATCTGCGTGCCCTCCGTCCAGTCCTCGGCGAAATCCACGCGATGGCCCACATCACGGGCGGTGGACTTCCGGGAAACGTGCCTCGCGCGCTCCCGCCGACGGTCGACGCAGAGCTGGACGCCTCGAGCTGGACTGTCCCCCACGAGTTCGCGGTGCTCGCGGAGGCTGGCGGCATCAGCCGCCCCGAGATGCTGCGAGCGTTCAACATGGGGGTCGGCATGGTCGTGATCGCGCCACCCCAGTCGGCTGATGCCATCGTGGCCAGTGCGCGGGAGGCCGGAACCACCGCATGGCTGCTCGGGCGCACCGTTCGCGGGACCGGGCGAGTCGTCCTCGCGTGACGTCGCCGCGCTGCGATGGCCTCCTGTCGTACGGGTGACACGGTGAGCGCGGGCGAGGCGCCGGAGGACACGGTGTACATGCAGCGGGCGCTCGGCCTCGCCCGCCGCGGATGGGGGCATACGGCGCCGAACCCGATGGTCGGCGCCGTCATCGTTCGTGGCCAGGAGGTTGTGGGCGAGGGGTATCACGCCCGCTATGGCGGCGAGCACGCCGAGGCGGCAGCCCTGCGGGCCGCTGGGGACCGCGCGGCGGGTGCGACGGTGTACGTCACGCTCGAACCATGCACGCACACCGGACAGACACCTCCCTGCGCCGCCGCGTTGATTCGCGCGGGGGTTCGCCGCGTCGTGGTGGCGATCCGGGATCCGCATCCCGCCGCCCGCGGCGGGATCGGAGAGTTGGAAGCCGCCGGGATCCAGACGACGACAGGACCCGAGGCCGCGGCCGCTCGTGAGCTCAACGCGCCGTTTCTCCACGCACTCCATTCCGACCGGCCATGGCTCACGCTCAAGCTGGCGGTCTCCCTCGATGGTGCGGTCCGCGATGCCGCGCGTACGACCGGCTGGCTGACCGGACCCGCGGCGCGCGCCGAAGTCCATCGCATGCGGGCGGGGAGTGACGCGATCGCCGTGGGCATCGGCACAGTACTCGCCGACGATCCGCTCCTCACGGTTCGCGACGCACCGGCGCCACGCGTGCCTCCGCTCCGCGTCGTATTCGACAACGGCGCCCGGCTCCCGCTCTCGTCGCGACTGGCCCGCTCGGCGGACCAGGGGCCCGTATGGGTCATCGCGGCGCGAGTTCCGGATCCAGACCGCGCCGCGCAACTGGCGGATGCAGGAGTCGAGGTCCTGGTCGAGGAGACGCTGCACGGTGCGTTACGCGCATTGCGTGCCCGCGGCGTTCGCAGCCTTCTCGCCGAGCCCGGGCCGCGGCTCACGGGGTCGCTGCTCGGCGGGTTGGCCGCTGACCGGCTCGTTATCTTTCAGGCACCGATCGTCCTGGGCACAGGCGCCGAGTCCGCCTTCGCATTCGCTCCGGCGGTGACGATCGCGGGCGCGCCGCGGTGGCCAATCGTGGCCCGCCGGTCGTTCGGGAGTGACACGATGACGATATACGGGCTCTCGGAGCCCTGAAGGTACAAGGATCATGTTTACGGGTTTGGTCGACGATATCGGAGTGATCGAAGCGGTCGAGCCGGCAGCGGCTGGCCGCACGTTTCGCGTGCGCTGCCGGTACACGGATCTCTCCGATGGCGAGAGCATCGCGCTCAATGGAGCGTGTCTCACGGTTCGGGAGAGCGGCCGGTCGTGGTTCACGGCCGCCGCTGTCACAACGACGCTCGAACGGACCACCATGGGGTCGTGGAAGGCCGGCACGCGGGTGAACCTGGAGCGCGCGCTGCGCGCCGGCGACCGGTTGGGTGGCCACATGGTGCAGGGCCATGTGGACGGCGTGGGCGATGTGCGCGCGGCTGGGGCGCATGGCGATGCGTGGTTACTGGAAGTGGGGGTTCCGGGTGACGTCGCGGGATTGATCGTGCCGCACGGGTCGATCACCGTGGATGGCGTGAGCCTGACCGTCAACGAGATCCTGGCTCCGGACGTGATGCAGTTGTCGATCATCGACTACACCATGCGGCACACGACGCTCGGGTCGCTGCGGCCGGGCGACGGCGTGCACGTCGAGGGCGATGTCATCGGCAAGTACGTGCGGCGGCTGACAGCTCCTTACCTCTCTCTGACGCGGTGATCCGTGCCCATTGGAACGATTGAGCAGGCGATTACCGATCTGCGCCAGGGCAAATTCATCGTCGTGGCCGACGACGAAGATCGTGAGAACGAGGGTGACCTCATCTGCGCGGCGGAGCAGATCACGCCCGAGATGGTCAACTTCATGCTGCGCGAAGCGCGCGGCCTGATCTGCGTCGCCCTCACCCGCGAGCGCGCCGACGAGGTGGATCTGCCGCCACAGGCCGACCAGAATACCGAGGGGCAGCAGACGGCGTTCACGGTGACCGTCGACGCGACCCCGCGGTTCGGCGTGACGACAGGCGTGAGTGCCGCCGATCGCGCGGCCACCATCAAGGTGACCGCCGATCCGTCCACGACCGCGCGCGATCTACGGCGCCCCGGACACATCTCGCCCCTGCGCGCCCGGGATGGCGGCGTGCTCCGCCGGGTCGGACACACCGAGGCCGCGGTCGATCTGGCGCGGCTTTCCGGGCATTGGCCGGCGGGAGTGATCTGCGAGATCATGAACGAAGACGGCAGCATGGCGAAGCGGCCGGAACTCGAACGGTTCGCGACGCGTCACGGGCTCACGTTCGTCACGATTGCCCAGCTCGTCGCGTATCGCCTGCAGACCGAGCGCCTGGTCCACCGGGTGGCGGAGGCTCGGCTGCCGACGCCATTCGGCGAGTGGCGGATCGTCGGATACAAGAACGATGTGGATTCCCATGAGCACGTCGCGCTCGTGCACGGCGAGGTGTCGGGCGGGGAAGGCGTTCTGGTGCGGATGCATTCGCGGTGCCTGACGGGCGACGTCTTCCACTCGAAGCGCTGCGACTGTGGTTGGCAGCTCGACCGCGCGATGGAACTCATTGAGCAGGCTGGACGCGGGATCGTGGTCTACCTGGACCAGGAAGGCCGCGGCATTGGGCTGCTCAACAAGCTCAAGGCGTACGCGCTCCAGGATCAGGGTGCCGATACTGTCGAAGCAAACGAGCGCCTCGGCTTCAAGCCCGATCTCCGCGACTACGGGATCGGCGCGCAGATTCTGCTCGACCTCGGCCTGCGCTCGATCCGCGTGCTGACCAACAACCCCAAGAAACTGGTTGGACTCGAGGGGTATGGTCTTCGGGTGGAAGATGGCGTGCGGCTCGAAGCGCCATCCAACAGCGAAAACGCCGGGTACCTGAGCACCAAGCGGTCGAAGCTCGGCCACCTGCTCGCGTCCTGAGGCCCGGACAGCTCGATGGCGGAATTTGCAGGAGTGCCGGACGGGCATGGCCGCCGCGTGGCCGTGCTGGTGAGCCGCTTCAACGAAGCGATCACGCAGCGTCTCGAACAGGGCGCGGTCGATGCGCTCCTGCGCGCGGGCGTCGCGGAGGCGGACCTCGATGTCATCCGCGTGCCGGGCGCATGGGAACTGGCCACCGCGGCGCGGACGGCTCTGGCCACGGACCGCTACGACGCACTCGTTGCGGTCGGCGCCGTGATCCGTGGTGAAACGCCGCATTTCGACTACGTGGCGGATGCCGCTGCCCGCGGACTGGCCGACGCGGCGGCGGAGTTCGACACCCCGATCGGGTTCGGTGTGCTGACGTGTGACACGATGGCCCAGGCCGAGGCGAGAGCCGGCGGATCGCACGGCAACAAGGGTGCGGACGCCGCCCTTGCCGCGCTCGAGATGGCCGACCTTCACGCGCGTCTCGACGCGGCCCAGGACCCCGGCGACGAGGATGATGCCGGCGAGGAGCTCCCTCGCGACGCACGCCGCCAACGCTCCAACCCACCCCCGAACGCAGCGAATGCCGCCCCGCGCCGGTGATCCGCCGGCAGTCGCGCCGAGCACTTCGCCGCCGGCGCATGGCCGGGGACGCCGGCCCGCCCGGTCCAAAGCCCTCCCGCGTGTCGAGACCCGTGCCCGCGCGCGGGCCCTGCAGGCCCTGTATGCCTGGGACATCCGGCAGGCCGCGGGCGGCCGGCGTGAGCTCTCCCGCGTGGCCAGTGAAGTCTGGGATGATCTGAGCGTACCAGCCGACGAACGACGGCTCGCCAGCGGGCTCGTGTCGCTGGCAGCGCAGCACGCCGGGACGATCGACCGGGATCTGTCCGACATGACCACGAACTGGCGGCTCGGGCGGCTGGGCGCGATCGAGCGATCCGTACTCCGCCTCGGCGCGGCTGAGTTGATCGGTGGCACGACGCCCCCACGAGTGGTGATCCAGGAAGCGGTTCGGCTCGCCGAGCGCTACGGCTCTGTGCAGAGCGCGAAGTTCGTGAACGGCGTGCTCGACGCACTCGCCCGCCACGCGGGCCGTCTGTGACCGTCGCTTCGGCATCTGGCGTGACGGTCTGATCGCGCCAGTGCGTATCCTCGTCGTCAACTGGCAGGATCGGGAGAACCCGCAGGCAGGCGGCGCCGAGACGCATCTGCACAAGATTTTCGGGCGGCTCGCGCGTCTGGGCAACGACGTCACGCTGCTCTGCGGTGGCTGGCCTGGATGCCCGCCTACGGCGATGCTGGACGGCATCCGCGTCCACCGTATCGGCACGCGGCATTCATTCCCGCTGATGGCGTATGCCGCGTATCGGTCGCGATTCGAGTCCGAACCGTTCGACGTCCTGGTCGAGGATCTGAACAAGCTGCCGGTGCTCACCCCTTGGTGGGTGCGTGGCAAGCCCGGCGCCCCGCGTGTCGTCGGCCTTGTCCACCATCTCTTCGGGGCAACGGCATTCCGGGAGCTACCGGCTCCACTGGCCGCAGCCGTCTGGCTCGCAGAACGGCCGCTTGGCCGCGTCTACCGGCACGTCCCGTTCGAAGCGGTCAGCCAGAGCACGGCCGACGATCTCGTGGCCCGGGGGATTCCGCGGGCGAACGTCCAGGTGATCTATCAAGGCGTCGATACCACGCTGCACACCCCGGATCCCGCCAGCCGCTCGGTGACGCCACTGTTCGCGTATCTCGGCCGGTTGAAACGCTACAAGGGCGTCGACATCGTGATCCGCGCGTTCGCTCGGATGCGCACGCCGGGGGCGACGCTCGAGATCGCCGGAGCGGGGGATTACCGGTCCGCCCTCGAGGACCTCGCGAGTTCGCTTGACCTCGGGGCCCGCGTTCGGTTTCTTGGACGGGTGTCCGAGGCGGACAAGCTGCTTCTTCTCCGGCGCGCGTGGGCGCTGACGTTCGCCTCGCCCAAGGAAGGGTGGGGCATCACAAACATGGAAGCAGCCGCCTGTGGTACGCCCGTCGTCGCGTCAAACTCGCCGGGGATCCGCGAGTCGGTCCTGGACGGCCGGACCGGGTTTCTGGTACCGCACGGCAACATCGACGCGATGACGGCCGCGCTCGAGCGGCTGGCGCGCGATCCAGCACTGGTGACCACGATGGGACAAGCGGGCCGGACGTTTGCTGAGACGTTGACCTGGGACCACGCGGCATCTGCGACCGCGGCACACCTGGCGCAGGTATCGGGAGGGCGGCCGACGTGACGAATCCACCGATGAACCCAGCGAGTCCGCCGCGCCTCGGTGCGCGCCAGATCACGATCGGCGCGCTGCTGGATACGCTGCGTGACCCGCTGCAGCTCGAGACCGTTGCGACGCCCGGTGCCGATGATGCGGTGGCACTCGGCCGCGAGCTCCCGAGCCCGGAAGTGTCGAGTCCGGGACTGGTGCTCGCGGGCTACGTCGATCGTTTCGCGGGCCGGCGCCTCCAGGTGCTCGGCGAGACCGAGGTCACGTATCTCGCCTCGCTCGACAGCGGCGTCCGGAACGCGGTGCTCGGCCGGTTCTTCAGCTTCGACATTCCGGCTGTGTTCATCACCAAGGGACAGGAGGCGCCTCCGGGGCTCGTGCAGGCGGCGGCCGCCGCGAGCGTGGCGCTCCTCCGGACGCCACTCAAGACGAACGAGTTCTACCGGCGGATCAAGCCGGTCCTGGAGGATCTGTTCGCGCCGGCCACGACGCTCCATGGATCACTCGCCGACGTCTTCGGCGTGGGCCTGCTGTTCACGGGCAAGAGCGGCATCGGGAAGTCCGAGTGCGTCCTCGATCTCGTGGAGCGGGGCCACCGGCTGGTCGCGGACGACCTGGTGCTGGTCGCGCGTCGTGGAACCGACTTGCTCGTCGGCCGCGGCCATGAGTTGCAGCGTCACTTCATGGAGGTTCGCGGAATCGGGTTGATCGACGTCAGGGCGATCTTCGGTATCCGCGCCGTGCGGCAACAGAAGCGGATCGAGGTCGTGGTGCACCTCGAGGAATGGAACCAGGACGCGGTGGTGGAACGCACGGGTCTCGAGGGCGTCACAGTGTCCATCCTGGGCGTCCCCGTGCCCAAGATTACCGTTCCGCTGAATCCCGGAAAGAACATCACCGTCGTGGCGGAGGTGATTGCCATGAACCACTTGCTCCGCTACAGCGGGGTGGATGCGGCCGAGCAGTTCAATGAGCGGCTGATCGACCACATGCAACGTGCGCGAAGCCAGCGCGCACTCGTGCAGCGGTATCTGCGAGAAGATGATGAGTAACACTGGTGCATCCCAAGACGACGGCGCGCCGCTCGTGCCCCGCGCGCTGGTCGCCGGCCATGGCGAGTTCGCGACCGGCATCGTCTCCGCTGTCGAACAGATCACTGGGCGCGGGGGCGTGCTCGTGGCACTCACCAACCGTGGACTGGGCGCCGATGAGATCGTTCGCACGCTCCGCGACGCCGTCGTATCGGCGGGGGCCCACGTGATCTTCACGGACCTGCCGGCAGGCAGCTGGACGATCGCCGCGCGTCGCGTGCAGCGCGACCGGCCCGATGTCGTCGTGGTCACCGGTGCCAACCTGCCGGCGCTCCTGGACTTCGTCTTTCAGACCCATTGCACGAACGACGAAGCCGCCCGCCATTCGGCGGACAAAGGACGCGGCGCCATGGTGGTGCTGGGAAGCAGCGGAGGGAGTGCCGGCGGTGCCGATTGAACTCTTTCGCGTCGATGACCGGCTCATTCACGGGCAGGTCGTCGTCGGGTGGGGACAGCCACTGGATGTCGGATTCATCGTGCTCGTCGACGATGACGTCGCGACATCGGACTGGGAGCAGGAACTCTACCGGTTGGGGGTACCGCCGGGCATGTCCGTGCATTTCGAGACCGTCGCCGAGGCGGCCGAGCGGTTCGCGCGATACAACGGCGAGCGGCGGGTGGGCATCCTGCTGACCAAGGACATCGAGACCATGCGCCGCCTGGCGAGCCAGGTACCGCAGTTGCGCAGCATCAACCTCGGCGGGCTGCACTACAGCGCCGGCCGCGTGCAGAAGCTGCGCTACGTGTTCCTCACGCCGGACGAGGAGCAGATCCTTCGTGATCTGGCCAGCCGGGGCGTCGAAGTCACCGCGCAGGATGTACCGGCGACGCGGCCCGTGACGCTCGACGCGCTGCTCGAGGGGCGAGGCGCATGACACTGTTTCCCATTGCACTCCTCGGCGCGATCGCGGGACTTGACGTCGTCAGCTTTCCACAGGCCATGATCTCCCGGCCGATCGTCGCCGCGACCGTCGGCGGCGCATTTGCGGGCAACGCTGCCGCGGGATTGCTGGTGGGCGCTGCCGTGGAGCTGATCGCGCTCGAGACCCTTCCGGTCGGCGCGTCGCGGTACCCGGAGTGGGGATCGGCGTCGGTGGTGGCGGGTGCCCTCGCCGCGGGGGCGCCTCCCGGGAGCCCCGGGCCCGTGCCGGTGACGATCCTCGCCGCGCTGGCAACCGCATGGGTCGGCGGATGGTCGATGATCGCTTTGCGCAGATGGAACGCCGCGCGCGCGCGCGCCCATCTCGCCGATCTCGAGCGGGGGTCGGCGGCCACCGTCAACGCGCTCCAACTGTGGGGACTGACGGCAGACCTGGCCCGCGGGGGCGCGCTCACGATCATCTCGTTTTCGGCGCTTCGGCCGGTGGTCGACGCGGCGGCCGTGCATTGGCGGGTGGATGCCCGCACGTCGCGGGCGATCGTCGTGGGCGCCGCGGCTGCGGTTGCGGTGGCGGCGGTGTGGAAGGTATTCCATTGGGCGCCGTTCGCGCGGCTGCTCTTCGGGGCGGGCCTGATCGGCGGTGTGGCGCTGGTGGTGTGGTCGTGACGGACGCCGGCAAGGCACCCGTGCGGTTGAGTCTCGCCACCCGGATTGGCATCTTCAGCCGCCTGCTCGCGATTCAGGCGTCGTGGAACTACGAGCTGCTGATGGGCATCGGCATCGGTTTCTGCATCGAACCGGCACTACGGAGTCTGCCCGGCGGCCCGGACAGCCCTCGCTACCGCGAGGCGCTCGCACGGCAGTGCCGCTACTTCAACGCCCACCCGTATCTGGCGTCGGTCGCGGTCGGTGCCCTCGCACGCACGGAGCTCGATGGCGTTCCGGGTGATCGCATCGAGCGCTTCCGGACCGCGATCTGTGGTCCCCTTGGCAGCGTTGGCGATCGCCTCGTGTGGGCCGGATGGCTTCCGGTGTGCTCGCTGCTGGCGCTCGCCGTGTATGGACTCGGGGGTGGTCCGCTCCGCGTCGTGGGGACGTTTCTCCTCGCGTACAACGCCGGGCATCTGGCGCTGCGTATCTGGGGCCTCGAGGCAGGGTGGTCACACGGCATGCGCGTCGCCGCGGCGCTCAGCTCACGCGTCTTCCGCGACGGCCCCGCCTACCTGGCTCGCGCCGGTGCACTCCTGGCCGGCATTGCCCTGCCGGTTGCCCTGGCCCGGGTGATCGGGCCGGGGCAGGGCCGATGGCCGATCGCCGGAGTGCTGGTGGCGACGGCGATCGGCAGCATCACGCTGGTCCGGATGCATGGCCGGGCCGAAGGCTGGCGCATTGCGCTGGGTGTCCTGGCAGTGTTCGTCCTTTACGCGACGGTAATACGACATGGCTGAACGCATGGTGACGATCGTCAACAAGAACGGACTCCATGCGCGGCCGGCCGCGGAGATCGTCAAGACGGCGGCGAAGTTCACGAGCGACGTCGTGATCGTGCGTGACGATCTCGAGGTCAACGGCAAGAGCATCATGGGCGTGCTCATGCTCGCGGCGGAGTGCGGATCGACGATCACGTTGCGGGCCTCCGGCCCGGACGAGACGGCCGCGGTGGACGCCATCGCCGCCCTCATCAGCGGCAAGTTCGGGGAGAAGGGGTAACCCCAGTGGATCGCGTCTTCGTCGGCGTTCCCGCTTCGCCCGGCATTGTCGCCGGGCCCGTCTACCTCCTGCGCTGGGAGGTGCCCGATGTCCGGCACCGCATCATCACCGACGATGCCATCCCCGAGGAGATCGCGCGGCTCCACGACGCGTTCGCGCGGGCGAAGGAGCGGCTGCAGCAGGTGCGCGCCCGGGCGGAGGAGCACGCCGGTCCAGAAGAAGCGGCCATTTTCGACGCCCAGTTGCTCATGCTCGACGATGCATCGCTCATCGAGGACGTCGAGTCGAACATCCGGCAGAATTACGCGGCCGAGAAAGCGTTCGATCTCGTGATGCTGGAGCACCGGCAGTTGTTCACCCGCCATCCGCAGCCGCGCATGCGGGAGCGCGCCGCCGATCTGACGGACGTCCATATTCGCGTGCTGTCGGTATTGCTGGGCCTACCGGATCACGACCCAGTGGATGTCCCCAAGGGTGCGCACGCGATCCTGGTGACGCACGACCTCACGCCGAGCTTGACCGTCCAGCTCGACCGCGACGCGATCGTGGGGATCGCCACGGACGCCGGCACGCAGACTTCGCACGTCGCGATTCTCGCGCGATCGCTGGGATTGCCGGCGGTGCTGGGATTACGGGACGCGACGAGCCAGATGGACGGGACGGAGCGCGTGGTCCTGGACGGCGCGGCGGGGAAGCTGTCGATCAATCCGACCGAGGCCGAGCTCAAAGAGTACCGGCGGCGGGCGCGGCGTGAGGCGGAGATCCAGGCGGAACTGCGACAATTCGCGACCGTCGAGCCGGTCACGAAGGATGGCACCCGCATCACACTGTACGCGAATGTCGACCTGCCCGAGGAGGCGGAGGCGGCGGCGAAGAGCGGCGCCGAAGGCGTTGGCCTCATGCGAACCGAGTTCCTGGTGATCGGCCGCGCGACGATGCCCGATGAGGACGAGCAGTATCGCGCCTACGCGCGCGTGGTGGACGCATTTGGCGGGCGCCCGGTGATCATCCGGACGTTCGACGTGGGCGGGGACAAGATGCCGGCAAGCGGATATCCGGCGGAGGCCAACCCGTTCCTCGGCTGGCGGGCCATTCGCATGTGCCTCGATGACCCGAAGATGTTCAAAGCGCAGCTTCGGGCGCTCATGCGAGCGGCCGTGCACGGCGATGTGCGCATCATGCTGCCACTGATCGTGAGCCTGGACGAGGTCCGGCAGGCGAAGACCCTTCTGGCCGAAGCAGCCGAAGAACTCACCGCCCGGAAGGCCACGTTTCGCGCCGATCTTCCGCTCGGGGTGATGATCGAGACGCCGGCGGCGGCCGTCATGGCGGACAGCTTCGGCCAGGACGTGTCGTTCTTCAGCATCGGGACCAACGATCTCGTGCAGTACACCCTGGCCGTCGACCGCGGCAACGCCAACCTCACGTCACGATTCACACCGCTGCACCCGGCTGTGCTCCGGTTGATCAAGCGGATCAGCGAGGCGGCGGCCGTCACGGGCCAGGATGTGAGCGTGTGCGGCGAGATGGCCTCCCAACCGCTGATGGCATTCGCCCTGATCGGCCTCGGTCTCCGCAGTTTGAGCGTCGCGCCAAGGGCCGTGGCGCTCGTGAAACGAGTGGTTTGCAGCGTGACGGCGGAGGCCGCGATTCAGGCAGCCGGGGAAGCCCTGGAGGCGCCGACAGCCGCCATCGCCGAACAAGGCCTTCGCAGGCGCTTCATCGCCGCGCTCGGCGACGATCCGTTCCTGCGCGGCGGGTTGCCCGGCCTCGCGTAGCCGGGTAACATCCCGAGTAACATGCCGATACGTAAGCCGACGGCCGAATCCAGGCGGCTGTTCACATCAGAGTCCGTGACAGAAGGACATCCGGACAAGCTCGCGGACCAGATCTCCGATGCCGTCCTGGACGCCATCATAGCGGACGACCCGATGGCCCGGGTCGCGTGCGAGACGCTGGTCACGACGGGCCTCGCCTGTGTCGTCGGCGAGATCACGACCGAGACCTATGTCCACATTCCCGACATCGTCCGCGCGACGATCCAGCGGATCGGGTACACGGACGCGAGCTTCGGGTTCGACACCAAGACCTGCGCGGTGATCAGCAGCATCGACCGCCAATCGCCGGACATCGCGATGGGAGTCGACACCGGCGGGGCCGGCGACCAGGGGATGATGTTCGGGTACGCGTCGGATGAGACCGAAGAGCTGATGCCGATGCCGATTCTGCTGGCGCACCGTCTGGCCAAGGCTCTCGCTGACCGGCGGAAATCGGAAGACCTCCCGTGGCTGCGTCCTGATGGGAAGGCGCAGGTGACGGTCGTCTACGAGGACGACAAGCCGATCGCGGTAGATACGGTGGTCGTATCGGCGCAGCATGCCGAGTCGATATCGGCGACCAAGATGAAACAGGCAATCATGTCTGAGATTATCGAACCGTCGATTCCGCAGGAACTTAGACATCGTGGAGTGAAGTATCACATCAACCCAACGGGCCGTTTCGTCGTCGGCGGACCGCAGGGCGACGCCGGGTTGACGGGACGGAAGATCATCGTCGACACGTACGGCGGGATGGGGCGCCACGGCGGCGGCGCATTCAGCGGCAAGGATCCGTCGAAGGTCGACCGGTCGGCGTGCTACGCGGCGCGCTGGGTCGCAAAGAACATCGTCGCGGCGGGGCTCGCGCATCGTTGCGAGGTGCAGATCGCGTACGCGATCGGTGTCGCGCAGCCGGTGTCGGTGGCGGTGGATACGTTCGGGACCGCGAGCGTGCCGGAGGCGAAGATCATGCGGGCGGTCTCGGCGGTCTTCGATCTCACACCGAAGGGCATCATTGCCGCTCTGGATTTGCGCAAGCCGATCTACACGGCGACTGCGGCATACGGACATTTCGGACGGGCTCCGGAGCGCCTGGGCAGCGGCAAGTCGGCGCGAACCCAGTTCTCGTGGGAGCGCACGGATCGCGCGAACGCGCTCAAGAAGGCGGTCCGCGACGGCACCTCTTCTGCCTCCAACGGATCGGGACGATCCGGCAAGACGGCGGCCTTCGCCACCACCGCACTCGAGGATCCAAACTGATGGCGACCGCTGAAAAGGCAGGCTCGGCACACGGCGCAGAGCGACGCGCCGGCGGAGCGAGGAATTATGACGTGAAGTCACTCGACCTCGCCGACGGGGGGCGTGCGCGGACGGAATGGGCAGAGCGCTCGATGCCCGTCCTGCGCCTGATTCGCGAGCGGTTCGCGACGGAACGTCCGCTGGCCGGCAAGCGGGTCGGTGCGTGCCTCCACGTGACCACCGAGACCGCAAACCTGATGATCACGCTCAAGGCGGGTGGCGCCGAGATCGCACTCTGCGCCTCCAACCCGCTGTCCACCCAAGACGATGTGGCGGCCCACCTCGTCCGGGACCACGACATCAAGGTCTTCGCGGTGAAGGGTGAGGACACCGAGCGGTACTACGAGCACATTCGCGCGGTGATCGAGTTTGCGCCCGAGTTGACGATGGATGACGGCGCCGACGTCGTCGGGGCGCTGCACATGATCGCGCTCAATCGCCTCGATGACCTACCGCCGGCCGTCCGGCGATATGTCGAGGGACTCAAGCCCGCCGAGCGAACCGAATTACTGGCGCGCGTGATCGGCAGTACCGAGGAGACTACGACCGGCGTCATCCGCCTCAAGGCGATGGCCAAGGACAAAGTGCTCCGGTTTCCGGTCATCTCGGTCAATGATTCGTTCACCAAGCACCTGTTCGATAACCGCTACGGCACGGGGCAGTCGACGCTCGACGGCATCATCCGCGCGACGAATGCGCTGCTGGCCGGGTCGACGTTCGTCGTGGCCGGCTACGGCTGGTGCGGGCGCGGCGTTGCGTCGCGGGCGCGTGGGGCGGGCGCGAACGTCGTCGTCACGGAGATCGACCCGCTCAAGGCGCTTGAAGCGACGATGGACGGGTTCCGCGTGATGCCGATGGCAGAAGCGGCGCCGATCGGTGACATCTTCTGCACGCTCACGGGCAACATGCACGTGGTCCGGAAGGAACACTTCCGCGCCATGAAAGACGGCGCGATCGTCTGCAATTCCGGCCACTTCAACGTGGAGCTCGACCTCACGGGACTGGCCGACATCGCGGAGCGTCCCGGCCGCCCGGTGCGGGAGTTCGTCGAGGAGTTCGTCGTCAGCGGCAAGCGGGTGTTCATCCTCGGCGAAGGCCGCCTCATCAACCTCGCAGCGGCAGAAGGCCATCCCGCGTCCGTGATGGACATGAGTTTCGCGAACCAATCGCTGGGCGCGGAATTCCTGGTGAAGAACGCCAAGTCGCTGACCGCCAACGTGCACCGCGTCCCCGAGGCGATCGATCGCGAGATCGCACGCCTCAAGCTCGCCGCGATGGGCGTCACGGTGGACATGCTGACGCCCGAGCAGCAGCGGTACCTCGCCTCGTGGGACATGGGGACCTGATCCGTGCGCCGTCCCGGGTCCGCGCGCTCGATGCGTGGACCGGCGGCCGCCGGCCTACGGCCCGTCGGCCCGGGCCGCGCAGGGGCGTGACGGCGATATGGTCGAGGTGTTTGTCGAGCGGCTCGGCGTGGACAGCTCGAATAACAGCCACGTCGTGATCCTGCGGGAGAAGGACGGCAACCGCCTTCTCCCGATCTGGATCGGTCCGGCGGAGGCAGAATCGATCATCATGGAGATGAAACAGGTGCGGCGGGAGCGTCCGCTCACGCACGACCTGTGCAAGAGCCTCATCGTAGGCCTGGGCGGAACGCTGCGCCGGGTGCAGATCACCAAAGTGCAGAAGAGCACCTACTACGCGGAGATGCACGTAGTGCGCGCCGAGGGCGTCGTCCACGTCGACGCACGGCCCTCGGACAGCATTGCGATCGCCCTTCGCATGGCGGCGCCCATCTTCGCGCCGGAGGCGCTGCTGACCGCCGTCGCGGACGAAGACGGCGCCGACGAGCTGGCCCCGTCGGACCCGGACGCGGCCAGCCCAGAAGAACTCACCGCGGATCAGCTCAAGGCGTATCTCGAGAACCTGCGTCCTGAAGACTTCGGCAAGTTCAACCTGTAGCGCTGCCCGCAGGGCGCCGGGCATCGTGCGCGCGGGTTTCTCGCGCAGCGCTCAGTGGCGGACGTGCCAGGTGTTCGCCACGGCCACCCTCCTGGCCAGCCTCCTGGTGGCTGCCCCACGTGGCGCCGCCGCGCAGGACGGCGCCGACTCGGCTGCAGCCAGCGCACCACCGTCCACGCAGTCCACGCCGGGCAAGCCGGCTGCGGCCAGGCGCGTGTTCGGCCGAGTCATGCATCAAGGGCCGCACACGGCCACGCCGCTCCCAGGGACGTGGGTCACGCTCCACCGCGTGGGATCCGATACCGCCGGCCCGATGGACTCGCTCCGGACGGATGCGAGCGGCCAGTACACGTTCCGCTATCAACCACGAGGCGCGACCGACGCCGTGTACTTCGTGTCGGCGAGCTACGATGGGATCGCGTATTTCTCGCAGCCGCTGGTGCAGCCGGTGACGCGTGGCCCGGATGCCGAGATCACGGTCTTCGATACGACGTCGCGGCCGGTGCCAATCCGGATCCGGGGCCGCCACCTGATCGTGTCTGCTCCCGGGGCCGGCGGATCGCGGACCGTCGTGGAAGTCTTCGAGCTCTCGAACGACACGGCCGTCACTCTGGTCTCGCCCGGTACCTCGGGCGACCGGCCCACGTGGCACACAGCCATTCCGTCGCTCGCGGAGGGCGTCCGGGTGGGGCAGGGTGATGTGTCCGCCGACGCCGTGACGGTCGTGCACGGCGACTTCGAAGTGTTCGCGCCGATCGCTCCCGGCTTGAAGCAGATCTCCTTCACCTATACGCTCCCGTCGTCCGCGTTCCCGCTGATGCGGCTCGCGGGGGCCCCGGTGTCGGTGATGGAGATTCTGCTCGAAGAACCCACGGCGCGGGCCGAAGCACCGCGCCTGCGGGAGGTGGATCCCGTGGCGATCGAGGGGCGGACGTTTCGCCGGTTCATCGCGCAGGACGTCCCGGCTGGCGGCGCGGCTCGCGTTACGGTGCCCATCATCATTGGCGACCGCCGCATGTTGTACTTCGCGCTCGTGTTGACCGCCATCGGCGCGGCCATGCTCGCGGCGCTGGCGCGCGCGTTCGCCCGCCGTCCGCGCCCGGTGCTTCCGCTTGCTGGTGCGGAATCCAACGGGTAGATTCGGCGAGCGAACTGCGCCGCAACCCGCGCAGCCAACTGAACGATCGCGGACGGTGAGACCGGAAGCCGGTGTAATGCCGGCGCGGCCCCGCCACTGTATCGGGCACGACGCGAGCTCGGATGCGCCACTGATGCCGGACGGCATCGGGAAGGCGAGCGACGCGGCCCGGAGCCAGTAGACGATCACCATCCGCGCCACACTGACAGTCCTCGGGGGAGGACCCGTGGCGGTGCAGACCGCGTGACCGCTCAGGCGGCGCCCGCGGTTTCCCTGTGGCATGCGACGCGGCTCCCAGCCGCTGGCGCGCCACGCGGCGTGCACTGGGCGAGCTCCCGCGGGACAGGACGCCGGCTCAATTGTTCCTCTCGTCGCTCGCATCGCACTCGCCGACTCAGCGCGTCATACGCGCGACCGGTGTCGTGCTCTCGCTGGCGTTGGCGATCTCGTGCAGCGGGGTATCCGATCGGTCCCCGCCAGGCGTATCGGGGGCCGCCGATCCGGCGGGCACAAACCGGCTTGTGGACGACTTCGGCGATACGCTCCGCATCGCCGGCGGCGGGGCCCAGCGCATCGTGTCGCTCAATCCAGCGACCACGGAGATGCTATTCGCCATGGGGGAGGGGAATCGCCTCGTCGGACGAACGCGCTGGGACACGTATCCGCTCGCCGCCCTGTCGGTCGCGGACCTGGGCGATGGCCTCCGGCCGAACGTCGAGGCCGTCCTCTCGGTACACCCCGACCTCGTGGTGTTGTACGCCGCCGCCGACAATCGTGACGCAGCGGCGCGCCTCCGGGCGGCCGGCATCGCAACCTTGAGCGTGCGTGACGACCGGCTCGCTGATTTCCGGCGCGTCGTGTCGCTCCTCGGGAAAGCTCTGCACGACAGCGTGGCGGCGCAGCGCATCGCGGATTCGGTCGTGGCGTCGCTGGCCAGGGTGAGCGCCGCTACGGCGAACCTTCCCCCCGTGACAGTCGTGTGGCCGATCGAGATCGCGCCGCTTCGGGTGATCGGCGGAGGCAGCTACCTCAACGACCTGCTGACTGATGCAGGCGGGCGCAACGTCTACGGTGCGATGTCCGACCCGTCGCCACAGGTGTCGCTCGAAGATGTCCTGCAGCGAGACCCATCGGTCGTGCTCACGACTACGGCGACCGCGCGGGCCATGCGCATCGATCCGCGGTGGCAGCAGTGGATCGCGGATACCGGACACCGGATCCTCGTGCCGGACACGGCGCTCGTCGGCATGCCATCCGTCCGAATGGGCGCCGCTGCAGCGCAGTTGGCGCAACTGCTTCATCCGGAAGCACTGAGTTCCAGCGGTTCACTCAAATGAAACCCTGAGCCGTGCGCGTCCGATTCTGGGTCATCGCACTCCTGGCGCTTGCCGCGGCCGCGATCCTGGGTGTCGCGCTGGGCGCGGTGCGTCTTTCCCCGGCCGCGATCTGGGCTGCTCTCCTCGGTCACGGTGATTCCACCACCGTCGCAATCGTGCAGCGAATCCGGCTGCCGCGCGTCGCGCTGTCTGCACTGGCCGGAGCAGCGCTCGGCATGAGCGGCGCGGCGATGCAGGGCACGCTACGGAACGGCCTCGCAGAGCCGTATCTGCTCGGCGTCTCCGGCGGCGCGGCGGTGGGCGCTGTAGCGGCAATCGCCCTGGGCCTCAACGTGGTGCTGGGCGTGCCCCTGGCCGCCTTTGCCGGAGCTGCTGGCGCCGCGGCGCTCGTGCTGGCGATTGCCCGCGTCGCGGGCGGCCGAGCGGACGTCCGGCTGCTGCTGATGGCAGGTGTGGTGGTGGGGGCGTTCGCAAATGCCGCCATCATGGTCGTCTACGCCACGGCTCCGCCCGAAACCGTGCGGGGGGCGCTCTGGTGGATGATGGGATCGGCCGACGGCGCTGACTGGCGGCGGGTCGGATGGCTCGCGGCCTATGTGGCGATCGGCGGAGGAGCGCTAGTGCTCTGGGCACGAGATCTTGATGCGCTCGCGCTGGGCGACGATGGCGCGGCAGCGCTGGGCGTCGATGTCGAACGCGCCAGCCGGCGGGCCTATCTCGCAGCGGCGCTCCTCGCCGCCGCGACGGTGGCGGCGGCGGGTCTCGTCGGTTTCGTGGGGCTCGTCGTGCCGCACATCGTTCGCGCCGCCGGGGTTCGCCAGCATCGGACCTTGCTGTGGGGGACCGCGGTCGTGGGCGCCGCGCTCGTGATCTCGGCGGACGTCGTGGCGCGCACCATCCGGCCACCGGCGGAGCTACCCCTGGGCGCGGTCACCGCGCTACTGGGCGTGCCGTTCTTCCTGTTCCAACTGCGGCGACTGGCCGTCCGGTCATGAGCGCCGCCATCGAGTTTCAGGACGTGCGGGTTCGCTATCCGGGCGGGCCCGCGCTGGCAGTGGCAGGGGTCACCTTTGCCGCGCAGAGTGGCACCGTCACGGCGGTCACCGGACCCAATGGGAGCGGCAAGAGTACGCTCGTCAAAGCGCTGCTCCGCCGCGTGCCCCTGGCGGGCGGGAGCATCGCGATCGAGGGGGTCGCGCTCGGGCAGATCTCGCTGCGTGAAGCTGCGCGCCGCGCCGCGGTCGTCCCGCAGCGCGAAGAGCCGGCATTCCCGATGACCGTTCGCGAGTACGTCGCGCTTGGACGATTCCCGCATACGAGCGTGTGGAGTACGAGCGACCCCGATGGGGATCGCGCCGTCGCCGCGGCGGTCGAGCGGGCCGGGGTAGGTGGCTTCCTCGAACGACACACCGATGCGTTGTCCGGCGGTGAGTGGCAGCGCGTCCGTATCGCCCGGGCGCTCGCGCAGGGCGGCCGGCTGCTGGTTCTCGACGAGCCCACGACGTTCCTCGACATGGGGCACGAGATGGCTGTATTCGAGCTGCTCGCAGAGCTGGCCCGTGACGGAATGGGTGTACTACTCATCACTCATCAGCTGAACCTGGTCGCCCGGTTCGCACATCACGTGGTGCTTCTGCACGGCGGCACTGTCGCCGCCCAGGGCCCACCGGCCGCCGTGATGACGGGCGGCATCCTGGAGCGAGTATACGATTGGCCGCTCGTCGTGGCGCGTGATCCGGCGGTGGGCGCCCCGATGCTGATACCGCTTCGCGCGCCGGCACGTATTACTGTTCATCGTCCCATGGAGACATGACCGCACCGTTCATCTCATATCTGACCCGCGCGGCCGTTGCGGCGTGCATCGCCGTTCCGGTCGTTTCCGCTGGTGCGCGCGCGCAGGTGGTCAACCACACCCAGACCGAGACGCCCGATACGGGAGCCCTGACGCCGGTCGTCGTGACGGCGACCAAGGTGCCGATTGCCGAGTCGGTGCCGACGGCGTCGACGACCGTGATCAGGGGTGAGGACCTTCGCGCTCGCGGGATCACCACGGTCGCCGAAGCGCTGCAGGACGTCGCGGGTGCTACCGTGGTGCAGAGCGGATCGTTCGGGAGCCAGACGTCGCTGTTCATGCGCGGCGGCCAGAGTGGATACGTCAAAGTCCTCCTCGATGGCGTGCCGCTCAACCTCCCCGGGGGCTCGTTCTCGTTCGACTACCTCACGACCGCCAACGTCGACCGCATCGAGATCCTTCGCGGCCCATCGAGCGTGCTCTACGGATCGGATGCTGTGTCGGGTGTCATTCAGATCTTCACCGTCCGGGGCAGCGGGCCGATCGCCGGATACCTCGGCGTCAACGGCGGCACTTACGGCACCCTCGATGGCACCGCCGCGGTGAGCGGCGGACTCGGCCCCTTCGGATACTCCGCCGGCGGCGATCGCCAGTCGACCAACGGCATCCTGCCCTTCAACAACCAGATGCTCAACGGTGAGATGTCGGGCCGGATCGACTACGGTCTGGGCACGCCCACGTCGGCAGCGCTGACGGCGCGCTACCACACGATGGACTATCACTTCCCGACGCTGGGTGACGGGACGCCGGTCGATCACAACCAGTACAGCCGCGACGAGGGCTCGTCCTTCGCGCTCGATGCCGGGCATTCATTCAGCCGGGTGTTCGATGGGCACATCCTCCTGACCTCCAACAGCCAGGATGTCGCTGACATCAACCCGCCCGATGTGCCGATCACCGACAGTGCATTCTCGCAATCGTTCCAGCGCGAGGTGGATCAGCGCCTCGGTGTCGATGCGCGACTCGACGCCCACATCGCTGGCGCGATCTTTACGGCGGGCGGAGGTGAGGAAGGGCAAACGGACCGGACACGCTCGTCCGACGAGTTCGCCCTCGGTGGCGGCAGCGTGGACACGTCGATCGCTGGCCCCGTGGCGCGCTTCCGGCGCATCGGTGACGCGTACGCCCAGGTAGTCGGCAACCTGGGCAACCAGGCGTCGTACACCGCGGGCGTTCGGCTTGACGACAACAGCGCATTCGGGACATACGGCACGTATCGCGTCGGATTGGGTTACGCGATCGGCACCGGCGGGCAGCTCCACGTGTCGTTCGGCGACGCGTACAAGGAGCCGACATTCGAGCAGAACTTCTCCGCCGTCCCGTTCGACTCCGGCAACGCCAAGCTGAGGCCCGAACACTCGATCGGCTGGGAGGCCGGAGTCAGCGAGAGCCCGTTCGGCCAGGGTCTAATGGTGTCCGGCACCTATTTCGACCAGCAGTTCGAGAACATCGTCGACTACACCCCGGTGGCGACGATTCTGCCCGGCACGACCACGCCGACCAACTACGTCAACATCGCCGGAGCGCGGGCTGACGGCGTCGAGGTGCAGTTCCTCGCCGGGCCAGTGGCCGGCACGTCGCTCAATCTCGCCTACACCTTCCTGCGCACTCGCGTCACGAACGTCGGGTTCGACACGACCGGGACGGGCGAGTACATCGTGGGCGATCGCCTGATCCGGCGCCCGTCGCACGAGTTCAGCGGCACCTTCCGCCACTCGTTGGCGGACAAGGGGTCGTTTGGCGTCACGGCGCACTTCGTCGGGACACGGGACGACATCGATTTCGACAGCGACACGCGAGTTGTGCTGGCGGGCTACACGACGTGGGACCTCGTCGGTGACTACCGGCTCTTCCAGGGGTCTACGCACGGGCCGAACGTCAGTCTCACGGCCCGAGTGGTCAACGTGTTGAACCGCCATTACGACGAGATCGCGACCTATGCCGCACCCGGACGGACGGTGCTGGTCGGAGGCCAGATCGCAGTCACGCGGTAGCGCTCCGGGATGTCGCGACGGGGATCGTCAGCCCGGCGCGGCTACATTTCGGCATGCCCATCCTCGTGACCGATGCAGTCGTGCTGCACGCATTCGACTACCTCGAGACGTCACGGATCTACCGCCTCCTCACCCGCGAGGCGGGATTGCAGTCGGCACTGGCGCGGGGCGCGCGCCGGTCGCGATCACGATACGGGTCGGCTACCGACCTGTTCGCCGAAGGCGAGGCACAACTCTCGGTCCGCCCCTCGCGCGATCTGCAGACCCTGACGGCGTTCGACGTGACGCATGCGCGCGCCGCGCTCGCGGAATCGCTCGAGCGGTTCACTGGCGCAGCCGCGATCGCCGAGATGGCGCTGCGGTTCGCGCGTGAAGACGCACAGCCGGGTTTGTACGATGCCGTAACCGGCGCGCTGGATGCGATCGTGTCTGCGCCCGATACGCCCGGCGCCGCGCTGGATGCGACCCTCGCGGGGGCGTGGCACATCGTCGCCGAGCTCGGGTTCGCGCCAGCCGTTGACGTGTGCAGTGTGTGCCACGCCGCCGTTGAGCCGGATGGCCAGTTCCCGTTCAGCCACCCGATGGGTGGCATTGTCTGCGGCGCCTGCGGGAGCGCGCATCGCGGCAGCCGGCTCCTGCCCGCGGGGGCCCGCAACGCGTTGCGGGCGTGGCTGGCCGGCGAGCCATGGGCGGCGGGCGGCGAGAGCGACGGACGTGCCCATCAGCGGCTGCTGCGTGAGTTTCTGGCCGAGCATCTGGGGGATGGCAGTGCGATGCGCGCGTTCGACGTGTGGGAGCGCGGTGGCTGGCACGAGAGTCCCGTAGCGGCGCCGGCGGCGAGCGACGGCGGATGATCCTCGGTACGGCCGGCCACATCGACCATGGCAAGACGGCACTGGTCAAAGCGCTGACCGGAATCGACACGGATCGATTGCCTGAAGAGCAGCGCCGCGGCATTACCATCGAGCTCGGATTTGCACCGCTGCGATTGCCAGACACGGGAACGATCGGCGTCGTCGATGTGCCGGGCCATGAAGCGTTCGTACGGACGATGCTCGCCGGCTCGTCGGGAGTCGATCTCGCCCTCCTCGTCATCGCCGCCGACGAAGGCGTCATGCCGCAGACGCGTGAGCACCTGGCGATCCTGGAGCTGCTTGGCGTCCGCGCCGGCGTTATCGCGGTGACCAAGTCTGATCTGGTCGACGCCGACTGGCTGGAGCTGGTGAGCGAGGACGTGGCTGCGCTGGTAGCGGGTACCGGATTCGCGGACGCTTCGGTCGTGCCGGTGTCGGCGGTCACCGGCGCGGGCATGGATGCGCTGCGAGGCGCCCTCGCTGTGGCAGCGCGCGAGTTGCCGGGACGAGACGCCGGCGATCTGTTTCGCCTGCCGGTGGACCGCAGCTTCACGATCAAAGGGACGGGCACCGTCGTGACCGGGACCGTGTGGACGGGCCGGCTCTCGATCGATGAGGTGGTCCGCGTGCTTCCTGGGGGGCGGACTGCCAGAGTGCGCGGGCTACAGTCGCACGGCGAGGCGGTCGGCGCCATTGGTCCGGGTATGCGAGCCGCGGTCAGCCTGGTAGGCGTCGAACGCTCAGACGTGGCGCGCGGATGCACGCTCGTGACTGACGCCGTGTGGGATGCGTCGGCGCTGCTTCGCGCGGACGCCACCCTTCTTCCTGACGTGCGCCCGCTGGGCCCTCGTACAAGGATTCGGTTTCACCTGGGGACCCAGGATCTGTCCGGGCGGCTCGTGGCGGCTGGTGGTGCGCTGGGCGCGGGCGCAGTCACACCGGTGCGCGTCATGCTGGACGAGCCAGTCGTAGCGCGTGGTGGCGACCGCTTCGTGATCCGGTCCGGGTCGCCCGCCGCAACGATCGGGGGCGGCGTCGTCACTGACCCATTCCCTGGGCATCGCCGCCTCAAGCCCTGGCCAAAGGCGGCGGCGTCAGCGGCGGAGCGGGTCGCCCTCATCGCCCGCGATGGCGGAGCCCGTGGCGTGTCGCGAGCCGCGCTACCAGTCCGGATCGGGTCGCGCCCAGCCGATGTCGACCGGGATCTGGCGGACGCAGCCGCCGAGACCGAGCTCATTGGCGGCGTTGTGTACGACCGCGGACTCATCCAACACGCGATCGAGCAGGTCGTGGCGGGGATCGAGGCTCATCACAAGGAAGCGCCGCTCGAGGCGGGAATGTCACTCCAATCGGTGCGCGCCGCGATCCCCGGCGGAGCGACGTTGGCGGCTGCATTGATCGCGCGACTAGAGGCCGACGGTACGATCGTGACCGATCATGGGATCGTCCGGCGGGCGGGGTGGATGCCGCGTCCCTCGTCAGCTCAGCAGTCGGAGCTGGAGCGCCTCACCGCGGTGGTTCGCGCCGCTGGCCGGGAGCCGCCCAGCGCCAGCGAATTGGCGGCAAGCGGCGTAGGTCAGACGGAGTCGGATGTGCTGACACTTTTGCGATTACTAGATCGTAGGGGAGTGGTACGGCAGGTCGAGCCCAACCGGTTCTATTCGCCCGAAGCGTTACGGACAATGGCGGACGCGCTCCGGGCGGGGATGAAGCCAGGCCAGGAATATGGGCCTGCGGAACTTCGGGCTTTTGTGGGGGTTTCGCGGAAGTACCTGATTCCCTTGCTCGAGTACTTCGATCGGATGGGAGTGACGGAGCGGCGGGGACAGGGCAGGGTCGTCCGGCTCGAGCGGGGAGCGGGGTTGGGGAACCCGGAAGGGGTGGACGGCATTCCCGGAACGTGATCGGGAATGTGAAAAAATGAGACAGTTGGCTGGCTTTGTGCGCATAGCATTGTGGCGGTGCTAGGAGTGCTTGGGTCTGCGGGACGTAGTGCTGCAGGTGGCCCGTATTTGGCTTGACAGTCTCGGCTTTGGAGCCTATCGTTGCAGAACCGAAGAAAACCCGTGGACCACTGGATAGGAGTAGGCGGCGGCCATTCTTTCGTCAGCGTGGAGTGTGCGTATGGGTGCCCCATTGGGGACCGGCGCAAACCATCGAATGTGTGAGCGGCGGACGCCCAGCGTCTCGGTGGTGTTGGTTCGGCTCGCGAGCGTGCTCGCAGTCGTGTGTGTAGCGTCGTTCGTTCCCGGTCGCGCGACTGCTCAGACCGAGCAGCCGGGCGTCGTGCCGAATCAGAAGCATCAGACGGGTGCGCTGCTGGGACTCGGCAAGAATTATCCGAGTCCGTTCAGCGCCACGACGCGCATCCCCTTCACGGTTGGTGACGCCCCGTCGTGCGCGGACGGTGGCCGCCGGTATCACGTCAATCTTCGGATCTACAATCTGGTCGCCCAGGTCGTCGCCGTTCCGGTGATGGCGGAGGGTGGACCGAGTGCGGCGGCGGTCGGCCAGCCCGTGCAGGGTATGGATTTGCCGTGCGGCCAGTACACCGCGTACTGGGACGGCGTCGGCGTCGGCAGCACCCGTGAAGTGCCGCCCGGGATGTACCTCTACCGGCTCGAGGTCAACGGCAAGGCGGTTGGCCGCAAGATGCTGATCCAGCGGTAGTCACGCCGCGGGACATCGTTCCGGTAAGTCGCGCTTCTCACTAGCGTTTCAAGCACCCGCGGATGGCGGCGCCGTGGCGCAGCGTTCCGCAGCTAGCGGCGCAGCAGATGAAAAGCGTGCTTGTCCCAGTCGTCGCTGCGAAACGCGGTGATGCACCACAGCACGGCCAGAGGCTCGATTGCGCGTGCCGCGCGCGCGCCGCCCATGTCGGCGCCATCCCATCCGAGTTGTGCAATCACGCCGGCGGTCCGGCTGCGAGGGTCTGTCCGACTGGGCCGGAGCCGATGATGCCGAAACTGCTCAATGGACAATCTCCTGATGCGTGGGCTCGCCAGGCAGTGCGACGCCTAGCGCGGTACGACGCCCGCGCTCGGTGGAATCTTCTTACCCGCTGCGGTGGATTGCGCGTGTAGCGTGTTGAGCAGTGCTCGGGCATCGGCGTTGGACTGCGGCGTCGTCGCTGGGGTCCCGGCCCCGGTTGTTGCGTCCCCGTTGGCCGCGCCCGGCACTTGCGATCCGGGCGGATTGAGACGCGGGCGCAGCATACCGGGCGGGACCACGCCGGCAGGTCTGGGGGGCGCAGATCCCATCGCCAGCTGTACATGACGGTCGACAGCGTGGAGGATCTGAGATGCCTGCTCAGGGTGCTGGGCCAGACGGCGCGCGATGTCTTCGAGAATCGAGGCGGTGACGTGATATTTCCGGAGGATCGAGTCGCGGACCATGGCGCGGCCGGTGCTGTCGCGCGTCGTTTCCGCTCCGCCGGGGAGGACGGCGCGGCGCAGATCGGCCAGGGCCAGAACGAACGTCGAGTCGGCTGCGCTGTCCGGGCCGGGCTGGGTGCGGCGGCAGGCAGCGGTGGCCGTGAGGCCCAACAACACGGCGGGCATTAAGGGGCGATATCTTTTCCAACTCATCATGGATGGGATAGACACGTGGTCAATGCTGACCGGCTGACGGTAAAATCGACAGAGGCGCTCAACGACGCAATCGCACTTGCGCGCCAGAGCGGGAATCCGCTGGTGTACGACGTGCACCTGTTGCTGGCGTTGCTCCGGCAGGATGAGGGCATTGTCGTGCCGATCCTGCAGAAGCTGGGCGCGAGCGTCCCCTCGCTCCGCGAGCGCCTGGAGCGCGAAGTCGAGCGCCTGCCAAAGCAGAGTAACGCCCAGCCCTCGTTGTCGCGAGAGTTGAACGGTGTACTCGACCGGGCCGAGAACGAAGCGCGGCAACTGAGCGACGAGTACATCTCGACCGAGCACCTGCTGCTGGCGTTGTCCGATGCGCGCGGCACGGAGAGCAAGACGCTGCTCGAAGGCGTGGGCGCGACCAAATCCGCCCTGCTGGAGGCGCTCCGAGCGATTCGTGGGTCGCACCGGGTGACCGATCAGACCCCGGAAAACCAGTACCAGGCATTGCAACGGTATACCCGGGATCTCACGGACGTTGCCCGCAAGGGGAAACTCGATCCAGTGATCGGCCGGGACGAGGAGATCCGCCGGGTGATCCAGGTGCTGTCGCGGCGGACGAAGAACAATCCGGTACTCATCGGCGAGCCGGGCGTGGGCAAGACCGCGATCGCGGAGGGGTTGGCGCAGCGGATCGCGAATGGCGACGTGCCCGAGGGTCTCAAGAACAAGCGGCTGATCTCGCTCGACCTGGGTGCGTTGATCGCCGGCGCGAAGTACCGGGGGGAGTTCGAGGAGCGCCTCAAGGCCGTGCTTAAGGAGATCACGGACGCGCAGGGGCTGTTCGTGGTGTTCATCGACGAGCTGCACACCCTCGTCGGCGCCGGGAAGGCGGAAGGCGCGATGGATGCCGGCAACATGCTCAAGCCGGCGCTCGCCCGCGGCGAACTGCGGGTCGTCGGCGCCACCACGCTCGACGAATACCGGAAGTACGTCGAAAAAGACGCGGCACTGGAACGGCGATTCCAGCCGGTGTTCGTCGGCGAGCCATCGGTCGAAAGCACGATCGCGATCCTGCGTGGGCTCAAGGAGCGCTACGAGGCGCACCACGGCGTGCGGATTACCGACGGCGCCGTCGTGGCCGCGGCGACGTTGTCCAACCGCTACATCGGCGACCGGTTCCTGCCGGACAAGGCGATCGACCTGATCGATGAGGCGGCGTCACACCTCCGGATCGAGATCGACTCCCTGCCGCAGGAGATCGATGAAGTCGAGCGCCGGATCATGCAGCTCGAGATCGAGCGCGAGGCGTTGCGGAAGGAGAAGGACAAGGCATCGGCCGAACGCCGCGACGCGCTGGAGCGCGAGCTGAATGAGCTGCGCGAGCGGTCGGACGGGATGAAAGCGCAGTGGCAGCAGGAGAAAGAGACGCTGGGTACGGTCGGGCGGATCAAGCAGCAGATCGATGAAGCGCGAGTGCAAGCGGAGCAAGCCACCCGGGCCGGAGACCTCGGCCGGGCGGCGGAGTTGAGCTATGGGCGCATCCCGCAGCTCGAGGGCGAGATGCGGGAGGCGGAGGCAAGGCTCGCCGCGGCCGCAGACGGCGGTGGTCCGCGATTCCTGCATCAGGAAGTGACCGCGGACGACGTGGCGGAGGTCGTCGCGAAGTGGACGGGGATTCCGGTTGCGCGGATGCTCGAGGGGGAGCGCGAACGCCTCACGAAACTGGATGAGGTGCTCGCGTCGCGGGTGATCGGGCAGCGAGAGGCGGTGCGCGCGGTGGCGGATGCCGTACGCCGGTCCCGGGCCGGCTTGCAGGACCCCAACCGGCCGATCGGGTCATTCATCTTCCTCGGCCCGACGGGTGTGGGGAAGACGGAGACGGCGCGCGCGTTGGCGGAGTTCCTGTTCGACAACGAGCAGGCGATGGTCCGCATCGACATGTCGGAGTACATGGAGAAGCACGCGGTGGCACGGCTCATCGGCGCCCCTCCGGGATACGTCGGTTATGAGGAAGGGGGACAACTGACCGAAGCGGTGCGCCGGCGCCCGTATTCGGTGCTGCTGCTCGACGAGATCGAGAAAGCGCATCCCGACGTGTTCAACATCCTGCTTCAGATCCTGGACGATGGCCGGCTCACGGACTCGCAGGGCCGCACGGTCGATTTCCGCAATACCGTGATCATCATGACGTCGAACATCGGGAGCCCGTACATCCTGGAGCACGCGACGGCCGACTGGGGCGAGGTCGAGGCGCAGGTACTGGCGGCGTTGCGGCAGCATTTCCGTCCCGAGTTCCTGAACCGTGTAGACGACGTGATCGTGTTTCGTCCGCTCGGCGAGGAGCAGATCGGGCGGATCATCGAGTTGCAACTGCATCGGCTGGAGCGGCTGCTGGCCGAGCGGAAGCTCACGATCGAGCTGTCGGCGGAGGCGCGGCAGGCCATTGCGGCGGAGGGGTACGAGCCGGCGTATGGTGCGCGGCCGCTCAAGCGGGCGTTACAGCGGATGGTGCAAAATCCGCTCGCCCTCGGTGTGTTGGAGGGGAAGTTCAAGGACGGCGACCACATCCTCGTGAATGCAGGCCCGGACGGGGCGCTCGCGTTCGCGGTCGCGCCGCCATCCGCGGGCAGTAGTGCTCGCGGCGGCGCCGAGAAGCGCGAGGCACGGGGCGAGCCTGCGGCGGCTGGCCGGCGGCGCTAGGCCCAAGGTGGCTGGATCGGTGGCTGAATCCGGAACCCGCCGGGCGGGCGGCCCGATAGTGGAGGCTGACGCCCGGTGGATGGCGCAGGCGCTGGCGGTCGCACTCGAGGCGGGCGCCGCTGGCGAGGTGCCGGTTGGTGCGGTCCTCGTGTCGAACGGGGCGATGGTGGCGTCCTCAGGGAACCGCTCCCGCCGCAACCATGATGCGACTGCCCATGCGGAGCTCCTGGTATTGCGGGAGGGAGCATCGGTCGTTGGGGGCCCGGTGCTCGCGGGCTGCACGCTGTACGTGACGCTCGAACCGTGCGCGATGTGTGCAGGTGCGATCGTGTTGGCACGCGTGGAGCGGGTGGTGTTTGGTGCGTGGGATGACAAGGCGGGGATGGGCGGGTCGGTGGGCGACCTGCTGCGGCATCCGCGGCTCAATCATCGGCCCGAAGTGACGGCGGGCGTGTGTGCCGATGCCAGTGCGGCGTTGCTGGCGGAGTTTTTCGCGGCGCGGCGGACGGAGAAGAGGGAGAACTCGGCGGCGCAGTCGTAGTCGAGCCGGCGCGCTGGTAGGGCAGGTGGGGCCGGTTTACATTGCGACGCGGCTGCCAGGAGGACCGGCGGCCGGCTGATGTGATAGCGAGACACCCCGGACGGGTGGCCGAGTGGTTGAAGGCACCGGTCTCGAAAACCGGCATACCGGTGAACCCGGTATCGTGAGTTCGAATCTCACCCCGTCCGCTGTGAGAAAGGAGAAAGGAGAAAGGAGAAAGGAGAACGAGCAGCGACATTGCTCTCCTTTCTCCTCTCTCCTTTCTGTCGTAAGGCGAATCCCGATGAGGCCGTTCGTCGCGCCGGTCTCCGCAGCAGACAACCTTCGGCGCGCTATCAGGGTCAGACCATACCGGACCGCGGGGGCGTACCGAATCGAACGCGCGAGGGTATCGTCCAGCGGCCGTGGGCCGTCAGGAGCATCGAATGAGTCTGCACGACGCGATCGTCCAGATCCTGCTCATCGTCATCCCGGTGGCGATTCTCTCGCTGATCAACAATTTCAGCGGTCCTGAGTCGCACTGATGTACGCAGCCCATTTCGCGGCCGGTCTCGCGATCAAGAGCCGCGCGCCACAAGCACCGACCTGGGCGCTGCTGGTCGGGGCGTTCATCCCCGATTTCGTCTGGATCGCCTTCGGATTGGCCGGCATCGAGCCGTCGCAAGGTCCGGCGTTTTTCGACGACTGGTCGCACTCGCTCGTGATGGTGATCGTCTGGGCCACGCTCTTCGCGCTCTGCTTCTGGCGATGCGGGGCGTCAGTCGCGTGGCCGGTGTGGCTCGCGGTCTTCTCGCATCTCCTCCTCGATTTCCCGATTCATCCCAAGACTCTCGCGCTCTATCCGCATTCCTCGGTGCATCTGGGTTGGAACCTGTGGGACTTTGGTCTAACGAAATTGTGGTTTGGGACCCCGTACTGGTGGGTGCAACTGGGGGTCCTGGTCGTACTGAGTCTCGTCTACATCCAGGGCGCCAGGCGACTGCGAGTACCCACCAATACGATTGCCGCGAGCTGCCTCATCCTTCTTGGCTTGCACCTGATCTGACGGTGTAGCTCGGCGCCGCGACGGCCCGGCGCTAGGAGCGCGCGGACGATCGATGAAACTGACGGTGCTCATCGTACGTACGGACCACCCGGAACACCTGGCCGGCACCCCCTCACAACACGGCAACCACGATGCGATTTCGGCCGCCGAGTGTGTGCACGTCCATTCGCCGCGCCGCTCGCTTGGCTGGGATATGAATCGAGCATCAGGACTCGCAGCGGTGGCATTCGTGGTCGCCGGCCTGGGTATGCCGGGCGGTCAGCCGCCTCGCGCCGACTCCGCGGCTCCGCCACTCGTCATGGCGGCGTGCAAACTGCGGGACGTCGAGGGCGACTCCCAATGCGGACACCTGGTAGTATTCGAGGATCGGGTGCGCGGATCGGGAAGAACGATCAGCATCCAGGTGGCACGGCTACCTGCTGAATCCGCGTCACGCCGCGCCGACCCCGTGTTCGTGCTCGTCGGCGGTCCCGGACAGAGTGCGATCGGGAGCGCGGCTGACTATGCTCGCCTGCTGGCGCCCCTGCGGCGGCATCGGGATCTGGTCTTCGTCGACCAGCGGGGAACCGGAGGCTCGAATCCCCTCCCGTGCGACGTGTATGGCGACAGCGTGGCCGGGCAACTCGGCGATTTCATGCCTCCAGCCATCGTCAGCCGCTGCCGCGATGCACTGACGGCTCACGCCTCCCTGCCGCTCTACTCGACCCCTCTCGCAATGGATGATCTGGACGATGTCCGCGCCGCGCTCGGGTACGATCAGATCAACATCGAATCCGCGTCGTACGGCACGCGCGCGGCTCTGGTCTATCTGCGCGCACACGGGTCGCATGTCCGGTCGGTCGTGCTCCGCAGCGTTTCGCCGACGTTCGTCAAGCAGCCATTGCATTTCGCGGAGGATGCGCAGGCGGCACTCGATTCCGCGTTCTCGGCGTGCGAGCGTGACTCGGATTGCCATACGTCCTTCCCGAACTTTCGCCAGGAGTTCGCGACGGTCTTGCGCCGGCTTGATGAGCGGCCGGCCAGAGTCTTTGGCGATTCGGCTCCGGGAGTCCCGCGGGCCGCCGCAATGCTCGCCCGCGGCCCGTTCACCGAGAAGATCCGTCTCATACTGTACGCACCTGAAGTGACCAGGTATCTGCCGTATGTCATCCATCGGGCGGTGACTGGCGATTTCGGGCCGTTCGTGGACGTCGCGTCAGAAATGACCGCAGCGATCGCAAATCAGGTTTCTGTTGGGATGTATTTGACCGTGACGTGTGCGGAAGACGTGGCACAGATTACCCCCGCCGATATTGCGGCAATCCCGCGCGGCACATTCCTGGGCGACTACCGTGTGCGACAGCAGCAGGCCGCGTGCGGCACCTGGCCGCGGGCTGTTCTTCCAGCGGGATATGCCGCCCCGGTCCGGAGCACTGTGCCGACGCTGATAATCTCCTCCGCGATCGACCCGGTCACCCCACCTCAGTGGGGAGAAGCGGTGCATGCCACGCTCTCGCACAGCCGCCATGTCGTGCTGCTGGCAGCGGGGCACGCACCGTCCGACTCGTGCGTCCAGCAGATGATCGTTCGATTCATCGAGTCCGCCGACGCGGGTAACGTCGACGCGAGCTGCGCCCGGACGCTCAAGCGGCCGCCGTTCGCCCACTCGCTCGAATAGACGGCCAGAGCTCGGATCCGCGCGCGGACTCGCGGCGCGCCAGCCCACTGTTTGCGGCCGATCTGACCCGGTAACTTGTCCCGGTGATCGCACCCACACGTTCCGCCAGTAGCTCGGCGCACGGCTCGTGATCGCGGTCTTCATCACCGTCGCGCACATTGCGCTCGCGATCGGCGTCTCCGCGCACATTATCCTCACAAAGGACGATGTGCGCTCAGCTATTGGCTGGGTAGGATTGGTCTGGCTCGCGCCGGTCCTGGGGTCCGTGCTCTACCTGGTGTTGGGGGTCAATCGCATCTCCCGGCGCGCAGGTGCGATGCGCGGCCGCACGCCGCTGGACGCCGAGGACCGCGCGCAGATGGTGCGTGCCGGGACAGCGCAGATACCAGCCGTCGTGCTGGGACCGGAGTCATCGGAGGCGCTCAATGCCATCGCGCGCCTCGTTGGCACGGTGACGCGCCAGCCTCTCGCGCCTGGATGTTCGATCGATCCATTGCTCAACGGCGATGAAGCGTATCCGGCGATGATCGCGGCGATCGATGCCGCGACGAGAAGCGTCGCCATGGCGAGCTATATCTTCGATCGCGGCGTGGCAGGCCAGGCGTTCGTCGAGGCGCTGGCGCGCGCCGTTGGCCGAGGAGTCGCGGTGCGCGTGCTCATCGACGGCGTCGGCGCGCGCTACAGCCACCCGCCAATCGTGCACGACCTCCGAGCGCGTCACGTTCCGGTCGCCCGCTTCCTGCCACCCGCGATCCCGATGCCCCTCCCGTACCTCAACCTTCGGAACCACCGCAAGCTGATGGTCATCGATGGCCGAGTGGGGTTCTGTGGAGGCTTAAACATCAGGGACGCCTGTCTGCTGGCCCGCCACTCGCCGGACGCGACGCAGGACATCCATTTCCGAATCCAGGGACCTGTCGTTGGTCAGTTGCTGAGCGCCTTCCAGTTTGATTGGGCGTTTGCGACCCATGAGCGTCTCGACGGCCCAGCCTGGGCGCCTGCTGGCGAAGTCGCGGGCTCGCTCGTCGCCCGCGGCATTGCTGATGGGCCAGACGAGGATTTCGAGACGCTGGTCATGACGATCCTCGGCGCCCTCGCCGAGGCTCGCCGGTCGGTTCGTATCACCACGCCATACTTCCTCCCGGACCTTCCGCTCATCGCGGCGCTTCGAGTGGCGGCTCTCCGTGGTGTGCAGGTCGATATCGTGCTGCCCGAGCGCGGGAACCTTCGGCTCGTCGCATGGGCGGCCAGCGCCCAGATCGCACAGGTGCTGTCCTGGGGGTGCCGGGTCTACCTCTCTCCTCCTCCGTTCGATCACTCGAAGCTGCTCGTCGTCGACAACGCCTGGTCGCTCGTTGGCTCTGCGAACTGGGACCCCCGCAGTCTGCGACTCAATTTCGAGTACGACCTCGAGTGCTACTCTCCCGAGTTTGCGGCGCGACTCGACGCCATCATCGATGCCAAGATCGCCAACAGCCGGTTGCTGCCGCTCGCGGAGATCGAGGGCCACTCGATGCTGCACCGCCTTCGAGACGGCGTCGCGTGGCTGGCGCAGCCGTATCTCTGACGCGTATGCGGGGCCGCCTCCTGCCTCCGGGAAGTCGCCCGGTCAAGCGCCCTTACCTGGTGCCCCGGACGTGATTGCTATCGGCGCGACGCTTGCCGGCCGGTTCCGCATCGAGCGCGAGCTCGGCGCGGGTGGCATGGCGCGGGTCTATCTCGCCGAAGACGTCCGCCACCGGCGCAAAGTCGCCGTCAAAGTGCTGCGGCCCGAGCTTACCGCGACACTTGCTGCCGAGCGATTTCTGCGGGAAATCGAGATCAGCGCGCAGCTGCTCCATCCCCATATTCTGACGTTGCTCGATTCGGGTGAGACGAGTGGCGATCTCTACTACGTGATGCCCTACGTCTCTGGGGAGTCCCTGCGTGCCAGGCTCGATCGGGCGGGCGAGCTCCCCGTGGACGAGGGGCTTCGGATCATCCGCGCGATCGCTGACGCGCTCGCGTACGCACACCGCCACGAAGTCATTCATCGAGACATCAAGCCGGAGAACGTGCTCATCATCGGCGACGGTGCTCCCGACGCGACGCCACGCTCCCACGCCTTGGTCGCGGACTTCGGCATCGCCAAGGCGGTGTGGGCGGCCGGCCGCTCCTCCGATGGACGACCGCTCACGACACTGGGAGTCGCGCTCGGCACGCCAGCCTACATGGCCCCCGAGCAGGCGGCCGCGGATCCGCTGGCCGATCATCGAATGGACATCTACTCCCTCGGCGTGGTGGCGTATGAACTGTTGGGCGGCAGCCCGCCATTCGCTGGGAGCTCGCCCCAACAGATCATGGCCGCCCACGCGACGCGGACCCCGCAGCCACTGTCCACACTGCGGCCCGCCGTACCGCGAGCGTTGGAGTACGTTGTGATGCGATGCCTCGAGAAGCGGCCTGCTGACCGATGGCAGAGCGCGGATGAGCTCCTGCGGCGGCTCGACACGCTCGCCGTCGTTGATGGCGGCTCGGTTACGCCGGCGCCCACGGGTCCGCAACTCACCGATGCGACCTTTCGCCTGTCCGAAGGCGTCTGTCGCCTCCTCACCCGCGCCACGCTCGACGCGCGCGTGATCGGGGACACCGTCCACTATCGCGACAACGGCGTGACGTCCGATGTGCTCGTCTGCCTCCTCCCGGGTTGCGGGCAAGATGAGAGCGCCTTCGAGCCAGTGCTCCGACACTTGCCGTATCATACGATCGCCGTCACCCAGTACGGCTTCGAACCGGTGGCGCGTCGCCGCGTACCGCTGTCGCTCGACGATCATGGCACCATCGTGCGAGCTCTGGTTGCCGACGTTGCGGCGCGCACACATCCGTCGCGCACGATCCTGGGCGGGTTCTCCTCCGGGGCCGATCTCGCCCTGCGACTGCTTGCACGACCCGATGCCCAGCCGCCGCTCGGCGTCGATGGCGTTCTCGCGCTCGCCCCCAATTTGGGGATCGAGACGTGCTTCGTGACGAGTGTGCTGGCGCACGTGAGCGACTTGCCGTCGCGCATGTTGGCGGACGTGCAGGTGATCAGTCGAGGCGTGGACACCCTCGATCTCTGGCTCGACGTTCATGAGTATCTGGTCAGCACCGTGCGCAAGTTTCGAGGAGATGCCGAAGCGCTGCGTCGGTTTGCTGGCGATGTGGTCGAGGTTTTCGAGCGAGGCGATACAAACCCGTTCATCGGCTGGTTCCGGGCCGTGAGCGCGACGGTACGGTGTCTCCGATGCGTCTTCGACGACTCGGAGGCGCACGTCAGGCTCGTGCACGGGTTACGGTTGCAGAACCTCGACTCTGGGATCCTGGGACCCAACTATCAGGACGAGTCCCTGGTCATCGAGACCGGCAAGAATCACTTCGATTTACTGGACCCGGAACTGATCGCCGGGCATCTCGAGGGCGTGCTCTCGACGCTCACGTGATCCGGCCGTTCCTCTATCCGAGAGTTGGATTAGTTTTCGTCGTTCGTTGGACGGGTGGCCGAGTGGTTTAAGGCGCACGCCTGGAAAGCGTGTGGGGCCGAAAGGCTCTCGTGAGTTCGAATCTCACTCCGTCCGTTCACTAAGTCGCTACTGTGCGCCCCGTTGCGCGACTGCCGCGCGACGGGGTGATTTGCATCGCGGACCTGCGGGTGGCAATTGCGGGTGGCAATTGCGGGTGGCAATTGCGGGTGGCAATTGCGGGTGGCAATTGCGGGTGGCAAATCGCGTAGGGTCCTAACTACCACTCGCCACTTCGAGTGTGCGGCGGGACGCCAGTGCTGCGAGCATCGTCTCGTCGTCTGGTTGCTGGTAGACGTTGACGACGGTGGCAACCGACTTCCACCCGCCAAGGTAGGCAAGATCAGCGAGTGGGGCGTGTTTGAGCTCCGTCGCGAAGGATCGACGGAGCGAATGCCAGCCGCGGTGCTCGGCCGGCTCGAGCTTGGCTGCGACTTCGGCCAGGTCCCACCAATGCCGAAACATCATCCGGCCGGTCGGCTGGCCATGCTGCGTAGTGGCAGGGAAGACCCAAGCAACCACCAATACTGCTTGCGGGTTGCGGGCGCACTTGACGGCCGCCACGGCATCACCCGTCAACGCCGTCGTGTGCTCGAGGACGATCCTGACGTCGCCCTCGCGCGGCCGGTTGTCGCGATGGTGCGTTCGTCCTGATCGAACCGCAGCCCCGCGGTCAGATCGACGGACGGGGCTTTTGGTTCGTGGCAATCATTTCGAACGCGCGCGCAGGCGGCCCGCCGCGGCCAGCGGAAGGTTGGCCGGCGGGAGATCGAACATCACGGATGTCGACTGGCTCAAGATCGTGACGGCCGGCGTCGGACTGCCGCTGCTCGCGATCTGCGACGTCGTGAACTCGTTGACGGCCGAGCCGGCGGTCCCGGCCCAGAGATTGCCACTGTTGTCGAAGGCGAGGGAGGTTGCGTTGAGGGTGTTGGCGCCGCTCAGGGTGACCGCGGGCACCGGGCTTCCAGTCGCCGCCAACTGGCCGGTTGTGTATTCCACGATGGTGCTCGCGATGAGGTTCGCCACCCACAGGTTTCCGGTGTGGTCGAATGCCAATCCGCGGGGCGCTTCGAGCGAATTATTGGCGTTGGCGCTCAGCGTGACGGCAGGCGTCCCGCTCGCCGTGAGTTGTGCCGCCGTCAACTCGACGACGGTACTCGTAAAGCTGTTCGGAACCCACAGGTTGCCCGCCGCGTCGAACGCGAGCTGGAAGGGACTCGAAAAACCATCCAGTGTCACGGCTGCGGTGGGGCTCCCGCTCACCGCGATCTGGCCGACCGTGAACTCGACGACCGTCGTGCCGCCCCCGTTCGCCACCCACAGGTTTCCCAAGGCATCGAACGCCAGCCCAACCGGAAGGTTGAGACTCGAGCCCGTGATCGTGACGTCCGCCGTCAGGTTCGCCGACTGCACGAGCTGCGACGGTGTGTACATCTCGACAGCATTCTTGTTTGCGTTGGCAAGCCACAGGTTGCCGTCAGCGTCGAACGCCCCGGAGCCCCCACCGCTGACATCCGGAAAGGTGAGCGTGTACGCTGCCGTCTGGACGTTGCCGGCCTGCAGTTGCGCTGAGGAGTACGGTTGTGCCACTGCCAGCATCGTCGTTCCCGTGGACGCGATCCACAGATTGCCGGTCCCTGGACGAACGTAGCTGACGGTCGCGGACGCCATCGACCCTGCGGTCACGGTCGCGGGGCTGCCGATGATGTCGAGCGTGTCGATGGCGCTGACGATGGGATCCGTCGTACGACCGCTGCTGCCCCCAGTCGCGGCAATCGTGTAGTTCCCAGGGGTGAGACCAGCAATTGTCTCGGTCGCCGACAGCGAATGGCTATAGCCGTTAGGACCCGAGACGGTCACGGATGGCGTGATCCCGGTCGCCGGGAGGACGTTCACCGTGAGGCTCCCGAATCCGGACGGACCAGTGCCCGTGGATTTCTTTCCGCCGATGCTGCACGCTCCGAGCGCCAGCGTGAGACATGACGCGACAGCGAGGTTCACACGAGATGCAGCAGCGAATCCATGCATGGCTCACTCCCAATTCGCGGGCGCGCTCAGGCACGCCCGGCCCGGACGGATAGTGCTGAGACTGTGGACGCGCCGCCTTTGGGCCAAGTCAGGACCGCGCCCAAGGCGGCGCGAAAGTAGCCCGCGTGCGGCCCGGGGACAAGTAGCCAACCCAGCCGCAAGTTCCCGATCCCAGAGGGCCGGGCTGCGCCTGGGCGCCCACGCTCCAGCATACGACGACGAGAGGTACTTTCGGGACCCGGTGATGCAGCGTATTGGCCGGCTACACAGAGTATCGTGGCGCCCGCGTCCCGGGCGACGCTCGACGACGGGCCGTGGATGGGCCGCGCCGTCGCCGTCATCGCGTCCGCACTCGTCGCGGGTGGCGATTCGGGTGGCAATTCAGCCGGACATTGTCGGACATCGGCGAGCAGAGATCCGGGCGGATCGCGCGCCTGTCAGAGGGAAATGCGTTAGAATGTCTGGATCGGCGGACGCCTCGGCACGCCTGGAAAGCGTGTGGGGGTGAAAGCCTCTCGCGAGTTCGAATCTCGCCCCGTCCGTCCACTAAGTGATTACTGTGCGCCCGTTTGTCGAATCGCCTCGATGCGCGGGCGTTGTGCTACTCGACGGCTTGGTGTCTAAAGTTGGTGTCTAGATGTGCCGCCGGTTCGCGCGGCATCGCGCTCCTCGCGTCCCTTTGAGGTTGGCATCGGTTCGGGGCACGTGATGACACCGCACGTGCCCGAGGGAGCTCGAGGCGTTTGCGCGCCAGCACCGATTCAACGATTTGCTGGCAGCCGTTGCCGCCGAGCGCACGCTGCTCGATGAATCGCCCGCGGGCGACGCTCCGGTAGTCGATGGCGCGATACCTGTCCAGACCATTCGAGACGGCCAGTCGCTCGATGGCACGATCACCGCTGCCATAAGGGCGCTGTCCAGGGCGGCGGATACTGTGCCTGCGACGCCTTGCGTTCGCACCAACGCGGGAACACGTACGATCGTGGCCTCTCCCTATCGGGCGCTTTGGCGCGCGGCGACGCGGACGGCGTCACCATTTGGAGCGCCCGCCGCACCGGATGCATTGCGCGACGCGCCGGAGCTGATCCGAGTCGCGCTCGCGGCGTTCACGGCCGAATCGCCCCACACACCGCAAGCTGACCCGCCACTCTTGGACGCGATTCGCGGGTACGGCGACGCACTCGGGCCGCTCCGGGCATACCGCGAAGCATGCGCATGGTTTTCGGTCGCGATGCGTGCCGGGAGGGAGGCTCAGGACGCCGTGCTGGCGGGATGGGCACTCGCGTGGCGTGCGCGCAAACGACGACAGGGAGTTCGGTCTGGACGAGCGGCGGAGGCGTGTTGGGCGGCTGAGCGGGACTATGACGCGTCGCTGGAGCTGGCGCTGACCGCCGGTCTCCGGGAGCTCGCACTCTTCGCGCGCCACGGACTCGGAGCTGTGGCCCTCACGCGGGGGCGAACGGCCAATGCGATGGCGCGCCTCGCGCCCCTCGCGGCCTACGCCCGGGCGCTGGGGTCGAGGCGGGTACTCGCTGGCGTGCTCAACGATCTCGGCACCGCGACCTACCGCGCGGCGTTGACACTCGAGGAGCGTGACGCGGTCCGAGTCGGATGGTGCCGGAAGAAACGGGCTCACACGTGGACACGCCGCGGCGCTTGCGGGGATACACCCGGCGTGTAGACTGGTGCGGGTGCCAAAGCTCATTCTCCGGCGCTCGGCCCGCACGGTCTTTGCGTGCCGCTCCCCGTGCGCCTCTCCCAGGATCACCAGATCGTGAGCAAGCAGTTCCGCCGCACACTGGTGCAGGTTCTGAGTGTGCAGGTCGTGACCCTGCTCCTCCTCTGGCTGCTCCAGGCGCACTATGCACGCTGAGCCGGGCGCCATGCACCCGCTCATCTGGATCATCATTATCGCTTACCTGACGTATGTCGCCGTCGATGGATTGATGCGCGCGCGGCGGTCAAAGGGACTCGAGGGCTATCTCCTCGCCAACCGGAGCTTGCCCTGGTGGGCGGTAGGACTTTCGGTCATGGCGACGCAGCTCTCGGCCGTTACCCTGATCGGCACCACGGGGCAAGGCGCTGTCGACGGGATGCGCTTCGTGCAGTTCTATTTCGGGCTGCCGCTGGCCATGGTGATCCTGGGTGTAACGCTGGTGCCGTTCCTGCACGGCGCGAAGGTGTACACGGCCTACGAGTATCTCGAGCGCCGCTTCGATGCGAGGACGCGCTCCTTGACCGCCTTCCTGTTCCTGATGTCGCGGGGCCTATCGGTCGGGACGATCCTGGCCGCTCCCGGCGTCGTCTTTTCGGCGATGTTCGGATGGCCGATCGTCTGGTCGGTTGCGGTGATGGGCGTTCCGGCGGTGCTGTACACGATCTTCGGCGGCGTCGCAGCCGTGGCGTGGGCCGATGTAAAGCAGATGGTGCTCGTTACCTTCTCCCTCGTGGCCGTCATCATCGTTCTGATCGTTCGCATCCCGGTAGGAGCGGCCGACGCGCTGAGGCTGGCGGGCGCCGCAGGACGGCTCCAGGTCTTCGACTTTTCGCTCGACGTGACGAAGACTTACACGTTCTGGTCGGGTCTCATCGGCGGCTGCTTTCTCATGCTCTCGTATTTCGGCACCGACCAGAGCCAGGTCCAGCGCTACCTGGCCGCCAAATCGGTCGACCAGGCTCGGATATCGCTGCTCGTGAGCGCGTACTGGAAGATCCCCCTTCAGGCGTTGGTCCTTCTCGTTGGCGTGTTCGTATTCGTGTTCTACCTGTTCCAGGCACCGCCACTCTATTTCAACCCGACCGATGCGCGTCGGGCGCAACAGACCGATACGGCGTTGTTCACGCAACTCGACGCACGCTATCGCGCGGCGACTGCGGATCTTCACGTGGCGGCGGCAGGCATGGCGAGCGCCCGCGACGCAGCGACGCGCGCCGGGGCGACGCGGGCGTTTGTGACGAGCGATTCGGCGATCGGGGTCGTGCGTGGTGCGGCGTTGGAGCTTGCGACGAATAATCCAAAAGCGCCGGCGCGCGATGTCAACTACATCATTCCCCACTTCGTCCTCACAGAGCTCCCCGTCTGGTTGGCCGGCCTGTTCATCGCCGCAGTGCTGGCGGCGGCGATGTCAGCCATTGCAGCGGAGCTCAACTCTCTGGCCACCACGACGGTGATCGACTTCTACCGGCGGTGGGTACGGCCCGATGGCAGCGATGCACACTACCTCACGGCGTCGAAGGTGGCGACGGGATTCTGGGGGCTCTTCGCGTGCGCGGTCGCGACCCACGCCGCGACACTGGGCTCGCTGATCGAGGTAGTGAACAAATTCGGATCGTTCTTCTATGGAGAGATCCTGGGCGTCTTTCTCCTAGCAATGATGCCGCGCGCTCGCGCCGTGGGTGCGTTCACGGGGCTCTTGGCGGGGATAGCCGCGGTCGCGTCTGTGTGCTACGGTGCGCCCGCGGTCTCGTTCCTCTGGTACAACGTCGTGGGCGCCGTCACCGTGGTAGCGGTGGGGATGCCGCTCAGCCTCATGGCGCGGCCGCCAGCGCGCGTAACGTGAATCAGCGAAGGGTTACAGCAGGAGGAGAAAGATGAAAGGAAAACGCCGAAAATAATCGGAGGCCGAATTCGGCGAGTCCAGCGGGCCGGCGGAGGCGACATTCCCGCTGTGACCTCCGTGCGGCATTTGCCGAGCGCGGATATCTGTCAGCGCGCCTTGGCGGCACGCGATGCGAGTTTCGACGGCGTTTTCTACGCAGGGATCACGTCGACCGGCCTCTACTGCCGGCCGGAGTGCGCGTCGCGGCTCGCCACGCCCAACCACCGGTGATTCTTCCCCTCGGAGGCGTCCGCAGAGCGCGCGGGCTATCGGCCGTGTCTTAGGTGCCGGCCGGAGCTGGCGCAGTTTAGGCTAATGCCAACGACTCCTGCCACGTCCACGCCAAGGTGCTGCATGGGCGCCAAGTTAGTGCCCGCGACTCGGGCGCGATGGAGTGAAGTCCTCACGCCAGCGCGTCTAGCGCCCATCTCAACGGCACCGCGGTAGCGTGATCGTGGCTCGAGGTGGCTGTTTGGGTGGCCGTTCAGTGCGACATTGTCCGACATTCACGGCGGTAGATCCGGGCGGATCGCGCGCGTGTCAGAGGGAAATGCGGAAGGATGTCGGGATCCGGATGGGCAGGGGATTGCCTGGAAAGCGTGTGGGGCCGAAAGGCTCTCGTGAGTTCGAATCTCACTCCGTCCGTGCGGTAACTCCGTACTCTATGCCCCGTTACGCCAAGCGCGCGTAATGGGGTGCTTCGCATCGTGGCCCCGCGGTGATAATTGCGGGCGGCAATTGAGCGCTTGCTTAGCCACCGGATGCGCGCGCTCTGCTGAGATCATAGGACGCATCGTTCTTCGCGGCCACCCCTTGCATGCCGCGAACGCTTGCATTATATACTGAACCATCTGGTTCAGTTTATGACGACCCGACTTGATACTTCGTTCGCCGCGCTCTCGGACGCCACGCGGCGTGGCGTTCTGGAGCAGCTCGGCCGAGCCGACGCTTCGATCACGGACCTTGCCGAGAAGTTCCACATGACGCTCACGGGCATGAAGAAGCACGTCGGCGTTCTGGAGCAGTCGGGGCTCGTCACCACGAAGAAGATCGGGCGCGTGCGGACGTGCCAGCTGGGCCCGCGCCGATTGGAGGAAGAGACCGCGTGGCTCGAGAGGTACCGCCAGCGCTGGGACGAACGCTTCGACGAGTTGGACAAGGTTGTCGACGAACTGACACGAAAGGAGAAGAGCGATGAACGCAAGAATCGAAAGTAAGCCCGGCCCCGTGAAGAACCGCACCACGGTGGAACGGAAGTCGGACCGCGAGGTGGTTGTCACGCGGACCATCAACGGCCCGGCGCGCATCGTGTTCGAGGCATTTGCCAAGGCCGAGCTGCTCAAGCGTTGGTGGGTGCCCAAGTCGATGGGCATGACCCTGCTGTCCTGCGAGGTGGATGCTCGTGTCGGAGGCAAGTACCGATTGGTATTCGATCACGGTGGCCCCGAGCCTGCCGCGTTTTTCGGCACGTATGTCGAAGTGAAGCCGTATTCGCGCCTCGCGTGGACCAATGACGAAGGTGGCGAGGGCGGCCCTGTCACCACGGTGACCTTCAAAGAAAAGGGTGGCAAGACGCTGGTGGTTCTGCAGGAGAGCTATCCTTCGAAGGAAGCGCTCGACGCTGCCGGCACCGGAGCAGCCGAGGCAATGGTCGAGACGTTCGATCAGCTAGACGAGCTTCTCGTCGCCCTGGGTGAGAGCTCGGGACAGTAACAGAGACGTGGATCTCGCGGTCGGTCGTCCGATAGTCCCGGCTCACACTGGCCGGGGCTATCGGGTCCCACGGTACGTAGTCTCATCTGTCCCGACATGGGTGCGTGGGCGCCATCCAACGCCAGAAGTTGAAACGGCGTGGTAAGTCGATCGAGCAAAGTTCGAGCGCTACATGACATCTTCGGATCGCGCTTCGGTGGAGGCTGCGTGAGCCCTCGCGGGGGCGGCACGCGGGCGTATGGAAGTACAGCTATGGCGAGAGCCCATACGTCCAGGTTCTCTGGGGACAATTGGACCCGGCAACCTGCCATATTCGAGGGTGCGCAATCAGGCGGATGACGGCACCGTCAGAGGGAATCCCGGCAAGATGCGGAGTTAGGGCAGGGAACCACGCGCCTGGAAAGCGTGTGGGGCCGAAAGGCTCTCGTGAGTTCGAATCTCACTCCGTCCGTTGCACTAACACGATTCTGAGTCCGCGTGCTTGGCGAAGTGCGGACAATTGGTGGGGACAATTCAGGGCGATAAACCACCAGCCCGGAGCGTTTGTCGTTGTGCCAGCGCGCGGACCCGACCGAAACTGTAGGCGGCGATGGGGCAGAGCGCGTCTTGACGGGACATGGTCTGACGATACTTTTTGTGCTGCCGATCAGGAAGTTTGACGGAAGGCAGAACACCCACTGTACAACCTGCTGCAGCTTAGGAGGAAGTTCTTAACGAGAATTCGAATTAGCGGAAACTAGATGTTTGCGCCTGCCGGGAGCGTTCAGTGAGGGTTTGCAAATGGCCACAAACGATAGCGACACCGACAAACCCAAGGCCCTCACCGGCGGTCCCAGCCAGGCCGAGGGCATCGGGAAGTTTGCCTATCAGATGACGTATGAGGACCTCTCACCGGAGCGCCGAGAGCGTCTCAAGGTGAGTGTGCTGGACTCCTTGGCGTGCGCTCTTAGCGCCCTCGGAGCAAGTGCGACCGAGGCGTGCGTGGCTCAGGCAAAGGAGTTTGGCGATTCCGACAGTCGTTGCACACTGATCGGTGGTGGCAAAGCCAACGTAGTGTACGCGGCCTTCGCCAATACGGCCCTGATTCGCTATGTCGATTTCATGGACAGTTACCTCTCACACAGCACGCTCTGTCATCCTTCGGACAACACGGGCGCGGTTCTCGCTGCCTGCGAACATGCCGGACGTTCAGGAAAGGACTTCCTGATCGCCTTGGCAGTCGCGTACCAGGTCGATGCGACACTGACTGATGCCGCGCCATGGATGGCGCATGGGTTCGACCTTACCACCCCGCTCTCATTCTCCCTAGGGGCCGGTGTGTCGAAGGCACTCGGGCTCGACGAGCCAAAGTGTGCGGCAGCAGTCGAAGTCTGCGGCGACAATGGCATTCCTCTAACGGTCGTGCGTACAACCCCCATCTCGCAGTGGAAGGGTCTCTCGTCGGCACAGATCGCTCTGGGGTGCGCCAACGCGGTCTTCATGGCATCTCGCGGAGTTACCGGGCCAAAGTATGTGATCGAAGGACCAGACGGGCTGGCGCAGGCACTCGGTCAGGCGATCGACGTGGACTGGGACAATGTGAAACTGGATTGCTTCGACCGACTCTCATTGAAGAGTTATAACAGCGCGGTCCCTGCCCAATCCGCCATCTACTGCGCGCTTGAGTTGCACAACGCTCACCGATTTGACCCAACCCAGGTGGCGAGCATTGAGGCCGATGTTGTCCAGGACACGTATGACTTCGTTGGCGGTGGACGTTTCGGCCCAAAGACGAACGTCCGTACGAAGGAGGACGCAGACCACAGCTTGCCCTATTTACTGGCGGTCGCATTTCTTGATGGCGATGTCCAAACGGCGCAGCTCTCCCCGCAGCGCATTGCGAAGCCGGATGTGCAAGGGCTGCTGCAAAAGGTCACGGTGCGGCCGGACGATCGCTTCACGGCCAGCTACCCAAGTCGCTTTCCCAGCCGCGTGACAGTACGGCTGAAGAACGGCCAGTCGTTCAGCCAGGAGGTATCGGACTACCCAGGGTTCGCGAGCCGGCCGTTCACCTGGAACGACATTGACGCGAAGTTCGACAGGCTGGCGGCCGGCCACGTCAGCGGGCAATTGGGTCAAGCGATCAAGGATGCCGTCCGTTCGCTCGAGAACACTCGGATCAGTGATTTGATGAAGCTGCTGGGCGATGTGAAGCAAGAGTTGACCGACGAAGCGCGCGCGAAGGTCGCAAGCCAGTCCTCTCGCCCGAGCCCAACGTCTGCCGATCTGCGTCCGAGTCTCTGATCGCGCCGATGCGAATCAGGACGTTTGGCTGGCGCGCTGTACGAGGCACGCCAGGCCGCGCGAGTTGCCGCGCGAATGTTGAATCACAAGGATTTGGGGCGGTTACCTGTTATAGGCCCTTTGACGAAAGTGGAGGTGATCACGAGATGAATAGACGCGATTTTTCAGCGACACTCCTTGCCGCCGCGGCGGCTTCGCTCACCTCGAAGTTCGCCTCGACCGCACACCTCGCTCCGACAAAGGCGCACAACGTCGTGCTCGTGCACGGGCTGTTCGCCGACGGATCGAGTTGGTCCGAAGTCATTCCGCGGCTGCAGGCCGCAGGGCTCAACGTCACCTCTGTCCAAAATCCGCTGACGACGCTCCCCGAAGCGGTTGCTGCCACGTTGCGGGTGCTGGCGCGGCAGGATGGGCCGACAGTACTCGCCGGACATTCATTCTCTGGCATGATCGTCACGGACGCTGGCGTGCATCCAAACGTCTCGGCGGTTGTCTACGTGGCTGCGCGGGCTCCGGACGCCGGCGAAGATTACACAGCGTTGGCCAAGAGGTTTCCCACGCCGCCTGCATCGGCCGGCATCCTCTTCGACGGCGATGAAGGACGCCTCAGCGAGGAGGCGTTCTTGCGGGATTTCGCGGCTGACTTGCCCGAAGCGAGGGCAAGGGCGCTCTACGCGGTCCAGTGGCCCTTCCAGAAGGAGCTGCTCGCTGGCAAAACTACGCATGCGGCATGGCGGTCGAAGCCGAGCTGGTACGCGGTATCCACAGAAGATCGAGTGATCAACCCAGATCTCGAGCGCTTCATGGCCAAGCGCATGGATGCGAAAACAATCGAGGTAAGAGCGAGTCACGTCTCACTCATATCGCACCCCGAGGCGATCGCGAATCTAATTTTTCAAGCCACTGGACGGGTCCAGAGTTCATCCGCACGGAGCGCCCCGAGGACTACCGGGGACTTAACTTTTGGGGGACTTGCCCCGTCGTGAAGAGCACGAGTGCCGCGCCTATGATATCCTTGCAGACAGATATCAATGGGCAGGTGTTCCCATGGAATGGAGATGTCACATGAACAGGGTGGCGTTGCTGGTCCTCTACTGCGCCGCGTGGGCGGCACCCTACGCTCGCGCCCAAGCGCCCGCGTCATCCGCTGCCAAGCACGCAGCGCCCGCGGCCAGCGCTCCTTCGGCCTCTTATCTGGTCCTGAAGAAAGTGCAGATCATGGTCAAATACGAGGACTCCAGTGAGCCGCTGTCACCCGCAATCGAAATGTTGATCCCTAACACGTGGGACTTCCAGGGCGCGGTCCATATGTACGGCGCCAAGACGGGCTGTTTCAGCGAAGCTTTTTCCGTCTCTTGGGAGGCCAAAAGCCCGGATGGCGTGACCAAAATGCAAGGTATTCCCAACTTCGCCTGGCAATATTCCGACGACCCGCAAGAGTTGCACAACCTCACCGATCCCAACCGGCGGACGCACACGGGGGGCAAGACAAACGATCTCTGCGCTGTGGCCAAGCCCTTGAGCGCCGAGCAATATTTTCGCCAGATGGTGCTGAACAATCTGACGCCCGCGATGACGGTGGTACCAGTCGAGCCGTACCCCGCGCTCGAGCAGCTCGTGCGCCAGCGCAATGGACTGCCTCCGGCTGGCTCCGGCAACGGCGGCGCCCGGGTCGACGCGATCCGCGTACGCCTCGAGTTTCAAAAGGACAACCAGCCGATGGAACTGTGGTACTCCCTGGCGCTCGTGACCCAGACCTATCGCGCTGGCCGCGGATTTCTTTACGATATCCACGCCGTCGGCCAGGCGGCGTTGGGAGCGCCCAAGGGCAAGCTCGATGGCTACGACAAGCTCTTCAAGGTGGTGATGAGTTCCATTCAACCCACGCCCCGCTATGCCGCCTATACGAATAAATGGATTGCCAATTACTACCAAATACAAGCCAATAAAGAGGTCAAGATGGATAGCGTCCAGGCGGACCTCGATGGGTTCATCACCCAGACGTACCAGCAAATGAGCGCCAACGCCCAGCGGGTTTCGGATATAGGCTTCCATGCCAACGAGCAGAACCTTCGCGATGTGCGTACCTACCGCGATCCCTCCACGGGGCAAA
>Ga0182024_10000987_pt1 | contig 73805 bp, 126 predicted proteins | sample P32metaG_FD_120480 | JGI IMG/M metagenome (GOLD analysis project Ga0182024, IMG submission 120480) | Permafrost microbial communities from Stordalen Mire, Sweden - P3-2 metaG (Illumina Assembly) | ecosystem: Environmental > Terrestrial > Soil > Wetlands > Permafrost | place: Sweden: Stordalen...
GCCGGACCCGTACGCGGACCCGGACCCGGACGCGTACCCGGACCCGGACCCGGACCCGGCCCCGGCCCCGTACCCGTACCCGGCCCCGTACCCGTACCCGTACCCGGACACGTACCCGTACCCGTACCCGGACCCGTCCCCGGACCCGTACCCGTCCCCGTACCCGTACCCGTACCCGAAGAACGCTTCCGTCCAAGCCGGAAGCGTTCCGCGAATTAAGACCACGCGGATTTGTTCCATTTCTCCTCGGCTTGCGGCGTGACTTCGGAAACGGATGTGATGTCGCGCAGTTCGATATCCGCTGCTGGTCCTATCTTGCAGTTTGAGTCCGGCCCATGAGAAGCTAGGCCCATGAACCCGCGAAGATCGGCGGACCAGTAAACACACAGCCTCGCGGCGCGAAGTTTTATCGTGCTGCCGCTAGTTTCGGATGCGTAGCCGCAAAAAACTCCTTTATGTACCGTGGTTACAAGCACACATCTCTCTTTGGCTAAATCCTTTTTCATCAGTCTATCCTTTCTATTTTTCCTCATCCATCAACCAGTGCAACGTACCCGCGAGTCAGCGGTATGGTCTTCACAGCGTATCGCCTTCCGCCACCGCCGCCAGTTCGCCCAGGCTGTAGGGCTCGCCACAGATCGCGCAGGCCCATCCCGCATCATCGAAGTGCTCCCCGTGCGGTTCAAAGCTCGTGGCCTCCCGCCATTCCAAATTCTCGGTGCATTCGTGCGATGCCCGCTCTGCCAGCGTCACGATGTCCAACTCGGTTAGTTCGACCCCGTGGGCAGGTTCCAGGTTCAGGTAATAGGTACCGTCGGGCATCGTGGTGACGTCTGCCTCGGTGATTTCGATGCTCATGCTTTCTCCGATCTTTCGATAGCGTCCCACTCCGTCTGTAGTTCCTTCAGCATCTTGCAATCGCTTTCTCGAATCTCCACGAAACTGCGCTGGCCCCAGTTGTAGCAAAGATTCGCCATTTGCGCTCCGACTACGCGCAGTTGCCGTATCTCCTCGCGGAGCTGCGCTTTGGTGGCCGGTTGTTTCTCGCGTGTGTTTAACCCACTCATTTTGCGCCTTTCGTGTTGAGCGTAGCTTTTAGTTTTGCAAGCAGGTCCACGGCTTGCGCGGCGTCGTTGGTACAGTACGCTTTCTCGTCCGTGTGCCACGTCCAATGCGCATACACGCAGGTTCCAACGTCCAAGTTGCTGGAACCACCCCGAGAAAGGTAGTAATCGTCCACCGCTTTCGGGCTGATAACCAGGGTAACCAGGAATGCCATCAGCGCCGCTAGGGCTATAACGCACAGCAATTGCCACGTGTCTTCCCAGTCCCAATCCTTCATTGCCTCCCGCCTTCCAGCGCGCGCCGCTCTTTCAGCAACAGCGCCAGCGCCTCAGCATATACCACGGCAAGTTTAACGCCCCTACCGCCGGCGATCCGCTTCGCCCCTAAGTGTAGCTTGGTGGGGACCCTGACAAGCACCGTGCTAATCGTGTCTTCTGGTTTCATCTAAAATGAGATTAAACGATTTAAAATCGGTTTGTCAAGCGAAATCTTGCGTCCTCGGCGTTCCCGCGCCGCGCTAGAACAAATCCTGTTGGCCGGCCACAATCAGTGCTTCCTTGACTGCTTTGGTTTTAGCCCCGAACGTGCCGAGCTTTGGCTTCTTGCCACGCTGGATTGCAACCTCAGAGCACCAGATTTGATACGGATGGTATTTCCTTTGCCCGAACGGGTAGGCATCGCGTAGCCGCGCTTTGATGATCTTCTCTGGTTCGTCGCGCGTCTCCTCCAGCACCTTGGCGATGATGGGGGCCGCGCTATTTCGCCAATGGCTTTCGCTGTACATCAGGCGTCTAGCTCATCCAGCGGGAAGTGCGCGCACCCGGCGTGGCAGGCTGGGCACTCGTACCAAGCGTCATCCTCCCCGTATCGACGCGGGATAGCGTCCCTCTCGTAGCCGCGCCATGAGCATTCGGAACATTCGAGTGATTCTTCGGTGATTTTCATATATAAAAACTGCCCTAGTCACGAGTTTGCAATTCGGAGAAGGATATCTGCATGACAGGGAGTCCCGACTTTACACCAGCAGGCCAAATTCTTACCGCGCAGTTCTTTGCGAAGCCGCAGGCGAAAATCATAGGCGCAGAAAATATCGAGCACCATGTCGCGATGCAGATCCACAGCCATCTGAGCATTCGTTATTACGACGGCGCCGCAGGTATCTCCGACTCTGAACGGATTACCCCACTTACTCGGCCTGGTCACGCAGACTGTATTTGGGGGTAGCTTGTAGCCGCGCGTTCGCTTGCGTTGTATTCTCTTTGGCATTCACGCCTCCTCGCTGTCTAGAACATCGGGATGTCTCCCAACCACACGCGCCTCTCGCGGTTCCATGCTGCGCATCAGCGTCTCTAGCGCGATCGCGCGGGCCATCTCGCGGCGCTCTCGCGTGCTGAGCGGCAGAATACCGGTCGGTCGCGGATGATGGCGGATCTGGACGGGGAGGGTCACGCGGTCGGTTGTGGCTACCATTCGACATCTGGATTATCAGCGGCGCATTCTCCGCAAACTCTCCAGCCTCCTTGGCCTCTGCACTCTCGGCACATTGATATTTCGCCAGGCTCACACTCAATGGGATCTTCCTCGTAGTCGTCAAACCAGCCTTCATCACAGCCAGCCCAACACGGCACCCAGCCAGTGAAATCCACTTCGCCATGAACGGAGCACACCCAGGTGTCTTTCGCCTGGTCGAATTTGAAACTATATTCGGGCTTTGGTTGAGTGCTCACGGCGTTCCCGCCTCTCGCGCCCGCTTGATATGCGCCTCGATTTGCTCCAGCGTTTCCATCACCCAGCGCGTATGTCCGCTCACCAGCTCGATCGCTGTTACGCCAAGTTCTACGCGCACGAACTCGATGGCGTCGGTGTTAACAACCGCAGGGCCGACCTCTTTGCCGGATTGGTTGGCCTGAGTTAATCGTAGCCACATTACGCTCTCTCCTTTTTCTCATCTCGCCCCCTTCGCCCCGCGCAGGCCCGCGCCGGTCATGGCAGCCTCCGCGCTTGGTTAATCGCTAGACGGTCGGGGTGACGGTATTCCCGAAATGGATCGGCTCTCATTTTTCCTTGGCCATCTTTCAACGCCACCCAATAACGGCCCGACTTTGGTCTCCAGTCGAACGTTTGATCCAGTTCTTGCAGGCACTGTACGAAGCGCCGTTGCCATTCTTGCGGCATCGTCTCTAGCAGACTGCGTGGAACCGTCAAATACTGAGCGTAGGTCAATTCAAACCACCCGTGAACCGCATCGAGCGGGATAACGTCGTAGTCCTCGCCTTCGTGCTTGCCGAATGGCATTTTCATGATGTCCGCCATCCGTAGTCGTCCCTGGGGTTCCATTGCCGCTGCTTGCTCAACGGCGCCGCGGCCCTGTCTTGCGTCTCGAGCCACGCATCGCACTGCCGGCGTTGGTCTTCGAGTATCCAGTCGCGCATCGGCACACCGACAGCGTTCGGGTCCAGGTCTGCTAGACGCAATCCGGCGCGGGCAAAGACGCGCTCGATATCTTCGCGGTTCACTTTCCTGAGTTCCATCAGTTCTCCCTTTCCTGGGTCGCTTCTACCAGCCGACAGAAGTTGCCTTGTAATTGCAGGTACACGCAAAGATCCCGCGCGCCATTGCGCTGTTTCTCGATCAAAACCTGTACTTCGTCCTTCGGTGAGTTGCCGCCTCCGCGCTTTAGCCCGGCCGGCTGATGTAGGAATATAACGGCGTCGGCGTCCTGTTCGAGCGATCCAGAATCGCGCAGGTCACTGCAACGCGGCCGGCGGTTCTCGACATCCGACAGCCGATTGAGTTGCGCGAGCACAAGAAACGGAATTCCGAGCGACTGAGCGCTCTGTTTCAAACGCCGGCTGATCGAACTCATCTCTTGGTTGCGATTTTCCCATCGGCCGGAGGTCTCGACTAAGCCAATGTAGTCGATGATTACGAGCCCCGGTTGAGACTTAGAAACATCACCGAGAATATCCGACAGTTTGAATTTGTCATCCAAGATTGCCAGCGGGTATTTTTCTATCCGGTTAAGTGCCTCGACGATCTTGGAGCGAGACTCGCCATCCAGTTCGCCGCGGATAAGAGCGTCATGCGGAACACGGGCCGTACTGGAAACCAGCCGCTTGATCAGCGCCATGCGAGGCATCTCCAGGGAGTAAAAAGCTACCTTCACACCTTGAGCTACGGCGCAGTAAGCCATCTGAAGTGCGGCTGTCGACTTGCCTACGCTTGGCCTGGAGGCAAGGATTGTTAATTCCCCGGCCTTGAGACCTCCGTTGAGCACTTCATCCAAGGCATGCCAGGGAGTCTGCATCATGCACGCTGGACGCGCACAGAGGGCGTCCAGCCCACCTTCAGCCGCTAGCGCTTCCCCAACGCTCCGCTCGCTGGCATGCGGCGCCTGCGCCTTCGAGAGTTGAGCTAAACGCATGCCGGCGTCCTGGATCTCATCCGACACAAGGCTGTAGCCCTGATTACACTTGTCCTGAATGCTGACCGAAAGTCTATAAGCTTGCCGATCAATCGCCTTGCGCCGAAGGATACGCATGGCCCAATCCGCGTCAGCCAGTTCAACGTATTCGTCGGTGATTTCGGCTATACCCGACACGCCGCCTACAGCTTGTAGGTTGTTGTTTTCAATGAAATAAGAGGCCACTGTGCTGACCATAGGCGTTTTGCCAGCCGCAAGCAGTTCGCGTGATGCTTCAAAGACCTTGCGAAATTTCAAAGTGCCGAAGTCCTCAGGCTCTAACTCGTTTAGAATACGCAGGGGAGTTGTATCGGTACGAACTAGCACGTTAGCCAGTACCAGTTTCTCGAATCCTGGCTCGAACAGGTGCTCAAGCCCTCTGAACTCATCAACTTGTTGCTTTGAATCTGTGCTCATAGCTTCGTTTTTCCGTCCCAGAACTCATCCAGATGTGCCGCGGCGCACGCTTTATCGCGCGCTAGTTCCTCGGCGTGGCGGCGGTTGCCGGCCTCCGGATCTTCATCTTCGTCGAAGAAACTGGGATCTGGTTCGTCTCGGAAACGCTCTTGATTTAACCACGTAGCCGGGTGAAGGGTGGTCGCTCCAGTGCGCCTGCCGCGCGCTAAAATCTGTGGCGCTTGCTCTTTCGCGGCTTTCACTGCTAGGTCTTTGGTTTCAACGTCTTCGATATTTTTAAGCCAAGCTGAACGCGCGGCGCCTACGCCTGTTTTTTTCCAAACAATCGGCCAGAACTCAGACTCAAACCAGCCGCGGCGAGTTTTTTCAGAAGCAACCTTTTCTTTCTTAAGATCTTCAGAAGAAGACTTAGATTCAGATTCAGACGCGCGTAGCGACCGGTTACCGCTACGGTCAGCGTTACGGTTAGCGCCACGCTTTTTGTTTGTCTTCTCAGCCGCCTCTACGCGCTTACTGTAAGCGTTTGAAGACTCTGTATATTGTTGATATAGCTTAGGATGAAAGCGACGTCCTTCTGGAGACTTGAAACTGAACATGGCGAGCACCCAGCGCCATTCGGACTCAATCTCTCGAATACAAGCCGAGTTTGAATCATGATTGTCTACCATCTCGTCAACAAAAGTTATGTCACGATGGATCTGAGCCAATGTTCTCGGTAGTGAATCGTCACGGTCACCGTTACGCTCATCGCCCCAATCAGGTAATCCGCCTTCCTGCCAGCAATAAGCCAAAAGCCGGATGTACCATCCAACTTGTCTGGCGGACATGGCCGTAACCTGAGGGTCAGCAATCCAACTGGTAGCCATGAATTTGAACCACGGGAGCTTGGTCTTCACTCCCCCTGCTCCGGGTGCGAGTCGTACCAGTTCTCTTCCATGGTGGGCTCAGGATCGTCCCAGCACGCACATAGGTGCTCAGGTAGATGGCAGATAGGGCAAGCGATTAGTTCGCGGTCGGGGTCGAAATCGTCAGAAGCCACTCGAAACCTCCATCAAAGGCTTGGCGGTTAGGACTGGTGTTGATGGCACCAGCCCCGTGGGTCCGCCGTTCAATTGCTGCGCTCTTAAATTCTAACCGAGCCGCGCTACGTTTGCAACAGAAAAACGCGGGGAATCGAACGCCCGGTAGTTATCGCGGCGACGAATAGAATCTTTCGGGCTTGCATCAAGGCACAATTCTCCTGTAAAATAGAATTGTTCTCCTCTTAGCAAACACCCGACCGCGAATCGGGCCGCTCTGCCCTTAAGCGCAGATTGATTTTCAGATAGGACTAACCCTCCTTTCTGGTGAAATGCCCCGCCGCTGTCCGTGGCCTGCAAACCGAAGGACAACGGCGGGGTTTTCTGCGTCTAGCGCAAGGCGAAAGTGCTTGCCGTGATAATATTTTTGGGAATTATATACATGAGTATAGTTACCGTTTCTTTTGAGCACGTTTGGCCCTCCGTTTTTCGCGCCGTTTCGTGGCTTTCGCCTTTTCGGGCGGTTTGTATGCAAGTACTGCGTCAGTTATCGCGTCTAACTCTTTGGGCGGTTTCATTCTGGGCGCTCCTCGTTGCAGATTTTGTAAAGAAAACCGCTGGCCCGGTCCACGAAATCAGTACTGTGGCCCGTATGGAATGCGGCAGCCGTCCTGCCCATGATTCCGGTGCCTGGATACAGGTCGATCAACTCGTCCCCCGACTGGAAGTTCAGCAGCTCGAGAATCCAGCGACAGACCTTTTCCGGTTTGGCCCCGACCAGCCCCTTTTTGAGCGTGATCGGCTCCACGATGAAATCCTTGGGGGTCGTCTGCTTTCCGTTCTTCTCGGGAATGATGGCCGCGTGGCCGTTCATAGGATTTCGCCCACCGTAGAAGATGACAGGCTCCCACGCATAGGCGGGCCGCACGTTGCGCTTGAACGCACAGAACGACTTGCACCACGCCCCAAGTCTCCAACCAGGAGGGCACATCGGCAGGATGATTGCCAGCGATGGAGTGCTGGCAGACAGTGCCCAACCGTCCGGAAACTCAGCCATCAGCCGGTTTATCAGCTCGAGATGGTCAACCTCGGCACAGTTCGGGTCATGCGAGTAATGCCGCTTGGCCTGTCCGATGTACGGCGGATCAGCGTAGGCGAATCGCATCTTACCAGTCCTTCCGCAAACCGGCCCAACGATCAGCATCGCGCTTACCACCAGAGGCGATGTGATGCAGAGCCGACAGGAGGATTCTCAGCATGTCCCACTCTCGGCCAACTAATGCAGCGGTCTGAGCGTCATCTAGGGCGCGTTGCGCGACGGCAGCGGGAGTGCTCATGCTGGCACCTTCTCGCGCTCCAGCCTTTCATGGCGCACCTTCAAATACAGATTGGCGGCGCATACTCCGCACTTGCATGGATATTCCGCAAGCCTACGCTGAGCCTCGGTCCAGTCTTCCTCTTGTTGTTTGGAAAAGAAGATCATCATACTGGCACCTTGGCAATGAGCCGAGCATATGTCAGGCGCTTGCCCACGATGGCATCCACAAACGACGCCAGCCGTTCAAGGCTGTGGCGCTTTACGTTGCCCTCATTCAGCCTGAAAGTGAATTCGTCGATGTACCGCGAAAGGTGCTTGGGACTCGCATGATGGTAAACACCGTGAATCCCACGCTTCAGGACAGCCCAGACAGACTCGATAGAGTTCGTGGACACCGGACCTCTGGCGTACTCGCCAGCCGCGTGCGAGACGGCATCGTGCTTGAAGAACAGGCCGTCCAGGTCCGAGAAAACCATGTGGTCATCGGTGTACAGTTGCGACCCGACTTCGACGTTCGCGTGAATCTCACCGTGGATCGCATCCAGCGTCCGAAACTCCGTGACCTTAGCTCTGGTACGCCCACCGCGTTCCCGCATCCCCAGCACGGCAACCTTGCCGACCGCGCCGCGTCCAGCATGGAGCTTTTTCGACTCGTGCTTATTACCCTCTTTGCCACCAAAGAACGCTTCGTCAATCTCCACAATGCCGCGCAACTTGTCGATGGAATCCGGGGCGCTGCAAGCCTCGCGGAGCCGACCGAGCATGAACCAAGCCGTCTTTTGGGTGACGCCGATCTCTTTCGCCAGTTGCAGGCTGGAGATTCCCTTACGGGCCGTTACCAGCAGATACATCGCATAGAGCCACTTATTCAGGGGGATCTTGGACCGCTCGAAGATCGTCCCGGTACGAATGGTGAAATCAAAGTTGCAGGCGTTGCAATGGTAGAATCCGACGCGCTTAGTCCGGCTGATTCGGTCGCCCTTGCAGTCCGGGCAGACGGTCCCGTTCGGCCACAGCCGCGCCTCAAGGTACAGCCGCGCCGCTTCGTTGTCCGGGAACAACTCGAACAGTTTGAAAGTAGAGATTGTGCTCTTGCTCATGTTTCAATGATACCTGAGTACAGAGCAGTTGTCAACTATACTCATGTATATAATTCCCATATATTTTTATCATACAATCATGACTGAATGGACCTTCATGGACTTCCTGGATGGGCGGGGAACGAATCCGATCCGGGACTGGCTGAAGGACGTCCGACAAGTCCCGCTAAAAGCAAAGGCCAAAATAGACCGGATACAGTTAGGTAGTGTCCTACTGTTAGGACATTACCGGTGTTACTTGACTGGCGATTCGATACTGTAGTACAGTGACAAGTAGAGCCTCCTAAGCAAGGGCTTATGGGTGGTGGAGCTGGAGGGAATCGAACCCTCGCGGCGACCAGGTGGGTAACCAGTACCGCACACCAGCTCAACCCCCGGAAATCAGTTCAGAGAACGTCGCACCCTTGCTGCTACGACCGAGATGTTATGCTTTAGGTGCTGGAGGAAAGCGCTATGCAATGGGAAGTCGGGGAGTCAGCAACTCATCCTGGGTATTGGTCTGCCGAGGCTGTCGATTATGCCAGCGAAGGCGAAATTTACGTTGTTCTGTTTCTGTGTCCAGACTCTAGGAAAATGGCGGAAGAGTATGTCGCACTGAAGGACGCGCATTCTTCCGCCACGGATAGGGTCCTGGCGTCTGCCTAGTTAGACTCGCGGCGCGGTTCAAGTGGAAAATGCAAGCGCGGCGAAAAGTCTACGGGTATCTCCACCGCTCTGGGGGGATGTGTCTATATTTTCTGGCCAGGTTTCGATTTAACTTCGCGTAATGTAGCGTCCGATGGCGCTTACAGCGGGTCCCGTAGCCATCCTTGCAAAGTTTGTGCTTGATCTTGAACACAGGTTTATTACATCCGTCCTCGATGCAAATCTTAAGTGCGTGACACCCACTCCCACGTTTGCGCAATGGGATGCCGCATTTTTTCAGGCGTGCCTGAACGGTTTTGTAGTTGATGCCGAGTTTCTTTGCGATTCGCGGCGTACCCCATCCAAGATCCACGTACAGGTGGTGCAGTTCCTCCTTCGTGGTCTTGGTTTTTTCGGCCCAACGGCGATCACGGAAAAACTTAGTGAGACAAGTCCGAGAACAAAAACGCCCGGTTCTTCTTGCAGTTTTCGGAGAAGCAGGAACAAGTTGGCCCAGCAATTGCGGTCTGCCTATATAGCAAATTTCAAAGTCTTCTTCCGACCAAAACTTAGGAGAAATTTTTGGTAAGAAACTCAGTCGTTTCTCTTGGGCGGTGGTTAGTTTCTTTTTGGGCACATAGTGCTTCCAATAAAACTTCTGACTACAACATTCGCATACCGCTTTTTGTTTCTCATGTACTGGTGGCCTCCCGATTCTAGTTCTACGCCGCGGGGCGAGCCCTGGCTTTATCCAAACATCCCCGAACGTCGTGGTGGTTCCTTCGGCCCGGTTTAGCGGAGCATCGAGCGAGAGCTGAAACTGCGCCATCGGGTATTTTCTTTTGAGCGCGGGGAGATGCTTACGGATACCGGCACGCATGTTGGTAGCATCAATCTCGCCATCAAGAACCAGTACGGCCACATCCTGAATGATCTCCTCAGCCAGGTCGGGCGGAAGGCTCGGAAGTGCCGCTTTGATCTGGTCAAGAAGCTCCATTTCGCCTCACTCCCACACGCTCGGCGTTCTCCGGCCAGCACCCCGGATGAATAGCGCGACCAGCGCTGGTCCAACGATGCACAGGCCGAGCAGGAGGGCAGTCATCGGCGGTCGCGCTCCATATCGCTTTCCTCGTCCCGCTCGCGCTCGATAGCTTCCGCCAGTTTGCGCTTTAGTTCCGTACAGGCGGCACAATAGGCGGTGTGTGAAACCCGAATATGCTCGTCTAGCCGGCGCTCCAACTCGCGGCGATCTGGCGGGGCGTGGCGATTCACGACGGCCTCTCTGGTAATCTGACGCGCTGCCGTATCAATGGCAACCGGCGTAGCGCTTCGCGCTCGGCTTTCTCGCGTTCGGCTGAGGCGCGCAGCATCCGGGAATAGCCGATGGAGCAAATAATCCAAACGGCACCGACACCGAGTAGGACGAGCAGGCGGTCAAGGTCGATCATGATGCAGTTTCCTCCTTCATTGGCATGGTCGTAAGGCGATCTGCGTCCCGAATGGCTTCCTGGGCTTGGCGGTAGAACTTGGCGGGAATCCACTCGCCCGGAGTTGTCATTGCATTAGCCATAACATTCCTCAGCGCCGCGAGCAGTGCGCCGTGGCTCGAGCGCAGGGCTTCGAGATCGGCCTGGGTTCGAAGCACCAGATTTAGCGCGGCTGGGTCACTGGTCATGATATTTTCTCCCCGTCTCTAATCGCCTCGCGGGCCCAGTGCTCTAAGTCCGGGTCTAACCAGTCGCGTTTCAGCGGCAGATCGGCCAAGATCGTCCGGAGGCATCTCAGCAATTGGCCGTGGTTTTTCCGGAGGGCTTCGAGCCTGTCGGCATACGCCCGCGGCACGAACCGCGTGGGATGTTCGGAGCAGCTCAGGTTCACCTCGAAGCCTTGGTTGCAAATACACTGGTTGTCGCTCATAGAGAGATCTCCCGCGGAGTGGGTCGAATCCGTAACTCAGCGCTCGGTTCAAGTTCCTGGCAAACCGCAAGATATTCCCGGTCGGACATCCCGTCGTCGCCGGTTTTGATGCACTGCTCGCTGAAGTATGTCCAATGGCCGTTGACTTTTTGTTGAATAACGGTGGTCCAAATCAGTTGGGTCATTGTGGAATCCTCGCAGTCTCCAGCGCTCCACTAAGGTCAATCGTGTGCGTGGGGTCTTCTTGGTTGATGTCGGCCCACACGCGGAGTATTAGCTTGCCGTCATAATGCTCCAAGTAAATCAACTCGCCTTGGCCGTTCGGTGAATGAAAGTCGCCGTGCCCATCTACTCGGATAATGAGCGTCTGTCCATCGGCGATAACTTCGCCGTCATGCTTCTCGTGCGTGTCGAAGTCGGTCAGAGTAAAGTGGGTCATGTCAGTACCTCCCCGAATCGCGATAATCCACCAGCACATCCATTGCGGCTATGTGAGCGATCTTGTAAGTCATCGTGAGCATATCGACCTCCGCACACAGAATAGTTCAATAAGCGCTAACTGTCAATAGTTTTCTTTAGCTTTCGTGCCACCAATGCAAGCTGTTGAATCTCAAGCCTACGTTCCACCGTCATGCGTGCGAATCCCTTTGGGACCTTGGCTTTACCGCCCCGCCTGCCGAGAGACACCGCGGCCCGGTTCTTCATGCGGCGCTCCTGCGAGTGTATTTCTTGCGCCTGTTTTTGGCTTGCTCTGCCAAGGTGGACCATTTGCAATTTCCCGGTTCGTAGTTGCCATCGTTGTTGATTCGGTCCAGCGTCAACCCTGAGGGTCGATCCCCCATGTCCGATCTAAAGTTCTGGAAATTGTCCCAACGGGCGCAAACCGAAATGCCTCTTCCGCCATAAAGATAGTACGCGTGATATGTGGGGCTATTACACCGCTGTCGCATCGCCGTCCAGCTGGCGTAGGCCCCCTCCATAGGAGATTTTGAATCGACGCGTGAATGGGCCGATCTCTTGTGGACTAACCAATCGCGGTGGGAATCCAAGTGGAGTCCACACTCAAGGCACGTGCGACGCTTTGGGTAACTTCGTCCAGGCATGGATGTATTATAAGCGCTTATTGATACTAATTCAACTTGTTTCGCAACTGCTTGATTTTAATGCTTGACGCGCGGAGGAATCTGTGTATACCATTAGCTTCAACGGGTAGCTCATCCGTGCATTCCTGCGCACACCAGCGCCGAGCATTCCATTAGTGTCTCAAGCCGCTACGATTCAGCTACGAAGCGCATCCGGCAAGCATCTACTTGACCCTGCATGCGACCTCGCCTGGTTACTCAGAAACGCTGGACACTTTCATTTCAAGCACAACAAACGCGGCAACATAACGTCCGCGCGTCCGAAGAATCGTATGTCACTAGCGGCGCTGACACGCGCCGGCGAGTCATTCATTCAACCGCTTGCTAATGGCCGTGTTTGGAGCTTGAGGGGTACTCCTGGCGCCGTCGGTGCCCCTGTGATCGCGTAGCACTTATGCCCACGCGTCTTAGCTCGGCTCAGCGGCATCACGCCACACGCGCAGCGCTCAACCTCGAGCCGCGGCCCGGCCAGCTCCAGCGCGGCGACCGCCCCAGTTGGGCTTACGCGGGGTCAAAATAATGGGTCGCATTTATGCGCAAGCATCTCGCGGCTGGTCAGCTTCGCGCCACACTTCGGACATGGTCGAATGATCGGCGGCCGCCCGACGGGTTTCTTGACCGTTAGTGTGTCGGTCATATAGCAACCCCTTCGGCCCGTGCACGCGCTAAGACCGCACGCATTTTCAAGCGGGCGTCGTCGGCAAACGGAAAGCATTGAGCGCAGGTTTCTGCCGAATCTTCCAGGTCGCATTCGTCGCACTTGTTACGAAAGTCGTCCAGCAGGTCATACGCACTCAACGCTTTGAGAGCTTGCGATAACAGAGGTTCTTCCATGACTAGAACCCAGCCACGGAGTCGGGCTCATGCAACTTACCAGTGCCGAGATAAGCATCGATTTCCATCAGACAGTCCGAAAGACTGTCAGCCCAGCGCGACCGAATATTGCAGAACTCGCGCTGAAACACCCAAGTACTCCGGCGGCTGCGCTTGACTATCATCCCACCGAATCCATCCTTTGCGCGGTCTTCAAGGCGGATCGTTTTACCGATTGGGATGTCTGCGATATTAGACAAAATGCGTTGCAGGTCCGGGGTTGCTGTTGTGTTTTTCATGAACCAAGTATGCCACTTTGTACAAAGTATGTAAATAGCTAAAATCGCCTTGTTATGATGTACTTGAGTACATGGAAATTACGAAGCCTAGACCAAGCTGGAGAGCTGGATACGTCTACTTTCTCAAGTCGAACCAATACGTTAAGATCGGATTCGCGGCAAACCCGCGCGGAAGGCTTTATCAACTCAGATCGCTCGCGCGTCGGCAAAGTCTTGAAGATAATCGTCCGTGGGATCATCGCTATGCAATTGATTTTACGCTCCTTGCACAGTTGCCCGCGAAAGCCTTCACCGAAAAAGAACTCCACAAGCGCTTCGCGTCTTCCAGGCTTGCCAAGACCGAATGGTTTCGCTTTGATCCTCCCCTCGCTGATTACATCGCGTCGATACCTGCAATGGCCGACAAACCAAAACGGCGCAGCCCCTCTCACACTTGCCCCAATTGCGGCCATAACTTCTAACTCTTTCTCCCTTCGTTTCTTTAGCTTGAACGCTCAACAATGAAAGTCGAATCCCATCCTCAGCGCCAAGAGATCATCGACTCGATCCTTGCCGGCAAAGCGTTGCGCAACATCGCTGCTACACTCGATCCTCCGTTGCATTTTACTTCCCTTGCCAGGTTTCGTAAGGACATGCTTAAGACCGCCTCGGCCGGCATGCATGCTCGTGGTGCCGATTGCAGCGCAATCAAGGACTTATGCGCCGATCCTGCTGACCAGTCAAGAGTTACCGAACGTCTTCGCGATGACTTGCAACAATCCGTACAGGCTGCAAACGACCGTTTTGACCGCTGGATTGACAGCGCCGAAGCACACGAAGAAGTCAACCCAATTACCGGCGAAGTGCGCTACAACATGGATCATGGTGCACTTGCGCGACACAGCCGTAACGTGTTGAGCGCCATCGAGTTACGCGCAAAGATCGCGGGCTTGTTGCAGGATGGTAGCGCTACAGTTGCAATAAACATCGCTGTTGCAGGCGGAAGCGCTGATGTCGAGCCTGCCGCGGTGACGATCGAGATGCTACGCAAATGATCGAGTCAAGTGATTCAATATCACATGGTCTTAGTAATAGAATGAACGACTTACAACATTCAGGCGATACTGCGGGCGATACTAAACATGCGTCAATGCCTGAGTTCGATCGCCTGGCCGCGCGTCGCGCTCAGTGGGCACGGCAGGGACTGCCTACCACGATGGCACGCGCTGGCGCAGCGCTGCCCGTGGCCGCATCGCTTGGATTCTCGGCACTCCCTATGGGCGTAAAACGCTTGGGGCCCCCCGGAACGGCCTTGCGCGGGATTTGTGATGGCCGTGAGGGAGTTGTGGAAAGTTCAGAGGAGTCGGCTGTATTCAGCACGGGATTGCGTGATGGGCAGGCGGAGACATCGGATGTGATACCGTACATGGGGCTGAGGCGGGAATGAGCGTGCTGGTGGTGTGGGAGGGCGGTAAAGGGCGGGAGTGGTGCCGGGAGTGTTCCACGGCGCACCTTGCGTTGGTTGTGAAGTTCGGCGCTTTGGCGTTCGCCTACGCTTTAGCCTGCGGCAGCAAGGTTTTGCAGACACTTCTGATTATGAGCCGTTTCTGTAACTTGCAGTACATCCTGAGCCGCCTGGGATTCAGCTTTCGCCGGGCCCCTGTCGAATCGGCTCAACCCTGTGACGTACAGGCTTCGGGGGCTCTTGACATCATGCCCCGTCGAGGATCAGTGACGCTTATTCCGTTCTCGGCGTCCAGCCTCTTTCCCGTAAATCCGCCAGCCGGCCTATACTGGTCCCGGCAACCTGGCAACTGCTTGGGCGGTGAGATCCGTCTGCGAATTTCTTCTACAACTGCATCGATGTCGACGAACACACGGTTCGCAGAGAAGCGTATCGTCGAGAAACCCTTTGATGCCAGCGTTTTGTCGCGGTATGCGTCGGCTTTGGCCTTCGCTGGCTTGTCATGAAACTTTCCGTCTATCTCAATGATGAGCTTGCGCTTAGCGCAATAGAAGTCGGCAATCCAGCCGAAGATCAGGCATTGTCGACGAATGCGTATGCCAAGCCGATTCGCCCTGAGGCGAGCCCACAGCAGGCGTTCCGGTGGACTCATGTTCTTGCGAAGTTGGCGCGCAAAGGTTTTCTTGGCCGGGGCGCTCTTGGTCTTAAAGGCGTGAACCTTGGCTTCCTTGGCGGCTTCTATCAGCGATTTATAGACTGGCGAAATGAGTTGCTGTCTCACTCGATCTTTCTCGCGCCTGAGCTTTGCGAGATGGGGCGGTCATTGCAACCGCCCCGGATCTGTGAAGTCCAAGCACTTCCACCATACTACGACTGGTGGGGTACCTGTCAAGAGGGGTACCGCATTTGGTGGGCTAGAACGGCGTAAGGATCCGGCTTGACAAAAGAGCGGCTAAATGTTTGAATTGGGGATGCTCAAACAAACCAAGGAAGTAATGTATTCGAGCAATGAAGTCGCAGCGGTTGCGCGTGCAACCTTGCGGGAGCTTCAGTGGTGGGATGAGCATAACGTTATCCATGCCGACTTTGTCGGTCGCGAGCGTCGGTACAATGTCAAGGATCTCGTTCAGGCCGTTGTAATAGCCGCTCTGAGACGGCGAGGCATCAGCCTGCAAAAGATCCGGGGATACTGGCCGCAGTTGCGGTGTTCGCTCGCGAAAGCCCATGCAGCGCTGGAGTCCAGCTGCACGGTGATCGTGGTTGCAAATTCCAAGCTTGCGCTGGTATTCGAAAAGTGGGATGCCGTGTTTCCGTTCATGGCTGATTCATCTTGCGCTTGGACGGTGATCGAACTGAATCACGAGCTTGGCGCTAATGCGGCGCTGATTCGCGAACAACGGAGCGCGGCGTGAAGATTCGGCGTATACTGGCGGCATGAGTCCCGAAGCTGCCGACAAACTGATCCAGATGGGCATTCTGCCGGGTTCGATAACTTGGGAGGCATGCGAGAACGCCACGCGGGCAGTCTGGCAGCCTGTCTATGACGAAGTTGCTCAAATGAAGGGTCACTGTCCACCTGAGGTAGCCGTGGCACCAAAGGCAACCGCATGAATAAACGAAGCCTCAGCAGGGCCGCGAACCGAATGTGCGCCGAGCGCAAGCTCGAGATGCACTTCAAATTCCGCGACGGCACGGCTTGGGCGAGAAGCGCCGAACTTCGCAAGCGCCCGGCAGGCAAATCACGCGCCTGGTGGAAGAAGGACAAGCGCGACCGCAAGGCGCAAGCGTTTTTGGCGGCAATTCCTTCAATCCCGGCCAAGCGGTTTCAGCCGACACCACCGGGAACAGCATGAGAATTCATGTCTGGAAGAATCGAGCGTTTGCCGATCCAGATTTGGTAGTTCGTGGATGGATCGCGGGAAACCAGCGAATGATCATATTCTTCCCAACATGGCGTAAGGCTCTTGATTTTGCTGTAGCAGCATCGAAGGCGGAAGCGTGGTAACCGAAGCCGAAGAGTTGCAAGAATTTCGCGAGGTTTTAACAGCCGCTCTTCTATCACCCGCCGGAGATCTTTGTAAACGGTGTGGCCACAGAAGGGACGGACATAGTAGTTGGTGGATGGGGACACCGGAAGATGACTACTGCGAATGGAACGACAAAACCGGAGAGTGCGAATGTTCGGGGTTTCAAGAATCAACCGCATGAACGCACTTCCCTGGTACGCGCGGTGGCTGAACGGCGACCTCGCCGCGATTCAGGCAGAGGTGTGGAAGCAATCCCGCTGGTTTTCGTGTAAAGTGGAACCAAGCGCGGCCCGCTTTTCTCCAGTCAAACCGAAGCTTACATCACCGCGGGCTGCGCGCCTAAACGTATGAGTCCCGAAGCCGCCGACAAGCTGATTCAGATGGGCATCCTGCCGGGAAGTCTTCAGTGGGAATTATGTGAGAACGTGACGCGCGGCCTAAGCCGGCAAATAGCTGCAAGTTTCGATGGATCGCTCTGTCGCTGCGGGCACTATTTCTGGGCCCACGAAGCCGCGCAGGTCGGAAAGCAGCCGTGCAAATTTTGTGACTGCCCGGACTGGAATTCGGTGTATTCGGACCCAACCCCAGAATGTGCGACGGTGGCACCGAAGGCTGCCACCAAATTCTTACCCCCTGACAGCGCCGAGGAAATCAAGGGCGTTGGCTGGCGCGTGCCGAAGGGTCAGATGATCGGCGGAAGGTCCACCAGTTACGAACTCTATGATTACGACGGGAAGCGCCTCACGTGAGCAAGGATCTCGACCAGCAGGAGGGCGATTTCTTTGATCGCGCCCGGCGCAATCCGCTGCGGGTGATCGACTTCGAGTACGCGCCGAACTGGAACGCGCCGATTTCTTTGGCTCCCTTTATAGACGAAGACCCTCCCGAAGTTGAGGCAACGCTCCCGTGATTGACAAATACGCGGGGCTCATTGCGCTAGTGGGCATGACCTGCGCTTTTGGCCTCGGCTGGGTCCTTCGCGGCATGTTAACGAAACCAAAGGCACTCCCGCCGCTGCCAAAGAGACAGAACCGCGGATGGGCCAACCCGCGCGTCAAAGGTCAGTTCGTGCGGCGCCCAGCGCATTTCGAGGGGCCGAAATTTCCTTGCTCATAGTAACAATCAGCGTGCCCCGCGAGATCGACGCGAAAGAGCTTTTGCCGCCCAACGCCCATCCGTTTGGGGCTACCCCGCACCATGCGCCCAAGGAATACCGCGTAGAGTGCCGCGACCGTGCCGAGGCCGACATGCTCGTGAACACAATGCGAAATCAACCTGGAATCAGGGCGATGATTCTCGAATGAACGCCACAGCGAAGCCGCAGGATCGCGTTCGGGGTCAAATGGACATACCATTGTCGCCGCAGGGCGAAGCCGAGAGCGACCACCTCGGACGGCGCATCGCTGCAAAGGGTGGGATCGATTCCATCGTGGCCTCGCCGATGACTCGGGCGCAGCAGACCGTAGCCGCCGTGCTCAAGCACAATCCGCAGGCAAAGTTTCTCGGTTCGGCGCAGCAGGCACTCCCCTGGAACCAGGGTGTCGTCACCGGGCAACCGATCAGTCAGGCCCAGCCGATCATCCAGCAGGCCGCCGACCATCCAGAGACCCCAATCCCAGGAGGCGAGTCCGTCGATCAGGTGGACAACCGCAGCGGCCAGTTCGTCCACCAGCAACTGCATTCCCTGAAACCCGGAGAACGCCGTTTGGTGCTCGCGCACCACTCCCAGATGCGGTACCTTCACGGATGGGAGAAAAAGGGGTTTCCGCCCGACATGAGCGCCGATCCAAAGGAAATGGCGACTCGCGCCGACAAAGCGAAGCCCGCCGGTTCGCTAATTCGTCTGGCGAAGGGCAAAGACGGCAAGCCCATGCTCCACGAGAACCCGATAGACAGCGATGAACCGATTCACGCCGGGCTGAATTTCGCCCGCCACGGGGCGACCGAGTTGAACAAGGAATCCGGCGGCTCGCGCCTCTCCGCACTGTCGCCGAAGTCAAAGGCCCCCTTAAGCTGATGGCCTCGCCTAAAAAGACAGGGATAGATCGGGCTAAAAAGTCAGAGATCGAGACTCGTTTAATGAACGAAATTCCATCGAACGCCGAAGTGGTTATCGAGAAGCTGATTTATGGCGACGGGGATACGTATAACTATGTGCGAGCCTATATATTCAGCGGAAATTATCCGCGCTGGAATTGCCTTGTGCTGAATTACGCAACGCCTGATCCATTGACGGCGGCGTTCCCACGTCTAAAGGATGCACGCCGCTGGATCGCCGCGATACTGAGGAAAGCGAGACGATAAAATGGCCAAGCGCTACTTTTTCTCGCAGCATCACGCGAACTGGCCCGCCAAGCTCACCGTGCCTGAAGGCCACGAGGTTACGATCAACCATCCCTCGACGCGAACGCAAACCGCGCATCGCAACGAAGAGGGCGAGATATTGCTTCCGAAGGGCAGCCATATCATCGGGTTACGCCACATTGCGACCGGCAACGAACTGATGCCCGTGGCAAAGCCGTTGAATACGGTGCCGCTGGAGGTCCCGAAATGAAACGCCTGATGTGCAGACTTGGATTCCACAAGCTTCACGCCTATAACGAAAATACGATCCACATCTGCATTCGTTGTTCCTACTGCGCCGAGTGGGGCTGTAAGGTGAGCATTCATAACAATGCCTGACTCCCGCAGTCAGGTTCGCTGGGCCCATTCGGTTCTGGAAAATCAGGCCAATGGCGACAAGTCTTTCGCCAAGGAAGTAGTGCGCGGTATGCACGGGCGAAAGATGGCCTCGCTGCCGGACCACACGAAAAAGCCCTCGATTCTCGGCAGACTCAGAAAGAAATAATGGCATTCAACTTCAAGGCTCCGAATCCATCAAAGTTCATCGCCAAGCCATTCAACATCGGCGCCGACATCGGCCACCTTGAGAAATTTCGACCCCTCGGTCAAAGTATCGGGATTGGGCTTGATAAGGCATCGCGTGCCGAGGGCGGTCCAGCCAATCCGCTCTCGACCGACCCGCTTGGCAACCCGTCGATCATCAAGCGGCTTTCGTTCAAGAACCGCATGAACCTGCGACCGAAGTTGGCGACACCGCCAAAGATCAAGCCCGTCTAATGGCCAAGCAGCAAGCACAGCCGCGCGTCGTTCTCCTGACCGGCAAGCAGATCCGCGCGGTCAACCCGAACAAGTACACAGGGCCGTTCCGCGCGGTTTGGTGTGCCGAGCACCACTTTACGGGCCCGTGGCCTTGCGATTGCCCTTCTGGTCCCCAGACCCAGGCGTGGAACAGTGATGCCGACGAGATTGGGCTCGGCGGCACGCGCGGTTCAGCGAAGACGCACCTAATGCTTGCTTGGATGGCGTTCCGAGGCAACCCGAGAAAATTGAATAAGCTTCTCGCTGAAGGCAAACAACCTGAAGGCGCCGACGTGATGTACATCAACCACCGCAATTTTCGCGGCTTGATGCTTCGCAATCAAGCTAACGATCTTGAGGATTTGATCGATCGTGCGGAGGAGATGTGGGGACCGACCGGCGCAATCATCAAGCGCGGCAATCCTTCGATGGCGGAATGGCGCACGGGGGCCAAGATTATCTTCGGGCACTTCGGAGACAACGGCTGGAAAAAGTACGTCGGTCCCGAGTATCAGCGGATTGCAATTGACCAGGCTGAGATGATGGAGTCAAAGGAAATCCACGACCGCATTATCGGCTCTTGCCGCTCGAAGTGGTCAGCGTTAAAACCGCAGGCGCTGTTAACGTTCAATCCTGGCGGCGGCGACGAACTAGCGGGCGCTCCCGGCCAAGCGTGGTTGATGGACTATTTTTACATCGAGGATTACGAGCGCGGTGAGAAACTAAAGCGCGGAGATTACGTTATCGATGAACATGGCAAGTACCACACGTTCATCATGTCGAAGTGGAGCGATAACCCGTACTTGTGTCACTACGTTGAATACGACGCGCCCTACGATGCCGCGACGGGAACCGGCGGAAACGTCACCGTCTACAAGCCGAATGAAGGACCATACGTCAAGTGGCTGAACTCGATCGAGCCCGAATCGCTGCGCGCCGCGTGGCGCGACGGCAACTGGCACGCGCTCTCCGGCGCTTACTTCCGCGACTTTCGTCCAAATGGACCGCTGGTAGGTGAAGAGAAGTACAATGCCAATCACGTCTACGACCCGTCCAAAGTAAAACTCGAATCGTGGTTCCACCGCTGGATGGCTATTGACTGGGGCTATATCCATCCGAGTGCGTTGGGGTGGTTCTGCAAATCTCCATGGGGCCAGACGTATCTGGAAAAAGAAATTTGCCTCAATCGCGTTGAGCCCTTCGAACTCGGCATCCTGATCGCACGTGAATCCAAGGCTGCGCTTGCGGGAGTCGAATCGCACCAGATGGTGATCTACCTATCGCCTGACGCTTACGCAAAGCGCGAGAGTGAGAATACGGTGGCTTCGCAGATTGCGGCTGGGATCTCTAGCGAACTTGGTCCGCACGCGGCGTTTGTCGCCGATCTTACCGACGAAGAACGCGAGATGGATTCGAAGGACGCGCTTGAATCGCTGAAGCGCCGGCGGCGCGAGCAATCGAATACCATGCTTACCTTGGTGCGCGCATCGACCGATCGCGTGGCGGGCTGGATGCACATTCAGACCATGTTTAGGTTCAGACCGCTCCAGGAGCAGGCGGTCCCGGATAAGGAATTCGCCGAACAGTTGGAAATCGAGAAGGGTATCGTTGCCCGATTGCAATATGAGGCGCTCCCGGAGTTTCTTGCGGCGCGCGAAGTGCTACCGAAATTGCAGATTTCCAAGCAGGCGCGAAATCTGATTAAAATGCTTCCGATGATGATGCACCGGCCTGGGACAAATGACACAGAAAAACTTGACGCAACTGAAACTCGTCCCGGCGACGACTCCTGCGATATGCTGCGCTACGGATGCTTTTCGGAAGAGAGGCAGGGCGCGACCGAGGCTCCGCTCGATGTTCGTGTGGGATTGCAGGTCGCTCAGATGCAGTCGCGCTACGGTGGCGGCATTTCGCATCACAGCGTTCTGATGGCGACAGAGCAGGCGCGGTGGCGCGAGCAGCATCCACTCGCGAAGAAACAGGACCTGTTCGTTGGGGCTAACAGACTTGCTGCAATTCGCGCGATGCGTTCTGCTAACTTCGGAAGGGGCAACGAAATAATTCAATGATCCAAGCTGGTTACTTGGCAATGGAAGTAGACATCGAGTATACCAACGGTTGGCGCGAGACAATAACGCTACAACCGGGCGAAGATACGACTCTGCCGTTTGAAGGAAAGATTGTCGGAGCACGCCCTGTATTTCAGGAGGAAGAAGATCGATGACACCATCTAGTGGGCCACCCAAAAAGGGGCTTTTGCTACTCGCCGACGACAAGAACGGTCCCCCTCCGCTCTCCTCTCCCGACGAGCCGGATGCAGACGATGTGCAGCAACCGGGCAGTCAGGGATCGTGCGCCGATTGCGTCTTCTACGACACCTCCGAGCAGAATTGCAAGCGCTATCCTGATTGGATTCCTCACGCGCCTGATGATTATTGCGGAGAGTACAAAGCAGGCAAGCCACATGATTCAGCGGGCGCTGGAGCGGCACCGCAATCTCAACCGACTTCCGCGCCGCCCTCACAAGCGGGGCCGTATACGAAACAGCAGTTCTAACCCATAAAAAGGAGCAATAACATGACCGACGCAGAACAACTCGCACAACAGCAACAGCAGCAGTTTCCGGGCAACCCTCTCCGGGGTGCCGCGACGCCAGCCAACATGACCGACGCAGAACAACTCGCACAACAGCAACAGCAGTTTCCGCGCGCCAACCCTAATCTGGTGGCTCAAAAGCAAGTCGGCATGACTGACGCAAACCAACTCGCCCAGCAGTTCCCGCGCGCCATGAACAGCCCGCCTCTCGTTCCGGGGCCGAGCCCGTTCAAAGAGACAAAGGACTGGGATCAACACAAGGCCGCCTACGAGCAGAAGTCCCGCGATAGCATCAAGGACGGCTTCCGCTATTCGGCGCGCGTTACGTTCATCAGCCGCTTTGGCGCCGGAATCGCCAAGCGCTTCAAGGGTGACGCCACGACCACACGCCAGGCGTCCAACTCGCAAGCACCTTTTACCAACAACGTCCCTTCGGACCCGAACGCCCGTGGGCAGCAAGGTTTCCCTTCCCCGGACGTGAACGCCGTCCCGATTGTCGCGCCTCCTCCCTATGCCGCGACTGATGCCGGGGCCACGCCGAATGAAGCGAGTTCAAACGTTCCCCGAAACCCGCAGTTCCAGAACCAGCCACTCCAGGGACAGCAGTACGGCGAGCAACTCGGCCAAGGCTCCGTTGACCACTTCGCCGGGTCCGCCGTCACGCCGATACTCAATAACACATTCGTAATTGCGCGCGGGTTCAACGATGCCGCCGAGTTGCTGGCGTGGTTCAATGCTCCGTTCGGCGATAACGTCGGGCCGCATCAAGATCGGGCATACGTTTCGCCGCGCACTGTCGCTGCCAAAGAACCGGCCATCACCGCGAGCGCAGTCTCTTTCGTGGTGCATGACCGTCTCCGAACTGGCGATCAGGGCAGCACGCTTACCGAGAAGACAGGTGACCCGGCAATCTGGGAACCGTGGCTCGATGAGGGCACGGTAGAGGAACACGCCCGCAGCCAATTCCTGAAGGATGCGCGCGTAGATCTCACCAAGCCTATGTGGGACACTTCGTCCGCACAAAGGCCTAACCTTGGCCAGGAAGTCGGGCAGCAGACCGGATACGCCCAGGGTCAGGGTCCGAATTACCAGGGTACTCAGAATTACCAGGGACGGAAAGACCCGAATTACCAGGCCGCTAACGCTCCGAATCTCCAGGGCGTGAACGACCCAAGTGTCTATCCGAAGCGGATGACCAAGAAGGACGGCGAAACTAAAATCGTCAACGAAGCTTCCGGAGAAGCCGCCGCGCAGGCAGAGGGGCACTCCGTAGTCGCGTGACCTGGACCCAAACCTTCCTGCTCCTGTTCGCCGACTACCGCGATGCGCTCGATCGCGTAACGAAGGCGGAAGATGAAGCGCGGTTCGAACGGGGCCGCGCTGATTCGCTCGCGGAGCAACTTGCGACCACTCAGAAGGACGCACTGGAACGCGAGCGCGTCATCGCCGACCGCATGATGGCTATCAAGCACGGGCCGCGCTCGGTGCTGACCAACGAGCAGATATCCCAAGCGGCATTGACGCAGGAACCAAGGAAAACGCCGAATCCCGTGACCGACGTGCGGGAGTGGCAGCAGGCTCAGACCATGAGCACACTGAACACCTTCGACAAGTTCGACAGAAAAGTGAATGGATAGCGCTCTCCTCCAACTGATCGATTGCGATCCGGCGCTCAAGCAGGTTGACGCCACAGGCGCCGCTCCGCTCGACAAGATCATCACCGCCGTGGAAACGATGCTCAAGGACTCGGTGGACGCCAACTATCAGGGCGAGCGTGTGCTTCAGCTTTTGCGCCTGGAACGCGCCGACAACTTCTATCGCGGTATTCAGAATATCGCGCCAACGATGGATGGACAAACCGGTGCAATCGGCTGGACGCAATTCGGGCCAACGGCCGGAAAAATGGGTGACCCTCAGACCCAAGCGCGCGCTTTCGATTACAACCCGCGGCTCACCAAATCCTACGGCGATAAGTTCATCGCGGTTCTTGGGCAGCGGCCCTTTTACAACTCAACCGCCGAACCAATTGACGAAAACAAAGAGCAAGATCGCCGTGGCGCGAGACAAGTGAATCTGCTGATCCAAATGCTGAGCGGCCAACTGGATCTCAAGACTCTCAACAAGCAACTCTGCTACATCCTCTACAAAAACGGAACGGCCATCGGGCAGGCGAAGCCCGTTGTGGACGCGAAGCGCTTCGGCACGCACGATATCCCGAACCTGATCCCGCACACAACTTGCCTCGGTTGCGGTGATACAGCACCCAATACTTCGCCTGATACGCAAACGCCGCAGACGTGTCCCGGATGTGGAGGGCCACTCGCGAACACAGCCGCGCCTGACCCCACACAACCTGTGCTGAGCATTCCGCAGCGCAGCGTAGATTTGGAACTTTTTAGCGGCTACACTCACACATGGCCCTTTAGCGTGAAGTTCCAAACCGGCGCGCTCCGCTACTCGCCGTGGGTGGTTGCCAAGTCGGGGAAAGACCGAGGCGCAATCCTCAAGGACTATCCGCAAGCGCGCAAGATCGTAGGGATGGGTACGAACACCCAGTACGGTTCCGGTTCGCCTGATGATGCGACCGCCGCTGTGGTTCAGGCTTCCGCGCAATCGCAGACCGGCACAATCCGTTCGCGCAACCTGAATGTTTGGACTGAAGCACTCTACGACATCGATGCTTCGCAAATCGAGTTGATAGACGATGACGCCACGCGGATGCTGGTCAAGCAGTACTTCTCCGAGGGCATCTTTTGCGTTCAGATTGAGGGGAAGACCGTCGCGATTCACAATCAGGACTATCGCAAGAAGCTCACCGTCTGTACGCCGGCCATGTCGGACTATCTTTTCACCGATGGTGGCTGCTGGGGCATGTTGGGGCTCGAAGATTTTTACTCCAACATGCTAAACATCATCGCCGAAACACTCGAAACCGGCATCATGCGGTTCATTGTTAACGAGGAATACGTTTCTGGTGACGATTTGAACCGAAATCGCTACTCGCCGAACCGTTTTGTCAGCGCGGTCCCCAAATACGGCGATAATTTGCAGAACGCCGTTGTCCCGCTACCGACTTCCGACTATCCGCAGCAGATCACCGAGGTCTTTGGCATCATTGATGGACTGATTCAGAACATTTTGGGGCTCCTGCCGCAAGTTTACGGCCAGATGCCTGGAAACTTGACCCTAGGGCAGGCCCGGATGATGTTAAACCAGGGCTTGATGCAACTCGGGACCGTCGCGGAGCTGATTTCGAGCTTCTGGGAGGCTTCCTGGACCAATCTGGTCAAGATGTACTGCGAAATAGCGCTCACTAACCCGGAATTTCAGGGCCAGAGCATCGATTTGGACCTGATCCGATCGAGCGGCTGGATGGTCAAGAGCGATACCGCAATTCCGCGTTCTTTTGCCGAGCGCGTCGAGTCACTGCGGGCACTTTTACAGGAAACGCCGCAGTTGGCCGACACTTTGAAGATCACCACTGCTGCAAACGCCGGGAAATTGCGCCAGTACATGGATCTTCCGGACTTCGAGGACCCCGACGAGGAGGCGATGGACGCCCTCAACGAAATCATCGATCAATTGTGGCAAGCAGCTCCGATGCCGCCTCCTCCGCCTCAACCTGGACCGCCAGATCCAATTACCGGGATGCCAACACCACCGCCGCCGCCTCCGCCACCGGAGCCATCGATCCCGTTCAACCAAATGCTGTTCGATCCGAACATGACGATGCAATTGTGCCGCATGTCGATGCTCAAGGCGATGTTGAAGCCGACCGCGCAGCGCAGTCAGGACAGTCCTGGCTTCCAGAACCTGGGCGCGTTCTTCTCGCAGGCGCAGCAAGCCGCCGCCCCGCCGCCGCCACCGCCTCCGCAGCCTAAGATGACCTTTACGGCGAAGATTCCGGATCTCACGCCGGAACAGGAAGGCGCGGTGCTGAACGATTTCGGGGTAACCGTACCGCCGCCGCATCCGGGAGCGATCCAGGCGCGCGCACAGGACAAGATGAACGAACAAGCTTCGAGTGCTCCTCCCGGCAGTACTTCTCCTGGAGGACCGGGACTTCCTCCCCCCGGTCCTCCAAATTTGTCCATGCCGAGTGGAATTATGCAACCCGGAACGCCTGCAATGCCCAATCCGATGGGGCCAATTCAATAAAGGAAAAACATGGCAACTGAAGCAATTCCGATCACCAGCGCGCCAGCCCCTGTGGCTCCAGCGCCAGCAGCGCCAGCGTCTACGCCCGCCGCAACTCCAGGACAAAGCCTCGCTGATCTCGTCCGAGAGTCCATTGTCCCGCTGAACACGGAGGCTGCGCCAGTTGATGGCGGTACTCCGGCGACACCAGCACCCGATGGCCAGCAAGCCGCGCCAGCGCTTGAGCCGATGGTTCTGCCTGATGATGGGGTTGCCCCTCCTGCTACCGCGGCGCCAGCGGTTGCCGACCCAAACGCACCGGCGGTTGAGGAACCACTCGACTTCACAGGCGAGTCACTAGAACCGGACAGCGTGGACGCCGATGGCAAGCGCATGTTCACAACGCCCACTAAATGGGCGAAGTTCCAGAACGCAGCTAAGTTCGTAAATGCGCTCCAGGAGGTGATGCCGCAAGTCACCCCGTCCACCGTTATCGACGCAGTGAAGCGCGCAGGGGCAGCCGATGCCCTAATGACGAAGTATCAGTTGGGCGCCTCTAACCCGTCGGATGTGAATGACGTTCTCGATCTATTTACCGGCGAGATTGAGGTTAACGGCGTTAAGCAGCAGCCTACCCCGGTCGAGCGGCAGGCCTTTGGTGCGCTAGTACTTAATGCCTTGGATCGGCTCCAGCGCATCAACCCGCAGGCCATGCAGGGCGTCTACCGCGTCCACAACCAGCAGACCGTGGAAGGGTTGCGCGCCCGCGCTCGCGCGCTTCCTGATGGCCCCGAACGTGAGCAGAAGATCGCCTTGGCGCTTCGTTTTGAGCAGGAAGTGTTCGGAAAGTTCACCCCGCGAGACCAGTGGCTTCAGGCGCAGCCTACGGACCCTATCGAGCAGCAGCGTCAGCAGATTGCGCGTGAACGGCAAACCCTCGTAACCCAACAGCAGGAATGGCAGCGAACGCAATACGGTCAACTCGTTGCTAGCGTAGGCGAAGCGCAAGAAGCAGCGCGTCAGGAACCGATAAACCAACTCCTTGACAGGTTCAAGGATAACCCAATCGGCCAAAAGTTCCGTTCGCAAATGCACGGCGAATTGTTGCAGGCGGTCCAGGATACCGAGATCGCGCATCCGGAATGGGCTTATCAACACCAGACGCTCGAACAGCAGGCGTTGATGCAGCCCACGCCCCAGAACATACAGGCTTTGAACGATTACCGACGGAATATCTCGAAGCGCGTTGTCGCGGCGAATGCCAAGGCCGTGATCGAGAAATACAATTCCATCGCACTACAGAACAACCAAGCGGACAAGGACCGCGCCCTTAGGCCGATTGTTAATACGCCATCCCCGAATGGGGCAACAACCCAGGCTCCGAATGGAGCTATGGAAAGCGTCATGAAGCAACCGGACCTGAAGAACGCGATTCGGGAAACCATCCGGCAGACCGCTGCTGGCGTCCGCTTGTAACTCGACTCAAACAGGCAAGATCACCCGTAACGACCGACGCACTAATCGTGGCACTCGCCGCAATGGCGAGTTTGCCGGATCTCTCGCGCAATGCTTGAGATCGCGCGCCCGATTGTCCACGTCCTAACGAGTTTCTGGTGTTCGCCATTCCAACAGGAGAATCTCATCATGGGACAATCATTGACCGACCTCCTCGATGCGAACATTGAAAACATTCGCAAAGGGGTATTGCCTCGGATCTACCAGATCGATAAAGACTTCGCGGTGCAAAGGGTTTGCAAAAACACCGAAACACACCGTATCACCAAAACCATTAACGGCCTCGACTTCCGAGCACCGTTCGAACTGGCACCCCCCGGAAACTTCGGAGCGTTCAACCCCGAAGGCGGACCCTTGGGCTTGGGCGTTGGGTTCTCAATCAGTGAGTTCTATCAGACCTTTTTCAGCACCCGCATGGCCTTCCAATTGACATGGCAGGCTATCAAGGGAACCGCGACCAGCGAGCAATCCGTATTGAACGCCTGGCAGCGCACCATGGAAGAAGGAACTCCCAACATGGCCCGCTATGAGAACGCCTCATGGCACAATCTCGGCGGTGGCGACGGCCAGTTTGCGGTAGCCACTGCCTACACAGGAGATGGCACGGGAGGCACCTACACACTCGACCCTGACGTTGGTGCCCGCCTCATCATCCCGAACCAGCGCTTTGAGATCATCAACGGCGCGACCTACAAAACGAGCCCCGTATCTCCGGACAGCCTGCCCTACGTCCTTCCCGGCACCGTGAACTATTCGGCCCGGCAGGTCCAAATCTCCTGCCCCACCACCCTTACTGCTGGCAACGTCCCCGCGGCCGGCGACGTACTCTACTTTGGTGGTGCGACCCCCTCCGGCACCCCCACCTGGGCGCAGGGCCTACGCTACGTCAACACCACCGCGACCAGCGGCACCTACCTGGGCGTCAACCGCGCGACCTACCCGGTCGTGAACTCTTCGGTGATCTCCTCAGGCGGCACGCTCACCCCCCAAATGGTCTTTGCGCTCCGCAACCTGATTCGCGTCAAAACCGGAACCAGCGGAAAACTCCCGGTAATCGGTCTCGCCAGCCTCCACCAGCTGGCCATCATGAGCCAGACCGTCCAGGCCATGCAGACCTTCTACCGCAGTGCCGTCACTCAAGACCAGATCGATCCCCTGCCGGCCGTTACCGTCGAAGGCGGCGTGATCTACGGTGGCCTCACTCACTACGAGGATCTGCTCCAATCCGCCACCCGCATCGACTACTGCGATCCCTCCGACTGGGGCCGCGTGTATCTCGATGACAAACCAGGCGCCGATTTCTACAAGAATCCGGGGAGTGGGGAGATGTTTTTTCCGCTCTACGCTGCGAACAATGGACCGGCCGCGGCGGTTTTGTTCTATCTAATATCAACCCTAAATTACTTTAACATTAATCCGGAGAAGTCCGGTTTAATCGTCAACTTAGTGGCGCCGGCAACCGATTATTCGTACTGAGAACAAAACAAAGGAGTTATACTCCAGGTTTCTTACAGTTTCGACCAGTGCAAATGTGGGAGATCATGCTTTTTCCGATGGGATAATCCATGGCGATTATCGCAATGGTCTCCCCATTTGCTCTCCTCCCAAGAATGTCTTCAACGTCCTTTGCCGTGACTTTTGAATTTGGATTCCGCTGTCCATCGAGCAGCCCTTCCGGACGCGGGATGCCGCGCTTGAACTCCATATTCCTGCCGTGCGTTCCGGCCTCAAGATGGCACGGGTTCCCGTTCGTATTCAATCCCAATGATGGACCCAGATAGCTGTCGGCAGGCGGACGAATTAATGCCGCTGCTGTTTCCCATTCTTCGTAGATTCAGCATGGATGCGGCCCTCTGCGTCCTGCTTGCCCTTGCGGTAAGCGTGGCCAAAACGATGGGGGTGACCAAAAGGCGATTGGCCGAGATTGCGGAAAAAATGTACGACGGTACTGAACCTCCAAATTCCTTTATCAACTAACCCACATGACCACCATCGAACTGACCCGCTTGAACCGCATTTTCGGCGACAAGTTGGGACTGATACCGACCGGCTTCCCGCAGTCAGGGGAGCCGGCCTTCCAATACAAGCGTGTGGGCGAGTTGACCTACCCAGCGCCTTACGACACCGAGATCCGCGAAAGTCCTGGCGGGCTCTCTTACGCGCAGCTTGTCTACCGCATGGAGCCGCAGTTGCCGGGCGATGATCCGCACGGCTGGGTAATCGCGAAGTGGCTGGAGCCTGGCTATTCGCCGCCTGACGTGACCGGCGCGTTCGGGGAAATGGGCGAGCCGATCATCCTGAGTCCGTCCGACTGGGAGCGGCGCTTCGGTAAGGACATGGGCTATCCCTCCGGCGGCTGGTGGCTCGCGATTCAGCCGCTGCGCCCCGGCTACGAGCCGGACGAGAAGTGGACGCGCTGGGCCGCAGACAATCTGCATATCCAGCGGTCGCTATCGCTTCGGGACACCTTCCGCATGATAATGGCGCGCAACGAAAAGAAAGAGGCGAGCAGGGACCGTGAGATTAGCGCCATGACCAGAGACTGTTTTGTGAACCACGTTCCAGGCGCTAGGGGTGGTTCGTACATCGCATTTTCAGAAACACCAGAGAAAAAGGAAAGGTATTCATGACCGATCAGCAAATAGAAAACACATTCAGCTACCACGCGCCATTCGGCGATCAAGCACAGCGCTACGTGCAGATTCGGACCGCGGCTAAAACTCTGGCACTCGTGATCCAAAACGCTTGTCCCGAATCACGCGAGAAAAGCGTGGCGCTTACTAATCTTCAGCAAACCGTTATGTGGGCGAACTCCAGCATTGCCATTACGGAAGTGCCGCCGCCCACCCAGCCCGTACCCAAGAACTAAGGAGACACATGACACCGCATATGCGACCACCCGCCCCGGCGGATAACGAAGAGGATCAGGGCATAGTTGCCCAAACTCTCGTTGCCTACGGCCAGCGCGTCCCTGTTTGCAGTTTACACTTCAAGCCGCTCAAAGAAGAGCGCCCGTTCCGCACCACGCTCAAGGAAGGCTACCGGCATGTCTACTACATGTCTGGAGTCGAGTCGATTGACGATCACCCGATTGTGCTGATGGTGACGGACGCCTACGACAAGGTTTTCGTGAGGACCAATATTATGGGTCAGCGCGAATACACCGACAGGCCCACCATGGCCAAGGAGATCGCTGACGATATCGTTCACGTTGGCTCGATGGCGTCCAAGAATAGCGGCCCCGACGATGTTTCGCTTCCGGCGTTCTGGATCTCGAAGGTACCGGAGGACCGCATTCCCAAGGGCAAGCAATGGCAACTATGGAAGGAACCCAAGGAGTTCGCGAAGACATTTCCTGAGTTTCACGCCGAGGCGGTTGCTTACAAGCGGCGCGAGCACCGCTGGTGCCAGTTGCGCGTAACGAATGCCGACGCGAATCATGCCAAAAAGTTGCCTCACGAGATTTCATCGCTCGATCGCGACTGCGCGAACTTCATTGGAGCGAATCTCGCGGAGCATCCCTGGATTGAGTTCTCAACCTTCGGGAAGCTTGCGCAGTGCCCGTTCTGCAAGGCGCCTGTGGACGTGGAGGCATCAATCTGTCAGAGTTGCGCTCGCGTCATTAACCCGGCGCTTCTCGCGCGAACCGAAGCTGGACTTGTAGCACCCGCAAAATAAATGGCCGATTGTACCGTAGCAGATGTATTGACCTCCGCAGAGTCCATGCTAGGGGATGCCGATGGGGAGATCACACAGGAGATCGTTGACGATTTCCAGACCGCGTATTCTGAGTTGACGGATGCGGCTCTAAAGATCGCGGTGCCAGAGATCACGCGGGAAGTATACTTCACGCTTCCCGCGAACACCGCCGTTCTATTTCCGGTTCAGTTGGGCGTTACCGACTTCGCGGAGCCTTCTCAGATTTACGAGCGCGGCAATGTGCAAGCGGTTAACATCGTCTCGATCACGGACGGTACGCCGCTCTCGGTTGTAACCTCCGGGGCCCCAAGTCCGGTGAACGGCAGGGTAGAGATCAGCGGCGCTGCCGGTCCCCAACCGCTTCCTGGCTGGGTGAACCGTGACTGGTTCATCACGCCAACTGGCCCGAACACATTCACACTCAACGGCTCAATCACTACGGGCCTAGGGGGGGTGATCGCAAACACGGGGACGGTGAACTGGTCCTCAGATGGCTTCGTAAAAATGAATCAACTCGATGTGCAGCCGCCAGCGGCTCCTCCTGCACTTCAGAATCTTGGGGCGTGGCGCTGGGCGGATCGGTTCATTTACTTCCCGAACGGCTCAAATCAGCCGCGCCAGTTATGGATTGAATATCTCGCGGATGCGACCCCGCCGGCCTCCGGAATCATCGGACTCTTCAATGGCCGCGAGCTCAAGTTCCTGGCGCAGGCTACCGGGGCGCACTTCGGGCCCAAGCGTCAACTTCCCATGGGACCGCAATTGGCCGCGTGGGCCTACGGACCTTCAGGGCAAGCCGATATGACGGGCGGCTCCCTGCGCGAACTCCTTCTGCCGGTATTAAAGCAGAAAAATGCACTAACGCGCCGCTCCGGTCTCTACCGGATGCGTCGTGGATTTGTGTCAATCATAACCTAGTCAACCATGTCGCCTTCGCGCGACGTTCTTCTGAAAGGAACAGTAAACCTACATGTCAATTCCACAGAATATTAAAGCAGCGCAAGATGCTCCCTTTCTTAAGCGCGAGTGGAGCGGCAAGGAAGTGGATTTAATCGACTCCGCAGCCGGTGTCGGCTTTTCATACTCCGAGCAAGATCCGACAGGGCTCATCGAGCGCCTTCTGCTCGAACAGGACTCAGACGATCAGCTTCGACTCGGAGATGCGATTGTCAATCCGACTCGCCAGCAACTCATCTTCCACGTCTATCCGAACGCGAGTCTGGTATCTCAAACCTTTTTCGTTAACCCGACGCCGCGGCAGTTGGTGATCAACGTGGCGGCTGAGGTCCACACGACCGCCGGAACAGGGACAACCGCAACCGCAACAGTCACCCATGAGACCATTCCGCCGAGCGGGACGCTTCAGCAGGCGGCTGGCACAGGCAAAGCTGTAATTACGGCACCATTCAACCTTAAAGGGACCGCCGAAACGGTTCAGAATGGGGCACTCGCGGCCGCCTTCCAAAAGCAGACTCGCAACAACAGCGTTTATATCGCTACTCCGCAAGCGGGCCTAATCGTTCTCCAACCGGGAGACAGCCTTAGCGTTTTGTTTGCGGGGACACTCACCACTCTCGTGGGCGTGACCATCACTATCACGGTTGAACCAGGTTCGAAGTATGAGTTCGTTTCTTTCTATGCCGGGACCGCGGGAACCGCCGTTACCACGTCGCTGATAACTTCACTGCGGCCGCGTACGCTACTCTATGGCGCCGCTCTCTGGCAGGCTAAGGAAGCTACAGCGGCTACACTAACGCTCGACGTCACCAAGGATGCTTCGGCAACCGCGCCTGGTGCCGGAACATCCATGCTGTCCGCAACGGTGAACCTCAAGGGCACTGCGTTGACCTATACGCAGCTTGCGCTTTCCGCTACCGTGGCAACGCTTAGCACTCTGTCGAGCGATTCTGTCGCGGCCAAAATTTCGGCTTCTACAACGGAACTCGCGGGCCTCTGCATGACGCTGGCCTTTGACGGGAAGATGGGCGAAGTATCAATCAACTACAACGCCTTCAACTCGACCGTTGGAACGGACGAGGAAATCTTCATCGCTGACCGCGATTATGAGGTTTCGGACTTTGCCGCGAAGTGGCCCACGGCTGGTACCGGCGACGTTCTGGTGACCAAGGAAATTGGAACTCAGACACCTGGGACCGGTGGCGTCGGCCTCCAGACCGACAACTCCAACGCAGGGTTCCTCACTTCCGGGAGCATCAACGTGCCAGTCTTCGCTGCCCTCGTAGCGCTTAATCTGCGTTTTATACCGAAGGGTACTCGCATCGGCCTGCACTATTCGGGAACGCTCGGCTCTTTGGCCGGATTCCAGATGTCGATGCGTCTCAAAGCTGCCTAAATGGGTACCTGTATCGTTCCAGTTCAACCGTGGGAGGAAACCGTTATCAGCGGTTTCCTCGGTCCGTGGGCTCGACCGGAGGTTACCGACCTTCCGCCGAACCGTGGCTTGCTCGCACTCAACACCGAGTACTACAGTCTGGAACCTGGAACGCGCGCAGGCTTCGGCCCGTTGGTCAATACCAATAAAATCATCACATCGCTTTTCAACTGGATCAAGGCAGCAGACGACGTTTCACCCGTTGGCAACTATCTGCTGCTTTACAACGCCACTGACGGAGAGGTCGAGTTCATCGTGAACATGGCCTCTCCGTTTTTCACTATTCTTTTCGCTGTCACTTGCGATTCAATCGACGCTTGTTCGAACGGTAATCAACTTTTCGTCGCCTCGATCAATGTCTCGGCGCAATCCACGCCGGTAGGGGCCGCGCAGGTTCGCATCGTCGGCATCTACGGCGCGGCTATCAATACCGACATCGGCTTCCTTGGACCACTGACCACAAAGCCCACGCTCTCAAATACAGGCAGTGGTAGCGTGACGGCGGGCTCTCATTTTGTAGGCTACGTTATCACCACGCGCAACGGCTTCACTGGGCTAATCTCTCCTGTAGTGAGCGGAACATCGACGCCCGATCAGACCTCGGCGATAACAGCGCCTGGAGCCCAGACGATTCAGGTCTCGTTAACAGCGACGTGGCCGGCGGAAGCTAATTTGGTTCAATTCGTGATGACCGCTACCACCAACCCCTTTCAGTACTTCACCATTCCGGGTGCTCTCTATGCGGTTCCTGGCGGCGCGTCGTTCACAGTAAATGCCAACATCAACATCTCAGACCAGCAACTGATCGCCAACACCAACGATGTCACGAACAATCAGTTCTTTCTGACGCAGAACTCGCTCGGTGCGGGGCCGTTTAATCCCTTCAAGGTGGTCATATACGGGTCACGGTCAATGTACCTGACCTACGATACCGAGAGCACGTTTGCAATCTACGGGTCCGAGCCAAACAATGCGCAGCAACTTACGGAGCAGTTTCACGAGTTGCGGCTTCCCGGCTTTCAGATGGGTTGCTCGGCGTTCAGTCTCGGCGGGATCTTCTACGTCGTTGGACCCAACTGGACGTACAGCTTCCAGGACAACGGGCAGCAACCGGTAGCGTGGCCCACTCCGACCTTGATTGATGGTCGAATTGGGTCCGCTTGTGTTGAGGGCGTCACTGTCACGGCTTCCGGCAACTGGGCCGCCGTGGTCCACACCTCGGGACTGTACGTGATGTCCGGTTACTATCAGGACAAGCCAATCTCGTATTACAACGACCCGGAGTGGCGGCGCATCAACTGGGCGGCACAACAGACCATCCGTATCGTTGACAATCACGACAAGAAGGTGTTGGCGCTCGCCGTTCCGCTCGACGATTCCACCGTTCCGAATTACATCATGACGTGGGACTATTCGCAGAGTCAGGGCGGCACGCCGGATTACGCGAGCGTCAGCTACTCGCTGTGGAATCTGAGCGGCTACAATCCGCGTGCAATGTGCCTGTATCAGAATTACACCACCACACGGTTGGAGTTTCTGTTAGGGCCGTCGATCGCGAACTACCTACTACGGCAGATGAACACCACCGACGATGCCAATCCTTGGACGGACAACGGCGCGGCCATCAATTGGCAGTATCAGACCGCGCCCCAACCGCAAGGTTCTCTTGGCGTGGTGAACGCCTATCCGGGGGCCTATGTGCGAGCCCGTGGGATGGGCGCTGCGAATCTCGGTGTAACGAGCGATACGTTGGATAACGCGGCATCGGTCAAGTGGTCCAAGCCGATTATTCTTTCGCCGGCTCCGGGCGTTGAATACTGGCGTCAGTTTTATGTGAGAAGCGAGCAGATGTCGATGCTGTTTCAGGCCGGAACTAATGCGGGAGACTGGGCGATCCTTGCAGGCATTCGGCTGAAGTATTACCAATGGGCAGCGCGTCGGTAGACCTCACTGGCCTTCCGGGGATCGGCCAGCTCACGAACTCGATTCGCGTTGGGCCATCGCAGCAGAACTCTTCACAGATATGGCTACAAAGCGCGCAGGCTCTCGACACGCTGGATCAGAACTTCCAGAGCGTTGCGGGCGTGGTCACCGATTTACAGGCGAGCGTCAGTGCGCCAGTGGCCACCTCGTCGCTTTATTACGACAACGGTTCCGGGGCTTCATTTACTCCCAACTTCGCTCAAGGCACGACGCAGGTATGCACACTGACCGGCAACGCCACGATAAACCCCTCGGCGGGAGCCAAAGCGGGGCAGGAAGTGATTATGATTCTGGTGCAGGATGCGACCGGCGGCTGGCAGGTCGCCAGCTGGGACGCGAGCTATTACTTCGCGGGCGAGTTCGATCTCGACCCGACGCCGAGCACAGCGACAGTATTCCGGTTTGTTCCAAATCAGGCGGGGAACCTGATCCAAAGTGGGCCACCCGTCACAGGGATTGCATTTCCATGATTAAAACTCTACTTTTGTCCTCCCTTGTTCTCTGCGGTTGCCTTCATGGGCAATATCGCGTCACAGTGGCCGGGTCCGGCAACAAGCAGGCGTTCATCGCCGAGAATCCATCATCGGGCGTGAACGGTTCCTGTTACGACCTGCGCACGGTAGACCCTGGTACTGGCATTCTTCACGATGCTGGCCAGATGTGCGGTCTTTTTTACGCTACTGGCTACGCGAATGCTGGCGTCACCATTGAGACCGTCACCGGCGATAGCGTTTTTCAGCCCAACACCACCTTCCGAGGTCCCGGCATGATTGTTGGCGCGACCGGGCCATCGAGCTATATCCCCACCGCTGGGCCTTATGCGGCGGTTATCTCGCCGAGCAATCCAGCGTATCTTGTCGTGGAAGGCACCACTGGTGCTGCGGCGATCATTTTGAGAGATGGCGTCGGGCCGACCAATTCTAAAATGTGGGACTTCATTGCGGACGCTGGTGGCAACCTGCACTTCAGGGCCGTCAACGATATTTACGGCGCGGCGCAGGACTTTCTCACAATCTCCAGGTCGGGACTGACCATCAACTCGGCGACGTTCAATGAGTCTCTGCTATTTGGCGGCGACAATTCCTACAACGTAGGATCAAGCACGAGTGCGGCGGTGAACGTGTACACCGCTGGAGTACAGCTTGGGCGTGGAAACGCGCGGCAGGGCAGCGCTACGTTCTTCAATCCCCTGAATGGCAATTCGTTCGTCATGGCTGGAACCAACGTGGCAACCGGCGGCGGGGATCTCGTGGTCGGCAATCTCTTTGGGAGCGGCGCAATCTACCCAATAAACTCGTCCACCAACCTCGGCTATGCTTCAGGGCCGTTCGCAAATGCCTTCGTCACCAACCTCACCATCTATGGCACATGTACGGGGTGCAGCGGCGCGGCTGGCGCGAACACGGCGCTGTCGAACTTGGCGTCCACGGCCATCAATACCACGCTGAACACAACAAGCGACATCTATGTAAAGACGGCGAATGTCCACGTTCAGACTTCGGGCGGTGTGGACCTAATCGAACTTCAGTACTCGACGGGGACCGCAGGTGCGCTTCTGTTCAATAACTCCTCCGGCACCAATCTTGTGCAGTTCAATCAGTTCGGTGTGGACGTGGCGAACGGAGCGACCTACAACTACGGCGGACTGACTGGAGAAACGCATACTGTCACCACGGGAACTTGCACGATGAATTTCTCGGGCGGCATTCTCACGAGCACTTCAGGGTGTTAGCTATTTTCTCAAAAGCTTCCGCTGCTGTTCCCGCCCACTGTTCTGGCGTCATCTCTACGCGAAGAACTTCGGTTTTAATGAATTGGCCTGCCGTTATGCGGGACGAACGGCTCTCGTAGATCACATTGCCAGCTTCAGGATTGTCTTCAATGCGAGTCACGGTGAGCAGATATTTCATATCTCTGATAGTACTTCTATTCGGTTCCGTCGCGGTGTTGGCCCAATCGGTGACCATCTCCGATACGCTCTACCTCCCTGACGGTACGAAGTATTCAGGGCAACTCACGATCTCATGGCCAGTACCGTTCACGGGTGGTGATGGTCGGCAGATTCCATCGGGACCGCCGATCTCAACAAGCGTAAACAATGGAGTGCTGAGTGTGGCGCTTGAGGCGAATAGTACCGCGACACCAGCCGGCACGTTTTACCAAGTAGTTTACCGACCGGCGGGAAGTTCAGCTATTACCGAAATATGGATCGTCCCCTGCTGCTCTTCTCCGGTAAATCTGAGCACTGTCCGAGTGGCACTTCCGCCGTCGCCGTCCTTCATGATCGCGCTTTCGCAACTAGCCCAAGGCGGAGCGACTTCGGGCCAGTGCATCACATGGGGTGGCAGTTCGTGGGCCGTTGGCGCGTGCGGCAACCTGCCAAACATCGTGACACCTGGGACGAACACAAAGATCACCTACAACGCCCAAGGTCTTGTCACGTCAGCCGTCCAAGCTAACTTCACCGACTTGGCGGGATCTTTGCAACTCACGCAGACGCCGCTCACTACAAGTCAGGACATCTTATTTGACAACGCCGGAAGTCTTGGGCGTCTTCCCATTTCCTTGGTTGGGAACGGAGCATGTCTTGGCAACTCCGGCGGCGTGTGGGCCAGTCTGGCGTGTTCGGGAGGCGGCGGTACAGGAACGGTCATCAACGACGCGCCGCTCACGAACGGGCAACTCGCGATCGGTGGGACAGCGGGTGGCGTTCACATCACGGTCGGAGATTTGAGTGGGGACATTGCTACCGCTGGCAGCACCGTAACAGTGCTTCCTACTGTCAACTCGAACGTAGGCACCTGTGGCGATTCGACTCACGTTAGCCATATTACTCTCAATGCTAAAGGACAAGCCACGGCTTGTACTGCGGTGGCTATTTCCGGTGTTTCTTTCCCGTCTGCCTCGGCCCAGCTCCAATATCTACGCATTCAGCCCAACACCGGCAATCTTACTACTACCCAATTCGCGGGTCCGTTTGTGTTCTACCCGGAAGACTACAACTTCACTGCGCAAGCCCCAGGCGGCTCTCTGACAGGTGGTGGTGGTACTCAAACAATCAACCTCTCTCCGTGTCCTCTTGGCTTGAATGGCTCGGATACATTGCACCAAGTGTATCTTAGCGGGGGAACGGGCACAGCCGAAGCCAAGCCGATTACGGGTGGTACCTGCATATCCGGCGCGTCATCGGGAACTATTACTCTGTCTCCAACGAACTCGCATAGCGGTGCGTGGACGGTCGGACCTGCATCGGCCGGAATCCAGGAAGCGCTGGTTGCCGCTAGTGGTTCTGGAGTGAAACTGCGCGATGCCACGTATGGCGTGTACGCGCCGATCTACGTGTGCCAAGGAACACTGACTGGCGCGGGGATGTTCAACTCCATCCTTCAGATTCAAACGGCCTCTGTGGGCGCTATTGATGCACCGTGCCAAAAGGACACTTTTGAAAATTTCGGCATCACGACTGCCAGCATGACGCCGGGAACGAGCGGAAACTACGGAATCCGACTCGGCAACGGATCGGGACACGACAACTCTTTCACGCGCATCAACCGCCTTTACTTTGAGCCGCTGTACGACGCGATCCTTTGCATCAATTGCTCCCAGACTTCGATTACGAACAACGTTTTTTACAACTTCTACCACACCGCGATCACGGCTAACGACACCACGGGCGGAGACAACGATGGGCCTTGGATTCGCGGCAACGTGATGTTTAACTACAACTCGTACTCGACGCCGGCGCTCGCCTGCATGTACATCACTTCGACGGGTGGCATCACGATCACCGACAACAATTGCTACGGAAGTTCGGCGCTTACTTCGCCGCAACTCCAGTACAACGTCTACATGAATCAGACGGCATCGACGCAGTTGACGATGAAAGGGAATGTCTTCGAGACGGTATCAGTGGATAACGTAGCGCTGGTTGGGGTCTTTAATCTTATCACTATCACTGGCAATACCATCGCGCAGCCGCAAGTCGCCCAATCGGGGTGGCGCGGCATTACGATTAGCGGCAATAACACGACCAGTCCATGCGGCAGCGGAATCGGCATCTGCCAGGTTGCGATTACAGGAAACACTATTCAGGGTCCGGGGCCAAGTTCTAGTTCTTCCGTCTGCATTGAACTGATCGGCTATATAAGTGGTGCGTTCATCGGCGGGAACCCCTGTAACTTTTCGCAGATCGGCGTCAACATCGGCAGCAACGTGACGGCCACCACCGTGGGCCAGAACCAGATGTCCACATATAGCACTAACGTATACGGCGGTTCGACGGGCACAACATGGGACTCGCCAGCAGCAATCGTCTGGTCTCAGCGCCCGATAGCAGCGAATGGTTCTGTTATCTACATGAGCGATGCCAACGCGGGCTGCACCGCTGGAGGCTCCAGTGGCCAACGGTGTGAATTTATAAATTCTGCATGGACCCATTAAATTCTCTATGAAACTACTACTCATTCTCTCACTATTTTCGTTGGCCGCATTCGCTGCCGACGCACCGAAACCAACACCAACCCCGGTCAACCCGATCACGGACAAGCAAGCGAAAGATGCTGCTATCGTTCAGCGCGATTTCATGGTGGCCAAGTCGGATCTCGACGCGGCACAGACCAAGTTCAACGCAGCGCAGAAAGCGCTCATGGCCAAGTATGACGAACTGGGCGCGAGTTGCAAAACGATCAAGCAGACTTTTGAGCCGAACGCAATAGGGTGCGTGCCTGCTCCAGAGACAGCCGCAGTTACCGCGAAAACAGAACCCAAGAAGTAAAGGAGAACTCGCATGTCTTCAATGCCGATGTCACCGCAACAAATGATGATGATGCGCCAGCAGCAGCAAGGGAATCAACAGCAACAGGCAATGCCCGCTGCTGGCCCCGGCGGAGGTGCGCTCCCAATGATGCCACAACGTCCAGCGGGATCTCCCGGCGCATGGGGTTCTGGCGGCGGTGGGGCACCGATGGGCGGCCCTGGCCAGTGGGGTGGTGGCGCTCCCGGTGGAATGCCGCCGCGCCAAATGCCGCCGCAAATGGGCGGTCCCCCTGGCGGCGGGATGCCTCCTGGGATGCCGGGCGGAATGCCGCAGCAGGGGATGATGCCACCTGGAGGCGGCGGTGGGATGCCTCCGCGACCGATGGGCCAACAGATGGCTCCCCCCGGCGGAGGACCTAATTATGGGACTGGCTACGGGAGTGCTCCTGGTGCTAACGGTGGTTTGCCTTCAGTAGGAGCCAACGCGACTGCTGGAAACTCGTATGGTCCAGGGGCTCCTCAAATGCCTCCAGGGATGGGCGGCGGCCAAATGCAACCGATGGGTGGTCCATCAATGTCTGGCCAGCCAGCGCCCCCTGGTGCAGGTGCGCCACCGCAATCCGCCCAAAATCCATGGGGCGGCGCTGGAGGAACTATGCAAGGGCTACCGCCGCAACAGGGCGGCGGTATGCAGCAAAACCAGCTCGCCATGCTTCGCCGTCAGCAGCCAATGAGCCAGTAAGGAGTTCCCCGTGTCAACCGCTCCCGCACCGTACAGCAATTTCAGTTATTCGGATTGGCTCAACCAAGCTCCGTATCAGTCCTTCAACGATGGAAACATCAACGGTGTCCAGAACTCCAATTGGTCCAATCCGAACTCTGCCTTCCAAAGCAACCTTCTCAACGAGCAGGTTCAGGGCGGAGAACTGCAATCAGAGTTCGGGAACACGGCGAACTCTGCTCAACAGCTTGCAAATTACTACCGCGTGCCGATGGACCAGGCTGCGGGAGCGCTCGCCCAGACTCCAGGCTACACATCCGGCGAACTGGGTAACATTCTCGATACCAGCGGCTACCAGCAGGGCGAGACCACGGGAGGGCAGTATGCCTCGATGGCCCCCACCGGGTCGCAGCAGTCGGCGATGGAGGGCAACCCGAACAGTTTCATGAACTGGTTCGATCCGGCGCAAACGCAGGGCGATATCACGACTGCCGCCGGCTATTCGCAAAATGACCTGAACAACACCAACATCGCGTTGCAAAACACAATGAATAACCAGTCCGCTGGCTATTCAGGTGCGATCAATCCATCGGCGTTGACGGTTAACCCAGCGCTTCAGGGACAACTGCAAAACACGGTCGGCGGGGCGACCAGCGCGATCAATTCGGCTGTCAATAGCCCCAACCTTCAATTGAACCTCGCGCCACAGAACTACCTGATGAGCAATCAGCAGGTTCAGGCAACACAGAACCAGGCGGCGCAAGACGTTCAGCAGCAGGCGCAATCCCAGTACGAGAACACCTACAAATCCGCGCTCGCTTCTGGCAATGCCGATCCCATGGCGCTCGCGGCGCTCCAACAGCAATCGCAGGCTACAGGTGAAGAAGCCGCGGCCAACGCTGAGACAAGTGCCAACCTTGCAGCAACAGGCCAACAGCGAACCCTTGCGATGAACTACGCCCAAGCTCAGTTGGGAGCCGGGCAGACACAGGCGGGGTTGCAATCATCGGCGCAAGAGAACCTCCTTGGCCAGACGCTTGGAGAACAGACCGGGTACGCGGGCCTCCAGATTGGAGCGCAGCAGGGACTGACCCAAGACCAGATGACAGCGGTCCAGAATCAAGCGAACACGCAGACGGGAGCCAACGAATATCTCGGTACCACGGGCGTCAACTTACAACAGGGCGTCGGAGCGCAGGAAGAGGCTGCTCAGCAGTATTTGACGAATATGGGCACTGGCATAACAGAGGCGCAGAATACCGCGAAGACGGGCGCAGCCACCCAGCAGTATCAGAACCAGCTTCAGAACCAGATGTACCAGCAGCAGAACACGTTCAACCAGAATACCGCGGTGCAGGATCGCCAGTCGGCGGCGTACTCGGCCGCCGCGAATGCGCGCATGGCCGGCCAAGGTCAGTTCCTCAATTGGTCCACAGGGGCCACCAGCGGAGCGACTAATCAGCAGTTGGCGAGCCAGAACATGCAGGCCGGTGTCTACGGTACGCAGGGTCAGTTGGCAAACAACGCTGCGGGTCAGTGGGGCAACTACCAGATTCAGAAGAATGGCCAGCCAGGGATGACCTCACAGGTTATGGGCGGAATTGCGGGGGCCGCATCAGCAGCGGCACCGTATGCAGCGATGGCGTTCGCGTAAAGGAACCTAATGGGCGGCTACAATATTCCCGGTTACAACTCCAGCGGCGGCGCCTTCGAGCAGGGGCCCGATCCTAACGATCCGAACCAGCAGCAGCCGAATGGCTACACGCAACTGCTCGCGCGGCTTCGGCAATTGCAAACGGGCGGTCTTCCGCTTCAGCAGCAACAGAATGGGCAAGTAGGGATGAACCAGCCCAATCAGCCAAATCAGCCGTATAACAAGGGTACGCAGATGGGGTCGAATATCGGGTCGATCATTAAAAACGTTGGCCAGATGTTCCAACCACAAGTCGGCACAGGCGGTAACCTTCCGGCATCGTCCATGATGAACATCGGAATGCCACCGAGCCTCTACGGGGGTGCGCCCGCCGCGGCACCGCCCAGTTTTCCTGGAGACGGATCGTCCATGGCGTCTCCCGACATGCCTGAGTTCGCCTATGGCGGTACAATCTTCGGACAAAACGACCCGAACAACACAAGTTCCAGCAGCGGGCCGACGATCCAGGGACCGGCGGATTCCCTCTTCGGTGAAGCTGGCCCGGAGTTGCTATCTCACTCAAGCGGCGCGCCACCAGAAGTTATCACTAAGCCACAGGTGCGAACGCTTGGTACTCAGGGTACCGACACAGTAACCCCGCTCACCGCACCGCCGCACAAAGTCACGCCAGCGGGCAAGAACCTCATCAAGCGGCTCCATCCCAAGTATCGGTTCGACGAAGGTGGAACCGTTACGGGCGAAGATGATGCACTTTACGGTTCCGACCTCGATGCCATGGCCGCGCAGCAGCGAGCGAATCCGCAATTAGATGCGGTTGACGAATCCGAAGGCGCTGGCGGACCTATTCCGGCTGGAACGGCCAATCTCGGCGCAAGTGGCGGAATTAATCGTTACGGTATTCTCCCTGGCGTTGCTACTCTGCCGGCGGCTCCAACGCAAGGGCCAACTACTGAGGACACTACTAATATCGGCGCACCGCCCCTCATCGCTCCCGATAGTCAAACCCCGAGTAGCGCTGCGAATGCCGCAGCACCTCAAGCTGCTTCGCTAGGCAATCGTCCAGCGGCACCCCCTCCATCCGTCCGCGAGCAGACCGCTGGGCTCAGGACGCCCGTGCCTACGCCGCCCAGCATGGGCCAGCGCGTTGCCGCCGGGGTTCTCGGCGGTCTCGCGGGATGGGCCAATCAAAAGGCGTGGCGCGGTCGGCCAATCGACACCACGGCGGCTACCCAGAACATCCTCTATCCAGGCCAAGCGCAGAAGCAGGCGCAGTTCAACGCGCAGGCTCAGGATCTCCAGCGGCAACTCAACATGCAGGAGGGCGGCGACAAGGATAAGATGCAGGCCGCGCAGTTGGCCAACTTACAAGCCAATACCGCGCTGACGCAGAACCAAGTTGAAAATCCTTCCCTGAAATATCCCGACCTTGTTCCCGACCCAGACCCGAACAAGCAGAACCCGAAAGCCTATCCCGGAACTCATTTGGTAGTCGGTGGCCAGCCGATGTATCGCCCGACGGCGGTGGAGAAATCGCAGCAGACTTGGTTGGAGGTTCCGACCGTTTTACAGAAACGCTACGGGATGCCGGCCAAGGCTCCCTATCAGATGATCGATTCCACATTGCGGACGATGGAGATTGAAGCCCAGAGCCAAGCGACCATGGCGGGTCGGCAACAAATGCAGCAGCAGGTTTTAGAGGCTCGTGCCGAAGCGAACAACCAGATGAATCAGACCAAGTTGCTCGTGGGCGGTATGATGGGCGCGAATAAAACGGCGGATGCTTCGAACAAGAGTTACCAGTTCAACGTCGGGGAACTCAACAAAATTGGATCACCGGTAGACCAACTAGTGAGCAGGATGGGGCGTTTGCAGGACACGCTCGCACAAAACAGCCCCGCTGCTGACGCGCTCGTCGCGCCGGAACTGTTAACGGTAATGGCCGGTGGCCAAGGCTCCGGGATGCGCATGAACGAAGCGGAAATCTCCCGCATCGTTGGCGGTCGCTCTAACTGGCAATCGCTTCAGGCTGCTGTCAATAAGTGGCAACTCGATCCGTCCCAAGCTCTCAGCATCACGCCCGCGCAGCGCGCGCAGATGAACGCGCTTATTGGAACGGTCAATCAAAAGCTACAGGCTAAGAAGCAGATTGTCGATCAGGCGCAGCAGGATCTCGTTGGCACGGACGACATAAAGCAACACCGGCAAATCGTAGTGAATGCGCGTAGGTCGGTGTCGGGAGTCGACCAGGGCGCAGGCCAACCCAGCGGCCAAGTTCCGCCAGCAGTCCAGCAGGTTCTTTCCAAAGCAACTCCAGGCATTCACACACTCAGCGACGGCAGCAAGTGGATGAAGACGGCTGATGGCAACGTGATCGCGGCTCCTGCTCAATAACATGGCCGACGGGCTTTCCATTGTAGATTCGCAACCGCTCCCTCAGCAGGGACCACCGCTCTCAATCGTTAAGAGCGAGTCCATTCCATCACCAGAAGGCTTCTGGTCCAGTTTTTATAACGCCTCCCCTCTTCCTGCCGTCGTTAATGCGATCAAGGGCGGCAATAAACCCCCAGCGGGCCAACCGCCGCCGGTGGCCGTAGATCCATGGACCGGCGCAGCCCAGACGATTACCGATGCCGCTAAGAACGCCTATCAGCATATCGGCGCTGCTGGCGGAAAGATAGCGCAGGGCGATTACTCAGGGGCGCTCGGTGAATATGCTGGCGCGGTTCCGTTCTTTGGCCAAGGCGCGCAGAAATCCGGACAGCAAGCCGCTGCCGGAAACTATGCTGGTGCTGCTGGATCTGCTCTTGGGACGATCTCGGGGGCTGCAATTCCAGAAGCAAAGCGCGGCGGCGGGGAAGCTGCCCAAGCAGTCAAGGACTTTGCAGCGAAACCTGGAGCGGCAGACATCCTGATGGGCGGCGGCTTGGTCGCGGGCGGCGCAACGGGAGCCGTGGCAGGGGCACTCAAAGGGCACGCACCCATCGGTGCATCGGGCGGCTTGGCCGCTACGCTCTACGGTCTCGGGCGGATCAAGAAGGGCCTCACTGCGAACAAAGCCGCTGCCGTTGAGGCTGCCGGCGAAGCCGTAACGCCTCCGCCAAACCAATTCACGGGCCCACGCAATCCCGCCTGGAAGGACATCCCGGCGGAACCGGATTTGACCGCGCCAGATGCGACTCCCATTCCCTCCCCGTTGCCATCGGGACGCACTCCGGGCGGCATCCAGAACCAGCAGCCAATCACGACACCCGCCGCTTCAAGTTTCACGCCATCCGCCGCCGACGCGGGAGTGAGCCTCAACGATCTCGCGATGGGCCAGTACAAAAAACCATTCGGAAAATTAAAGCTAGAGGAGCAGGCGAACGTAAAGAGCTGGAAGCAGCGCATCGACCAGGACAACCAACAGCCGACGCTGACGGCTCCCGATGCTCCAACACCCGCGCCAACTCCTGCACCACCTACTCCATCTACACCGAAAACTCCGCCTCCGCGGCCCACTAGCACGCTGACGATCCCGCCCGCTGATGACCTGACCGGCCCTCTCGCTCATTCGGTGAATCGAGCCAACATCGTGATCGCCGCGGTTCGGGTAATGAACAATGGCGGGTACGATTCTAGCGTGATTCCGTCCATGAGGCCAGAGCACTGGGCCGCTATCGCTCAGGAAGTAGATAAGTTGCGTGGCGCTCCGCAGGGCAGCCCACCGCGCGCAGCGATTACCGACCCAGCGACTATTGACGCGATCAAGCAGCGACTTCAACTCCAGGAGCAACTTCGCGATTCCATGACCCCGAACATTGGCGTACTTCGCCCGACGCCCGCAGCGCAACCAACAATGGATGCCCAAGGCAACCCTATCCTTACCTCACCGGAGAACCCATGAAATATTTGATGATTCCACTTTTCGCAATCGCCGCGTGGGCGCAGGAGGGGCAGCCCGTCAGCATCAGTCCCGCACCTGTGCCGCAAGCCTTCACTACGATCACACACTATACTAGCGGCAATCCTGACCGCGTTTGCAAGGCGCGATCCACGCAAGACGTATTCACGATCACGACCTCGGCGATCTCGAATGCAAACCCAGGCGTCATCACGGCCACGGCTCACGGTTTCTATTACGACTCGGGCAACACGAGCGTTGTTCAAAAGTTCGTTGTGTTCATCTCCGGACTCACGGGAAGCTGGGCACCGCTGAATGGGCTCCAAGTGGTTTTTGCATCGAGTGCCAACGCGCTGACAAGCACGGTTAACACGACGGCATACGGTGCGGTAACCGGAACTGCCGTGGTTTCCTCGCGAGCCCCGCGCGTTACCGCCTCGATCTGGTCTGTGCTCACTACTGTCTACGATTCCAGCAATAACCCGACAATCACTGCTTGGCCAGTTCCGACCACAGGTGCCACGCTCGGCAATCTTCAGGGTGGTCAAACGTCTTTCGCTTTCCCATGCGCGGCTCAAAGCGCGGTCCAGTAAGGAGTATCCATGCGCTATTTTTTGCTGTTATTGCTTCCGTTTGGATTAGCCGCCCAATGGCTACCGACCGGGCTCCCCGGTGACCCATACCGCTCCGGCCCGCTTCCCTCCAGCATCACGACCGGCCAGTGCCTCTACAACAACAACGGCGTGTGGGGCGGCACGGGTTGCGCTGGGGGCTCCGGCGCCCCGACGGTCGCTACCTACATCCTTCAGACCACGAACGCGACGCTGACTAATGCGCAGGTGCTGGCATCTCTCGGTACTGGGCCACTTTTCAATACGACTGGAACTGGGGTTCTGGGGATAGCCACGATTTCTTCACCGATCACATTCACTGGCGGTGCTTTCGCCTGCCCTACGTGCGGAGTGACAGGCTCCCCACTCTCGCAATTCGCATCCACGACCTCGGCCCAACTTCGAGGCGTGCTTAGCGATGAATCAGGAACTGGCGTGGCACTGTTTGCAAACGGCGCTCTCGGCACTCCGATCAGCGGAGTGATGACGAACGTCACGGGGCTGCCTCCGGCTGGTGTAACCGCTACGCAGGGTAACGGAACTAAGTTCCAGCTAAGCACGGGTACGACCACGCTCAACGATTGCGTAAAGTATGACGCGAACGGCAACACGGTAGACGCGGGCGCAGCTTGTGGATTGGGCGGCGGTACGGTCTATCCATCTGGAACGGGCATTACGGTAGTAACGGGCGGAACTGCTTGGGGCACCACGCTAGCCGACCCGCTTACGGGGACTCACGGCGGAACTGGCGTCAACAACGGCGCGTTCACGATTACTCTCGCTGGCAACCTCGTAACCACAGGCGCGTTCAATACGACATTTGCGCAGCAGGGTAGCACCACCATTACGACACCAACCACTTCCTCAACGATGGCGCGCGCCGATGCAGCTCAGACATTCACTGGCATCCAGACGTTTAGCACTCCGATTGCGCTCACGAGCCTTGCGGCTACCGTGGTCAATGCGACCACGCCTGGAGCTGGGATCGCCCACTTCGCTGGATCGACGCAGACCGTCACCAGTTCGGCGGTCAGCCTGACAGCGGATGTAAGTGGAATTCTTGCGGGGGCCAATGGCGGCATGGGCGTGAACAACGGTTCTTTCACTGAAACGCTCGCGGGTAACGTCGTCTTTACCGGCGCTTTCAATCCAACCTTCGCAATCCCAGCCACTGGCACCTATACGCTTGCGGTCGGGACTGAATTGGTCAGCGGCGGCGCGCTCGGCACCCCAGCTAGCGGCGTTGCGACCAACCTTACCGGGACGGCAGCGGGCCTAACTGCTGGGGCCGCGACCAATATGGCAGGCGGTGCGGCTGGAGGCATCTCATACCAGACAGGCGCTGGAGCAAGCACATTCCTGGCATCTACCGGCTATAGCGTTCTCGTAACGGGAGCAACGAATCCGCAGTATGCAACCCCGACAGGTAATGGCCAGTGCTTTATGTCCGGCGCATCTTCCTACGCGACGACCATTCCATCCTTCCAGACATGCCCGAGCGGAGGTATTACGGCGCTCACGGGCGATGTAACCGCTTCAGGTTCTGGATCGGTGGCGGCAACGCTCGCCACGACTGCGGTTACTGCGGGTAGCTACACCAACACAAATCTAACCGTTGACGCAAAGGGCCGTATCACGGCGGCAGCTAATGGTTCAGCCTCTGGGAGTGCCTACGCCACAATTGATGTCGGTGGAACGCCCTTGACGCAGAGAAATACGCTGAACTTTATTTCGGGAAGTGGCATAACTCAATCGTGCGTGGACAATTCAGGAGCCACGAGAACAGACTGCACGCCCTCGATCAATTCTACCTTTGTTCCAACCATCGCCAACCTGCTAGAAGGTAATAACGATGTCGGTTTCTCAACGACGGGGACGACCGGCTACGTGGCTGCTCCGACCGCTGGTTGTTCCACCTTCGCTCTTCAGACGGGAGCGCGGGGCTGGATCTCCGTTGATACTTCGTCAACCACCACGGCATCTCTAAACTTCTGCGGCTCTGGCGTAAAAAACATCAAGCAAATCGATGGGGCCACCGATCCTGGCACGACGATCACCGCGAATCAGCCATTCCCGGTATTTTACAACGGGACGGTTTGGCTTGATCTTTTCTCTGGGATCAGTGGCGGCGGGTCGGGCGTCACCAGCGTCGGCCTCGTCGGAACCGCGAACCAACTTACGGTTACTGGCACGTCACCTATCACCACTTCCGGCTCCTGGACAATCTCGGTCCCATCGACCTTCACATTTCCAGGCACGGTCACGAACAATCTCAGTATCTTCGGAGCAACGACATCAGCCCAACTTCGCGGCGTGTTGAGCGACGAGTCGGGAACTGGCGTGGCTCTATTCGCGAATGGCGCGCTCGGGACCCCTGTCAGCGGCGTGATGACAAACGTCACGGGATATCCTGGAGATTCGTCTCTTGTGACGGTAGGGACGGTGACCGCTGGTACGTGGCATGGCAGCGTGGTCACAGGGACCTATGGCGGCACGGGAGTCAACAACGGCGCGTTCACTGAAACGCTTTCCGGAAACGTTGTCTTTACAGGCGCATTTAATCCGACCATCGCGATCCCTGCTACTGGCACTTACACGCTCGCGGTCGGTACGGAATTGATAAGCGGCGGCGCGCTCGGCACTCCGAGCAGTGGTCTTGCCACAAATCTCACGGGAACAGCGGCTGGCCTAATCGTTGGAGCTGCAAACAATATAATCGGGGGCGCGGCTGGTTCACTCCCTTACCAGACAGGCTCTGGAGCGACCACCTTTCTAGCATCGACTGGTTACAGCGTATTGGTGACGGGCGCGACCAATCCACAGTATGCAACTCCGACCGCGAACGCCCAATGCTTCATGTCGGGAGCGGCGAGCTATGCTACTACGATTCCGTCGTTCCAGACGTGCCCAGCGGGTGGCTCTTCGGCACTATCATCTATCACGGCGGCAACAGGGTCAAACACTATCTTGAACGGAAACAATCCGCAGATTTGGAAATGGGCCCAGACTAGCAACAATCAACAGGCCTTTATGATTGAGGAAAGCGCTGCGGCTACTGGAGGGACAGGCGTTCTACAACAACTGGTATATATTCAAACAGTAACGGGCTCTACTGCGATTCCTCTTTATGTAGAGAACGTCCTGAACGGCTCCCAAACGCTTCCTGCCGTTATCATCGGGCCACACTGGAACACCACTGGACTGGTGGACGCAGCGCTACTTGTCGATCCCGCCTACACGGCAGCAGCCACCGGCTCTCTGCTGATCGACGCTCAACTTAGCGGCACCTCCCAATGGAAGGTGGACATGGCCGGGAACTCGACGCAACTCGGCGGGGTCATCGCTACAACCGGAGCGTTCGGCGGCGTGACTATCGGATCGAACGCGCTGGCGGTGACAGGCACGGCAAATATCTCTGGTGCAACGACTCTTGGCGTTCAAAATACGGTTGCTGGTAATTTACTCGTCTCGGGTTCCTCTAGCGCGGGAGGTTCTCTGACGATCTATGGCACCGGCGCATCTCCCGGCAGTTCTGTGCTCTCAGTCTCGACGGCGGGAACCACGTTGAATCTCGGCTCGACGAACGCGACGGTGACGACGGCGGGAGTCGCGGGGCTTGCCTCTCTCGCCCTCAATGGCTGCACCATTGGGGTGTCTAAACTGTGTGTCAGTGGAAATGCAACTTTCACTAGCATCCTTACAGGGCAAGTTGGGTTCAACGGTTCCTTATCGCACACAGCTTGGCTCACTGGCGGTTTACTCATCTACAACGCCGCCCAAACCCTTACCGATACCAGTTCGTCGGGAACCGTTGCGACAGCTTACAGCAATGTCTTTGGTGGTGATGTAATCGCGGCAAGTTCAGCCTCCGTGTACACGAACTACTATGCGGGCTACTTCGCGGCCGAGACCGCTGGGACCAACGTCACCTTGACAAATTCCTGGGGTCTCGGCGCGGACTCGCTGCATGTCGGAACCTCGAATCCGTTCACGGTCGCCGCGAACGGGGCGATGTCGGGGAGCACGCTGGCACTTAGCGGCCTTCTAACTGGTGGCATCATCCACCAGTACGGCGCGGCATTCGGCACTCCAGGCGGCGCGGCCCTGACAACGGGTGGCATCCAGTACTTCAACATGCCGCAGTCCTGCACTGTTGGTGGCTACGAGATTACCGCTGACGCCGGAACTGCCACGGTCAAGTTCTGGAAGATCGCAGCGGGCACGGCCATTCCAACTGCGGCGAATGTCATCAACACTTCCGGGGTGGCACTCGCGAGCGGGACCCACATCAAGAGCACCACGGTTACCGATTTCACCACCACGACAGTTACGGCTGACGACATCGGGGCGGTCACACTCACCGCTGTATCTGGCGCTGGGTATGTACAGGCGGTATTGCTATGCCAATAGGAGCCACCATGCGAAAACTACTTATTGTCCTTCTCCTAAGTCTCCCGGCTTTCGCTGCCACGAACAACGTTACCAGCGGCACCGTGTTCAAGCTTGACGCCTCGACCGGCGTGGATACTAACGGAGGCGGCTTCGACGCAACCGCTTCGTGCAGTGGCAGCGGCGGCTCTGACTTAACCCTGTCCGCCCCCGTCGCTACGACCCTGGCCACAAGCACAGGCAGCGCCTCGACCACAATCACCCAGGTCGGCGGCACATGGACGAGCTCGATGGTTTGCAATGTCATCCATATAAACAGCGGAACCAATTTTACTGTTGGGTTCTATACTATCGTGGCGTTCACTAATTCCAATAACCTCGTCCTGAATGTAAGCCCGTGCCCTACAACCGCCTGCACTACTGGAGTTACTGACGTCGGAGGCCCGCTGCTGACCATCGCCAAGGCCATCACCGCCGTAGCTGCTGGCAACACTGGCTATGTAAAGAGCAGCGCGACCTATTCGATCAACGCGAGCAATGCTTTTGCCACGAATGGCACGAGTGGACTTCCTGTTTCGTGGATCGGCTACACGAGTTCGCTTACGGATGGCGGTCATCCGACGATCCAGATCAGCAGCGGAACGGGCCTTACCATCTTTAACGCAACCGGAAAAAGCTTCCAACAATTTAGACATTTCACCCTGGATTGCAACGGCAAGACCACGTCCACTGGCCTGGCGGCAGGCAACGCAGGAACCGTTTACGACGACATCAGTGTAACGGGCTGCACGGCGGTTGGAATAAACATATCGGCGTCACATGCGCAGGTGAGCAATAGTAGCGTGAGTGGCATGACCGCGTGCACGGCGAGTTCCGGAGCATTCACAATCTCCCAGACGAATGTCTACCTTTTTAACAATCGCGCGACCGGCAATGCCTGCACTGGGTTCTGGGATTCGGCTGGGGGCGAGAATACTTACATCGGAAATGTTTCGGACAATAACACCGGAGCGTCTACAGACGGATTCTATAAATCTGGGGTGGCGGGGTTCACGATGCATGACAACGTGGCCTACCTGAACGGTCGGGACGAGTACCGTTTTGATAACGCAGCCGCGCTTGATTCATTCAGTTTCTATAACAACGTGGCGTGGGGCACGGGCGGAAAGTGCTTCAACTCAACCACTACCAACTGGTCGGCAGATCCTGCGTTCGCGTGGGATTACAATGCGGACGGAGGGGGATGCACGGCTTACACGGGCATTCCGGCTGGGCTGCACGACGTTACTCTAACCGTCGATCCTTTCGTGGCTGGAGCGTCCAACAACTTTGCGCTGAACGCAACGACGGGAGGTGGGGCGCTTTTGCGAGCCGTTGGCTTCCCCGGAGTTAGGAACAGCGGTGGAACCGGGTACAAAGATATCGGCGCGCTGCAATCACAGGGTTCTTCACCGGTGTCGTATCCTATTTCGCAGTAGGCCGTATGAAGATCTGCGACATGACCCCCATATACACCATGGCCAAGATGATGACGATGTTCTGGAGAGCGATGATGGGAGCAAGCAGGATACGTTTGAGCGAGGTACCTTTATGACGTTCTGGAGGCCCGGCGGGCGCGTATGTCGCCTGGGAGTCGGTGTTGGAATATTCGGTAAAGGGGGACCATTCGGATTGCATAGACTACCAGCATACGCCTTTCTCCTATTTGCGGCAATCGTGATAGTACCAGTACGCGCCGCCTGCACCGCCAGCGTGGTAACGCCAGCCGCCAGCGCCTCGATCAGCGGTCTCTCCTATGCCCTCACCGCCAGCCTCTCTACGTGCCCAACGGCCCTCTCGGTCGAGTGGATGATCGACGGCGAATCGCAAGGCGTCTTCTGGCAGGCTCCGTGGTCTATCTCCTCCTGGAACACCAACAATCGCTGGCGTGGCCCCGCTCACAACGCCTACGTGATCGTTCGCGATCCGACCGGAGCGACTATCGCCACATCGCCGACCAACACCTTCGCCATCACGAATGACTATCTCGAACCCGCTGCCTACATCAACCTCGTCTCCGTCACGCCATCGACCGCGATCTCGAGCAACTGGTCGGGCGTAGTCAACTTGGTCGCGACCTTCAACGGCACCAACGCCACCAATGCCAAGGCAATCACCGTTTACGTGGACGGGGACGTGCTTGGCTTCGAATCACTCAACGAATTATCCACGAGCGGTTCGACCGCGACCACGATGAACGCAGCCGTCAACACGACGCAGTATCTAAATGAGGGCCATGAAGTCTGCTTAGTCGTAAAAGATATCGCCTCCGGCCGTCCTGGTGTCACCAACGGCGGCTACCCGTTCGGCGAATGGTGTCAGCAGGTGACGTTCTCGAATACCTCGACCATCCTGCTCAAGAACGCGACCACAAACGCGGACTACGTGTGTTGGGGCGGTGGCGCTTGCAACACGTTTTCGAGCCTCACTGCTCCAGCATCAGGTACGGTCAACGTCACCACCGGCGATTTTCTGCTGGTCTGCGATGGCTACTTTCAGGGCGGCGCTACCACAATAACCGACACGCTGGGAAATAGTTGGACGGCGGTCAATACCGGAACGAAACAGGCAAACTGGAATCAATACTGTTTCTATTCGGCGAACGTAACGGGCGGCGCGGATGCCTTCACCGCGACCTTCGCAGGCGGCGGAGCGAAAAGCATGGCACTGCTGGTGCGCGAGTATTCAGGCGTGGCCACTAGTTCGCCAATCGACACCCAAATCACTTCGACAGGCACCTCCTGCGCGTCTCCCTGCGTTGTCACTTCCGGCACGTTCACTACCTCGAACGCAAACGATATGATCGCTTTGTATTACGTGTCCAATATAAATGGCCAAGTATTCCAGAACGGTCTGAACGCCAGCCTCGATAGCACCACGAGCGCCACTGGCGGAGGGACATCACAACTATTAACTGCAACAGTCAGCGGAGGTACAGCGACGATCGGGATTGCGAACGGTAGCAGCCTAACCTACGGCATGACCGTAGTCGCTCTCAATGCGGCATCCAACACACCTATTGCAACTCCCAGCCAGCTCACCCTCTCGCCCAAGGACTGGGTGATCTCGCCATCGTCGGGGACCATCCAACTTACACCCTCGATTGCGAATGCGGATACTACCTCGACGACGGTCACGAGCGCTATGAACCCGGTCTACACGACCACGAATAGTTCGGTCTGCACTGTTTCCTCCAGCGGCCTCGTCACGGGTGTGGCGTATGGTTCTTGCGGCGTTACAATTACGCTCGGCAACGGATTGACGGAAACCATCTACGGCTGGGTTTCTTCCACCAACGTAATCCCCTGCCAGACGACGACTGGCCAAATCTCAACCACCAACACAGGTTGCCTGTGGGTAGCTAGCGTATTCAATTCCTCGGGCATCGCACTGTTTCATGATGCTCTGAAGACACCCACTCAAGTCGGAATCGCCTACCAGAACGCTGGTTGGAACACCGTCGAAGATTCTCCTGCGCCATCAACTGGCTGGACTGGAGTAAACGGCACCTGTGCGAGCTTCCAATCGACTCTCAATACATATATTTCAACCCTGACAACACTCTATGCTCCGTTCAAGTTCTACTTTCATGGAGTCGCCACATCGCTCATAACCGGCGTTTTTCCGAACCAGTTCTATGTCGGAGTGCGTGGCCTTGGCGCGACGTGTTCGCCCCAGAACTGGCAGTACCTAGCTCAGCAGTGGGTTGCTTCCGGAATCCTTCTATCACTGGAAGGACCGGATGAAGTGGACGCCGATTACTCCTATCCAGTCCCATCGCCCGTTATCAGTTCCAGTGGGCCGTTCACGGGTATCACCTGCACAGTTAGCGGGACTCCAGTATGTACAGTAGCCTATGCCAACCCGCAATCTGCTACCAACCAGAACGGCCCTGGGCGAATTGGGATCTTCGGTGGGACAAGCACAGCAGGGCTCGCTATAAATAGCGCTATCGGAACACCAAATACCAACACTGGCCTCTACGTTCCATCAGGAGTCAGTGGTGGGTTCACATTCACTGGGCCATCCGGAGCGTCTGGCGCAAATATCACGTGGGTCAGTGATCCATCCATCCGGATTGAGCCCTTCGCATTCAATTGGCAAACCGCTGTTCCTGGCGGCGGTGGAGACTATTCACACTATCAGGACTTCGCGACCATGTCCTCATTGGTTCACGCTGGAGGATCTATTATCAGTTCGGCTCCCAGAGCTATCGCCAGTTCTATTTCCCAGTGCGGCTGGGGTGGCGCTTGCTCCTATGCCGCCGGATCACCTGCGTTCTCCGACTACGCCATCATCTACAACTCGCCGGGCTCAAACGGCACAGCGCAATATGTCGCCCTGCCTGACATCCGAATCTCCAGGACCCCCAACCTCAACGTCTTCCAGCAGAACCGCAAGTTCATAAACGGCGCCGGATCGCTTCGCGCCTTCCTTGGACAGACGCAATTCATTCAGACGAACTGGGGAATGAACGGGCAAATCATCACTGGCGTGTCGTGCTCCGGTTCCCTCTGCACGTTCCCTTCTCCCATCTGCGGGGCCGGTACAGCAAACAGCCTATGTAACGTAGTCCCTTATGTGTCGCGCGTCATCGGTTCTAGTTCATCGAACTCGTACTACAACGCGAATTTCTATATCGATAACTGTCCGACCGCGACGACATGTAACATCTCGCTGCAATATCCATCAACGGCGGGACTTGTTCAAGGATCTGGAGGCACGTTAACGTTCGCCAACGGCGTCACGATGGGGCCAACCAATCCATTCCCCTGCATCATCGTCAACGGGTTCTCTCCAAATAACACATTCAATCTACGCAGTTCAACTGTAGGCACGGGCGGCAGTTGCAGCGGCACCACGAGCGTACCGGCTGCCGTCACCCACAGCGCTGGGCTCACGTTCACGATCTCTGGCATGACCGGATCGAGTGCTAGTTATTACAACTCCACCACCTTTATCCTGAGCCAGTTTCCGAGTCCCTACATCACCGAATCCGACACGCCGCGCGAAGTCCCTCCATCGAGCCAGTCCACCAGCAGCGTGACCTTCACCCTCAACGCCGATGACGGTTGGGTACGCGGGCAGGGACAATCATTCTATGGTGAGATCGTCCAAGGCCCGCGAGTGCCGTTCGCCTTTGTAGCGGCGCAAGCGATCACGGCAGCCACCGGGGTTAGGGCGTACACCAGCGGTGAGAACTTCAACGTCGATCAGACTTTCTCTCGTAGCTTCGGCACCTTCCCTTGTCTAAATGGCGGCGACTGCCTCCAGGGCGGCGCGACTCAGTTCTACGACCAAGGTGCGGATTTGATTCGGTTCTTCAATTCTCCGACCAACGCTAACCTGTTACTGGAAAGCTTGGCCATAACCGGGTATCTCTACGGCACGCATGGGAACGCCCCGGACCTTGGGTTCAACATCGAATCTAGCGTTCGGCAAAGCAGCGTGGGGAACCTGCTCCTGGTCGGAAATTTCAATGATGGGCCGGTCACCCCGGCGATTCCCATTTCTGCCTGCATCGTCAGTGGCCAGTCGGCTATCCGCTACACCGCCTCGGCGCTTGGCGGAATCGCAACTGCGTCAATCTCTTCTGGAACCACCTCTAACTCCCCGACCATTCCCGCGGGCGGCATGGTGATCTACAAGTGCCCTAACGTAAGCGCCGGCGTACTTCAGCAACCAACCATCGCCGCGCTTCTGACAGATGTCGCCAATGCCACCTCCGTCGCCGTCGAGTACGCCTATTCTCCGTGGTTCCTCTCGGGGCTTCCACAAGCTGGTGTCCCACTCGCGGTGAGCAGTTCGACGCCTGCGACCGGATTCCTATTGCCAGTCGATCTGAAGCTGGGGCCGGTTAGCTATCGGTTGGTGTACTCAGGGGCGTCTGGAGTATTAGCGACGGGCGATATCCAGACGATCGGAGGAGTGCAATGAACAACAATTGGAATGATGGCAGTGTTGTAGGGGAAGTACTATGGAATGGAGAACTAACATGAAACACCTTTTGATTCTCGCTGTTCTTTCGGCCAGCCTGATGGCCGCACAATCCAGAACCGTAAATGTAAGCTGGACGCCTTCCACGTCAACCGGAATAACCGGCGTGGCGATCTCGACCGGCACATCGGCTACTGGCCCTTTCACTTTCAAAGCTTGCGTGGGGGCCGTGAGCGGCCAGACTTGCATATCCGGCTCGACGCCTACCACTACGACTTACGCCGACACCGAAGCGGTTGGAACCACAGTGTTCTACCAGGTTGTTGCGTTTGCGGCGGCATGCACACCTACAACTCCGGCGACGACCGCCTGTGGTTCTAGCGTGGCGGCGGTTGCGAGCACGACCGTGCCCTCGCAGCCTGGGATATCGACCGTGATACTCGTTGTGCCGTGAAGCGCACACTCATAGCTGCGTTGATCGTTGGGCTTGCTCTGTTCGGGCAGACGGCACCCGGACCCATCGGCAACCTCACGCTCACGGTGGGAGGCGTTGCGCTGACGGGCATCACCAGCCTCACGCTGAGCGCTGGAACGGGCACCGTGGTGAGTTGCCTCCCAAGCCCCTGCGCGGTGAGTGCTGGAGGCGCCCTGACGGTGCAGGTTTCGGCTAACACCGCTGTCGTCCTTTCCTACCCGGACGCCATGGCCGCAGCGCCGTTCGACTGCGTCTCAACCAGCGGGACCATCGCCAGTGTCTGCAATCTCAAGGTAGCGCCCACCGTACCGCCGGTCTTCGTGGCGCTGACGACCTCGGTAAACTGTCCCGGCGCTTGTTCGCTGAATGTGAGCAATACCGGGATCAAGGCTATCAAGACGAACGCGGCTGGAGCGACGGATGCTACGGTGATGGCCGGGACACATCTGCTCCGTTACGACGGCACGGTTTATAGGCTTTTGCTTTAGAGGAAAATGGGCCATAATTAGCCATGTACACATATTCCCAAAGCACCGGCCAACTCACCGATGCCGGAGGCGTACTGATCGGAACCGGATTTTCCGGTCATGACGTGGGGATGAATAACCCGCAAATGCAGAACGTTAAGGGCGTGGGCCCTTTGCCGCAGGGTCGCTATACTATTGGGGCACCGAGGGACTATCCGGGAACGCTCGGGCCGCTTGTGATGGCGCTCCTTCCAGATCCGGCAAACGAGATGTTCGATAGATCGGGTTTTTATTTTCATGGAGCTTCGGCAGTCCACTACTCGGAATCGAGTGACGGTTGTATCGTGCTTCCGTTACTGGTTCGCCTGGAGATCTCGCAAAGTGGCGACAAAGCGCTTCAGGTGACCGCGTGATGCCTCAGGTTGTGGCGGCGATTCAGGCGGCGAGGGGCGCATGACGCCCACGGCAGCACAGTCGCTCTGGACGGATGGATACTGCACGAAATGCTATCGGCTTCTGTTGATTCGCGTTAGTTGTGATCCGCACTCACTAGAATGTCCAGAGTGTGGAATGACAACACTGAAAATAGGGCGACCGGCCAAGGGAAGGAAACTAAAGGTGTTTCGTTTGACTGGCCTTTGTGCTAAGTGCGGATTGCCAAGCCAATCTGTCTTTTGTTCAAACCTTTGTGAGGCGTTGTATCGCGCGTGGAGACTTGGGACTGATGAATCTCAAAAAGGAGAAGTAGGGCAAACTAGGGACGTTTGATCCAACGCAACATTAGCCCCATGATCGCCACCACCTACTTCGATGGCCTGGGCAGCGCCATCTGGTACAACCTGCGCCCGCTAGTCTGGTTCGCGCTTGGAGTCGTGGTAGTGGTCGGAGGGCTGGTTGTGTGGGGCGTGCTGGCGGCGAAGAAGGGGAAGGTCACAGAGATATGATCGGAGGTTATTTGTGAAAGACATCATTGAACAGGTTTTGAGCCAGCAAATCGATTTCTCGATCTATCCACCAGGCGGGCCAACTGCAAATATCGTGGCCCAAAAGATCGTCGATGCCTTGGGGCCTTACGCACGAATCGATGATATCGGCAGCAGAACTGAGTACGAGAAATCAGCAAGTTGACTGAAGCTGTAAAGGAGAAATATGAGTCACACGAAGCACGAGGAGATCGAGCGCGAACGCGAGCGCAACCTGGAGGCTCAACGTAAGGGAACCCCCATCGAACGATACACCAGACAATTCGGAAAGGCACCGCGGTACGGGCCATTCGGCAATTATCCGAATCGCATTGTCGGAGATGGCACGATAGTTGTGGCTGGATGGCGGTAAACAAAGGAAAATGACATGGGACTGATATTGCTGATTGTGATTCTCTTTCTGGTGTTCGGCGGCGGAGGTGGCTACCTTACGCGCGCCAACCCGAACTATGGTTACTGGGGCGGTGGCGGATTCGGCATAGGCGCGCTCTTGGTCATCCTGCTCGTGCTCTATTTGATGGGGGTATTCCGGTAATGGGCATCCTTGACCCGAAAGCTGATGCTGCTGCGCTTGACCCCGTGATCCAGCGCGCCGTCACTGCGCTCGTAGACCAGTTCGTCGCTAAAGCCATTCCGGCGCTGAAAGCCGCTTTGGTCGAGATGCTTACCGAGGTTGCTGTGACGACGGCGGTCACTAAAAAAGGCACACCATGACTATACGCGATCGAAATGCTCAATGGGCTCCATCGACAGGCCGTTTCATAATCCCGAAGGAAAGTCCTGGAACAGGCACTGTAATGCAAGCCCAGGTTGCTGCCGTGACGACGGCGGTCGCGAAGAAAGGCAGCGCCTAGAGAACATGCCCACATTGTCCGAGAAAGTCGATCCCGTCCTGTTCCTGCTGATCGGCGGCATTATCTTTTTCTCACTCAGCCTGTTCGCCGTCGATCTCTGGTTCAAGCAGGATCAAGCGCTGTTCAGCGTGCTCTCGTCGCTCGTCTCTGGATTCGCTGGGTCGTTCTTCACGAGGTTAAGGCCGAAGGATGCTCCGACCCCTGCTAGTTCTCCAGACGCAACAGTGGACACAACTGCGACCACAACGGTGCATACCGAACCGGCGAAGGACCCGGCGAAGCCGTGAGCGAACCAACCGGTCTCGTAGCGGGCGACCTTAGCATCGCCTTCCCTGTGCTCGTGGAGCCAGAGTATACCTTAGACGGATACGGGCGCGGTGTCGCTGTCAACGTGGAGGAATTGCTGAGGCTTATCGTTTGCGGACTGCGTCTCTCGCCTAATGGAATTGTGCGCCTAACGAAGACGAATGGAAGTAAGCGAATCTGAAAATTCGCGGCTACACTTTTCGCGTGTTGCTGATCGGGGCGCTGCCTGCATTGGCGATATTGTTTGTGGCGGCGTTCGTGCTGGCCTTGATTGTTGAGTTTTTAGTAGGACTGATGAGGTAGGGAGACGGGCTGAAAACCGCATGACAATTGACATATCACACTGGCACATTCCCTGGCTTCCTTCAGGTACGCTGGCAGGCTTCGCAGCCGGCTTTATAGCCATCTTGGCCTTTGATCCGACGTGGACAATGGGAAATATCATCACTATCAGCGTGGTGGTTCTCGGCGGCTTGGGCACATTTTATGGCATCATCAGCAAACTCACCAGCGCTCAACAAAAACAGGATCAGGCTCTTGAATTGCTGGCGGCGCATCAAGAAGCAGCGATGGGGCTGATGAATCAGTCTGTTGTGCTTCTGAAAGAAACCGCCGTTGCGATGCAGGCCGTGCTCGGCAAGCAAGGGGACCAGCTCTCAAGTATGGTTATCGAGACTGAAATAAATCGGCGTATGCAAGCTATGGCTCAATCTCAACCGAAGGTGTAGGCTCCTCGCCTTTCACCAGCGCTTCGAGCGCACGGGCGATGCGGTCCAACTTATGGATTACGATGCCGAGCGCTACGATAATAGTCACCCATCTCACGAATTCGCCAACTACCTGAACTGGATCTGTACTCATTCGACCTCCCCGGCCCGCGCTTGGGGCTGCATCGCGGCGTCAATAACGTGGCGTACCGATTGATTCAATTCCAGTTTCTTCCAGGTTTCGTCAGTGACCGCACGCCGTAGCATTAGGGCGGTAAAGTAAAGGTCGCGTTCCATAAGGACCGCGCATCCCCGCTCGGCCACCAGCACATCGCATCGTTCATCGTTCTGGCGTGTCAATCCAAATGCCAGATTTCGGAAACTGTCTCGTTCTGCAAGAGCCTGAGTGAATTGCGTTTGCAGCGCATCGTACTTCTGCTGAAGGGCATCCGCGCGGGCTGTCGCTGCCTCCGTTAATTTCCTCTGCTCTTTAAGTAGACGAGCGGGAAGTTCCATGTCAGCCATTCATTCCTCCTTGGCCTCGGGCGCGTCAGGTCTAAACGTAACGTCGTAGCTAGACCAGTGCGTACCGTCATCCGCTTCGTACCACGGCTCCCCGTGAGGAGCGCCTACTGTTTTCGAGATGCGAGCCCGACGCCTGTAATTGTTTCCGAGAATCCAGCCGGTGCCGAATCCCTCCTTGGCCTCGGGCGGTGATGGTGACCAAGATGGGTCATCCCATGGTTGCGGCTTGGCCTCGGGCGCTGCGGGCTCCTGAGGAACAGTCGGCGCTGGAATTTGCATGGCAGGGTCCTCTTTGGCCATCGCTATATATGCCTGCATGACATCGTGTAGCACTGCTAAAGCTTCGTTGACGTCAGCCCCGTGCGCAGTACACCCAGGAAGATCAGGGATTCTAGCGATTACATCCCCTTCTTCATCCATCGTCAGGGCGACTGCGTATGGGAATTGGAAACATCGAACAGCGGCTTCCGATTCAGGCTTATCGGATGCTGCTGGTTGGGCGAGAGCCTGCCGCAACTCCATAACGCGTGGATAGAGAACGTATCCTGCCCCTGTCGTCCACAGACTATTGTGGTAGGTGTTCTCCAGATGCACGAAGTCGTTATCAATCCGCTTCAACAAGTCCTCCAACTCCGCGACCCGCTTGGAGACGGCGTCGTGGGAGTCGAGCACTCGAAATAATGTATCTGAACCAAACGAGTGCTTTCGTATCGCCTCCAACTCGGCGTCGGTCAGAATTGGCTTATCGGTCGGCATTAGCGCTCTCCTTCATAAAGCTCTCGAATCTTTTCGCGCAATTCTGCGCTTACTTTTTTGCCTTCACTCCGTTCTAGTGAATCCTCCGTCCAGTTCTGTTCGAGATGGTTAGCGGCCTCCTCTAGCGCTTCGATACGCGCGTCACGCCGCTGGTCCTCTTTCGTTCTCATTCCGCCCTCCCGTCGCTCCCGGCTTGCTTCAACTGAGCAGGCTGAAAGCAAAACTGTGGCGGCTTCGGCTTCTCTCGGCATGAGACGGCGCAGAGCAGGGCGAGCAGGCAAAGGGGTTTCATGATGCACCTCACTCTTTTTCTCTTCCATCAAGAAACCAAAAAGGATCTAAACCGTACATTTCGTACCTCTTCTCTTTATCGAGATAATAGGTCGCGCGCGTCAAATCTCCATTCCTAAGTGCCTTTCTAAACTCGGTATTAGCCGGAACAAAAAAATGGATGTGGGTATATACCTTGCGGCTGGTCATAAGGACCGCTAGCCCCAGGGCCAGCAGCGCGAGTGCGGCTCTCATGGATTCGGCTCCATCTTAGCGTCCTCAATGTTCAAATCAGCGACCCAGCAGGCTACGGTTTTTGTTTCCCGCAGACCGGCGTCGGTCAATCTCACCTCCAATTGCTTCGACCGATCACAAGCTGATTGTTCGACTACCCACAAGGTATCGACCCATGTTCTACCGCTGGTCTTCATCACAACCGCCCAAACTTTGGGAATTATATACATGACTCCCGTTAGGCTTTCTTTGCATCGGCTTGCCGCTTTCTTTTCGCGCGCCGTTTTGAAGCTTTTGACTTTGGCTTCGGGCGGTAGCGAAGGACTACATCAGTTATCGCGTCTAACTCTTTGGGCGTCTTCATTCGGAATCGTGTTTGTTGGCTTCTTTGCCGCCGAAGAACGCTTCGTCAATCTCTACGACGCCCTTGAGCTTGTCGATGGAATCCGGGGCGCTGCAAGCCTCCCGGAGCCGTCCGAGAATAAACCAAGCGGTCTTCTGGGTAACGCCGATCTCTTTGGCCAGTTGCATCGAAGAGATGCCCTTCCGCGCCGTAACGAGCAGGTACATGCTGTAAACCCACTTGTGCAGCGGAACCTTAGACCGCTCGAAGACGGTGCCAGTGCGGATAGTGAAGTCGAAATCCCCGCAGGCATTGCAGCGGTAGAAGCCAGCCTTGCGGATTGTGATCCGATTCTTGCCCCCGCAATCGGGGCACTTGGGTCCATCCGGCCAGAGCCTATCTTCCAGATACAGCCGCGCCGTCTCGTTGTCGGGGAACAACTCGAAAAGTTTGAAGGTGCTGATAGTGGATTTCGACATTTAATTGACCTCCTCGATCTGATTCTCGGTTCCGTTGAGCGTCAGGGCGCGGGCGAACTGTTCGGCGTGATGGCGAGTGTAATACGTGTTGGCGCATTCCCCAAAGCGGACTACCCATCGGGGCAGTGCCGCGTTATAGCGGTCGATTTGTTCTTGGACGGAACCAAGTCCCTTGGCTTTCGCTTCCGCCGTGGTCAGGTACATTTTGTTTTCCATGAACTAATGATACTTGACTCCCGTACGGGAATCAAGTATATAATTCCCCAAACTTTCATGCTTCTCCTCCCGGCTCAGTTCGCTCGCTCAAGGGTTATCCCGATTAGGTTCCATCCTTTGGAAGAATCGAGCAATAATTGAACCCCGAGCGCCTCGGCGGCATTATCGACCGACAGCATGTTTGTAGAATGCCTCCATCCGCCACGCCGTTTCTTCCACCCCCGATCCTCCAGATACTCCTCGATGGACCGGAAATGCTCGCGACGTAGCGCTGCCTTGGTCGCGGGCTTCATTGCATCCATTTGTTCTTTCCGTGACGGCCTATTTAGAGTCGCCAACCATTCGAGTAGTTCGATAAATAGCTCAAAGTCCCGCTGGCAGAAAACCCAGCACGTGCGCAACTGCTCGGATGTGTAGTTGTGACGAATGCATTTGCTCATGCCTGCCTCCGTATAACGACCGGCTTCGGTACCTTTGTTTTCACACGAGGCATCGTTACCTTCGGCGCTGCTAGTCCCTCTTGCGCCTTCAGCACGCCAGCACGCCAGCACGCCACGCATGGCCGGTGGCGCGTGCATAACGGGTCCTGATGCTTACATGAGTGCCGCATTTCCAGCCACAGGCACAGGCAGACGGCGCAGATAGCGGCGAGAATGAGAGCGGCGGTCATAGGTCGGCTACCGGCGTTACCCCAGCCTCGCGTAGTGCCTGCGTTATCGCGCGCTTCTCTTTTTTGTCGAGTCGGTGCTCCCACGGATAGTTCTTGTCTCCCGACGGCCCCTTAACGGTTACCGTGGCCGCGCCGCAGTGGCAATTGCGGTGTCCGCCCAAATGGTTGTTTTTGCAAATCTTCATCGTCCCCTCCCCGCCGGTCACTTCGTCCCGGAGATAACCGTACGGCCTTTCATCGCCTCTGCCCTTCCGCGCTCCCAAGCGTTAGCCAATTCCCGCGTGGCGAAGAACACAAAGTTGCAGTTATTCTCGTTTGGCAGTTCTCCCGCCAGCAAACCCTTAACTGAATACTGGCGTGCCTGGAGCAGGAATGGATTCGAACCACCAACCTTCAGGTTTCTAGCCTGATGCGCCACCAGTTGCGCCACTGCCCACAGACACGCCAGCGTTTGTTAGAAGCTCCAATCCAGACGTACCCTTCCCCTAGATTACCCGTCCGAACCGAAGCCTCTAACAGACGCCCTCTACGCCCGTCGCAGAGGGCCCGTTTGCTGGCGGTGTCCGGGTTCACACCGTATTGAGTCGGACACGGTAGCGCTATTTCCGCGAGCCGCTCCCGCCAGCAAAATCGTTACTAGTTAACCGACTCCACCATCTGGGCGCCAGCCGGGCCGCCAGCTATCACGTCAATCGGCTGGCCTGATGCGCTTATGACTACCGGCGCAGCCGCACCAACAGCCGGAAGCGTGGTCGCTGAACTGATCACGATACCAGTACCGAGCTTCACTGGCGTGGCCGGCCCGAACGCAGCCGTCACGTTGTCCGCATTCCCGGCTACACTGATGACTGTCGGGTCGCTGGAAGTCCACACCGTAGCGCTTCCGGGCGGAAGGACCGCGCCTGACAGCCCCGCGGCGTCCACGAATGAAAGGGTGGCCGTTCCGGTACCACTATCCGGTAGCGGCAAATCAAGAGAGGCTCTGACTACTTTGTCTGACATCTTATTTCTCCTTGTTGATGGTTAACTGCATTGTTGCCGCCACAGGTGTTCTCATCAGCAATCTGATGATCCGAGCCTGCGAAAGTTCGATACGATCCGTCTGGTCCTTGAGCTTGTCAATCTTCTCAATCAGTACCCTTACTGTCCTGTCCAGCTCGTGGTCAAACATTCTATGCTCCTAGCATGACGGATTTTTCGATGAGCGCCCAGCTCTCGTAGGTGCGCTTGCACTCTGCGTCCTTCATCTCAAAGGTAGTGCGACGACTGCCGTTCCAGTTCGAATAAGATTCGGGAACGTTGTACTTGCCCCAAAGTTGGCGGTAGTAGGGCAATCTGTCAGTTGGCTTCAGGGCAGACCAACACATCTCGCATAGACAGAATGTGCCACGCCCTTCCGCATACCACGTTGTGTGCGCGGCACGGCTCTGATTACATCGTGAGCAGTACCAGCCGCTCCACGGATCATCCGACGGTTTCGACGCAACCGGGGGCCTCCGGCACGCAGCGAGCGCAGAAGCCAGTACCGCCAGTGATCTCGTGATTATATTTCTTCGGCTCATTCTACGCTCCTACGCTTCAAGTTGGATACTGTGAAAATCGTCGCTCACGTTGACGTCAAATATAAACGCATACGGAGCCTGGAAGTATCCCTTCTGACCCCAGTTCGGCCCCCACGAATTGCGGAGCGTCAGCAATTGCGTGGCGTCATCGTAGGCTACGGCCAGCACCGCATGGCCACCGAGCACCTTCTCGCTCGGTCCCGGCATCGGCACTATTCCGGTCTGTGCTACCTCGTCGCTCTCGAAGCTTTCGTAAACGGTAAACCCTAGAACTACTGGTAGCCCCAACACACTGATGCAGTGCTTGGTGTGATACTCAAGCCCTGGACCACCGGCTCCCCATACCCGCGTAGCGTTTAGCGTCTTGTGGGCCACCGCGTTCGCTATTGCTTGTGCTGTAGGGGCTACGGTGACCAAGGCTGGATCGGTTGGCAGGTCGGTATAGGGGCAGTCCCCGTACCGCTGAGACGCCGTTACTACGTCCGCGATGATGGCGCCGCTGTCTGAGGCTGCGGTACCTTCTTCCACACGGGCATAATAATACGGGTACAGGCGACTAAAATCCACAAACGGCAAGCCCTGTTTAGCTCGCGCGTACATGATGCCGGCCGTAATCGCGTGCCCAGAACAAGCGTTCGTAATGATCTGGTCCCACACAATCGGAGGCAGAAACCCCGTCTCCATCAAGCTGAAAGCCGGCGCCAGCGCTGGATAGCTCGGGAGCGATAGGGTGGGGAACCGCCGATCACCGGGCAATCCCCTGAGCCAGCCGTATTTTCGTTGTATCGGCATCTAGCCCTCCTTAGTGCCCGAGCTTCGCCTTAAGCGCCGCAGCCCGCTTGGCGATCTTCGGCAAAGCTTTGAGATCCCCAGACGTAAGTTGGGCCTTGTAGCCTCCTGCGCGTGCTGCGGCCGGCGCGGCCTGAATCGTCTTCAAGAAGTTCGCCACAGCATTCGCTACATTCGCGATGTCCGTGACGATGGTCTGCGCGATCCCGACCGGAAGCACGGGCACGGCAGCATGCGCGAACTCCGCGGCGATCTTGACGTACTTTTCCGTTGGCGTGTCCACAGAAGCAAGTTCGGTTGTGGCGAACGTCACGGCGTCGGTGATGGAGTTGAGGTAGCCAGTGATCAGAGCGGCCTCCGCTCCGTTGACCCCAGGGACAAAAGGCAGCACGGCCTCTGCCAGGCCGACGATTAAGTTTAAGGTGGTGGTCACAGAAGTTTGCCCACACCCGATGAGCGGCAGCGTGGCTAGCCCTACAGTTGAGATGGCCAATGTGCGGCCGAAATCGCGGCGAGTGGATTGTGTGTTCATGATTCTCCTATCGAGGCTTGGCGAGCGCAGCGAGCGCTGTCTTTACGGCCGGCATTACGCCAGGGAGTTGAAGGACGAGGCCAGCGGCGTTTTGATTAGGGAGGAACGGATTGGCACTCAGGAATTCCTGCATGCCGTAAATAGGGTCTGCCGAGTTTACCCACTTAAGGGCTTCCGCAACGTTGCGATTTCCTGGTAGCGCGCCGCCGTTCAAATCCTGATCTACGGCGTAACTCAGGTCGATCGCGAGATCCTGCGGAACACCCATCGTGGCGAGATCCCGCGATGTGTCGCTCCAATTGGCCGGCTTCTCGGTAGCTGTCTCGGGGATGAACAGATCCCCTGTTCCTGGGGTGCCATTTGGCTCGGCGTATAGCCGAGGGTTGGAAGCGCCAGCGCGCGCCAGCACCGCAATAAGTTGATGGCCCTGGATCAGAGTGGCGTTAAGCCTCGGCTCCGGGTCTACTAGAAATGCAAAACTGCCCATGTTGTTGCTCCTTCTCCTTTGGTTAACTGCGTTTCTGGTCGCGCCGTCCCACGACGGCGATTAAGCTGCCTTCCGTTTCTTCCCTATGCAGTGCTTCCATGCCGCCCGTGCGCTGGGTTGTAACTTACCGCACTTACCGCAGTACGTTTTCTTCGCGGGCCTTCCAACTTTCCGTTTCATCTGCACCTCTATCTAAGCGCACTACCGGCAATTTGTCAAGGCAATTCACCACTCCGTATCCACGAACACTCCAGGCCAGCCACGCCGCTCCAGTTCTTTGTGGATAGCCTTCTGGAACTCGATAGAGTCAGGGGAGACTTCTTCAATCGTCACCACAAAATTGGTGTGTACTTCGTGGCCATCCCAACCTTGAGTTAATTCAGCCCACATGCAACTGAGATCCGCCCAGTTCACCGCGCCGCCGATCTCGTTGCGCTTGCGATGCACGGCCACAATCGCGGCCTCGGTGTCGGCCATGAGCTTCTTGAGGCTGTCGAGCAGTTCGGGTTCCATCAGTAGATCGTTACCTCGTGCTTTCCTGCGGTGTGTCTTGTTCTGGAGAAAGCACGCGGCTATCATCCCCGTCCAGGCCGGAAACTATTTTGCCCAGACACACTGGGCAAAAGAACCCTGATAGGTCCACGTAGGGAACTGGTCCCCCGTCGGTCGATTTAGTCCAATCGACCGCGGTCACAGTATGGCCGTGCAAGCAAGCGAATTTCATGGTAGTTTCCTCACCAGCGTGATCTTGAGATTGTATTCGGCTTGGCAGTGCGCTAGTTTCCATTTGCCCAGCGGCGTCATAAAGCCCTTCGTCTCGACGTACTCAACTCGCCCAGTCTCCCACACAATCTTGAAATCGCAGATGTACCTACCGAGTACCGGCGGCTTCTTTCTTGAGAACAGAAGTCCAGGCGCGTGCAGAACAAACGCAACCTGGCCGGTCCACTCCTTCACCGCGCCGGCCAGCTTCCACGTGTCCAGCAGTTGCGCATAGCCACATTCGAGCTTCGACATATACGTTTTCCCGCCATACGCCCGCTCACTAGCTGGCGCCACGCCATACTTGCTGCGCCTCGGCTGCGCCAGCGCCTTGAACTCGCTAACACTGAGCAGGCTCATGGCAGCCCCTTCCACTTCCGCCAGCGGTCAAGTACGAACGCCTTGGCTGCCGGCGATAGCTCCGTGAAGCAATTGCTGGCGGTGGTGAGCGATGGGAACGCTAGTTCCCGCATGTCCTCCCAGAGCGTTCGGTAGGTCCATGATTCACCACACGTGAACACCTTGCGAATTTCCGTACACAGGGCGCAGGTATGATAGTGGTCCCAGCCGCTCTGCCTGTCGCCATCGCCCCAGTACTCGTCTCGACCGGCAGCGTGCTCGTGTGGCGCTCCTTTCGGGATTAACGAACCACACTCGCAGCACAGATGGGCGCGCCGTGCGGGTTTGTCTTTGCTGGTCGACTCGGCATAGATTTCGTCTACATCGCCGCCGATGCAAACATCACACTCGCTCATGCTTTCGCCTCCTCATCAAAGATCCCGTCGAACTCCCCGGCCAGCGCGCGCAGGTGCACATCCTCCAAGTCCCCATGTCGCCGTGGATGGTCAAGCATCCCGGCCACGTCAGAATCTCATACCACTGATTTGAGTTCTTTGGTTGCCGGAAAATAATGTGCCGATGCAGGCCCTCATCGAGCTTGACGGCCATCACGTGACCGGAAACGTCCTTCAGAAATGTTTCGGGGGTTACCTTCATGCGGCACTCCATGTGGGGAAAAGTACTGGCGGCAGGCGTTTCGGAACCACCCTAGCAGGTTGGTCAAGGACGATGGTAGGGCTGGAACCCGCCGCCAGTCCCATGTTATCATGGGGAAGGTCAAGGTTGATGGTTCTCACGATTACAAGTCGGAGAAGGGTTGCGTCGCAGAATCGCTTTTTTCCCCAACTAAAACAAACTTCTGCTGCTTCAAAACCTACCGGAAACAGCCATCGGAAGAGACAAAACTCAAGAATGAAAGCGAAAGCCTGGGCGTGCGTAGCCCAGCGGAGCAACGGGCCAGTAGTCGATCTGGCATGTGCAGACAAAGCACATTGGGGGCTTACGTCTCCGTCCAATCTGGGTTCAATAATACTAAGTTCGAGTGGTTTCGTCTCAAGAGGTTCTACCATCGTCCCTGAGTAAGCACGGCATGAACCCCCAAAGGCCCAACCCAGGGGGGAAAGCCCCTCGTGTGTCTGCTCGTTCATTCGCCTTCTCCGCTCAGCTCGTCGTCGATCTCGGCTATCAAGTTGAGCGCTAGCTTCGCCAGCCGCTGCGTGTCCAGCGCCAGCAACTTGTAATAGGCTGTGGTGACCGCATCCTTGGCCGCGTAGAGCCGCGAGACGCGCTCGGCGGGCTCAGCCATTGTCGCTCTCCCTCGTGAGCAGTCGGTCCCCGGCCTGGAGCGCATAGCAGAGGTAATCGCCGCCCATCTGCAAGATCACGCCTATGCCGCCCTCGTCGGTCACAAAGACGCCGGCACATGGCTGGATGCAGCCGTCCAGTTCCAGACGCAGGGCGCCGCGGTGGTAGGCGTCGTCAATTTCGTGGATGCGGTACATCACTGCACCACCCTGTTCCAGCCCGTCAGATCCTCGTTGGCCGCGTGCAGTATGCCCTTGACGTAAATCTTGGCACCGGGCTGAAACTCAAAGGCATCCGGGAAATCGTCGTAATCCTTAGCCACGGGCCGCTCCGCTGGCGCTGGCTGCGCTGCTGGCTTCGGGGTGGCCTTGCGCTCCGCCTTCTTCGCCGCGGCGTCCTGGCGGCCCTGGGCGAGCTTATCCTGCATGACGGATTCTTGCTCCTCGACGGATGCGGTAATCATCGGCTGTTCGTCAACCGGATCAACATTCACGGCATCTCCCAAAATATTAGGCTGCTTCCCGGTCTCGAAGCCCTCATCAACTTCCTGGGACAGGCTCGCTGCCGCTTCGAGCGGAATGCTTTTGTAGAGGCTGTGCAGGACCGTTTTTAGCGCCATGGCCTCAAAGTCTGTAACCCACGGCTGGCGGCGCGGATCTTTGTACTGCCACGTTTGCCATTCCATTTGCTTGCCGTCGGCAGTGAACTCGTGAGCTTTGAAAATTTGATCCAGCGACATACTAGATACTCCAGCATGAGAGCGCTTGCGGATGCGGTCTATCTCCGACAGGCTCATTGGTTCCCGGAACTGCATTCCGCCCTCCGTCAGTTGAGCGAAAGCGTAAACGCCTACGATGTCGCCACGCTCCTCTGGCGACAGGATGCCGGCCTTGAACGGATCGTGCAGGAACTTAACGCCGCTGATCGTATACTGCCACTCGAAGGCATCCTTCTGCCGAATCGTCACAGCTTGGATGCCGCCGACCTTGCCACCGCGCCGCGCGAGTCCGAGTTTGGCCTTATAGTCGATCAGTAATTGGCACTCCTTGCCGAATGGAATTAAATATGCTGAGTCGCGCCGAATCTCAACACCCATCTGAGTTGCCAGCATGACGGAGTTAAGGAAGCTGGCCGGACTACATTCGGCCAAGCGCGGATTGGCCCGAACGGCGCTGACTACCAGCCACGCGAAGCGCTTCGAGTCAAGGAATCCTCCTACAACCGCGTCGATGGTCTTCTTGTACCGGCCAAGCACATCCAGAAGCTTATGCTGACACGTATTCTCGATCTCAGTTTGCGGGCGTACTGTAAGTTCTTGCTCGCTCACAGCTTTGCCCCCTCCAGTAATTCCTTCACGATCTTCCGCGACTCCGCGCTCGGTGTCGTCTTCGCATTCACACCCGATTGCAACGCAACGGTCTGTGCCGCTTTGGCATAACCGTGGCTCCTGCTCACTTTTGATACCCCGCTCTCAGCATTTCGCAGATCAACGAGCGGGACGCTTCGCTGGGCGCTCGCGTTCCAGCCCCACGCGCCGCGTCCTCCCACATCGCCGCGTTCTCAGGTTTGTTCATCATCTTGATGAGTTCCTCAATTAGAAACTGTTGAATCTTGCGGCACTTCGCCGCCAGCGCTCTGGCGATAGCCGCGTCCTCACTGAGGAGTTCGTTGACATCAGCCTGACTGACGCCGAGGTCTTGCGTGTCGCTCACTTTGTCTCGCCCTCCGCCTGTGGCGTCCCCTGGCCCTTGCGGCGCTTCCGCGGCTTGTCAGTGGCGCCGCCGGATCGCTTGTGGAGCACCGCGCGTATCAGCCGCATCAGGCGCTCAGCTTCGGGCAGCGGCGCATCCATAAAATAGATGAGTATCATTTCGTCGGGGTTAGTCTTTGGTCTGCTCATTAGAAGCACATATCGCACGTGCAGTGCGATCTCTTTCCGCCTGATGCGATAGAACCAGACTCGCAGAAGCGTGAGCCGTTGTGCGACGGCCCGAAACCACTGTGTTCGTCGCGGATCTTCTTGCACATCAGGCATTTCTTGTCAGGGAAGTTTTCATCTAGCAATTCATCCACAACATTCGGTTCGTTATTCGTCATCCCGCTCCTCATCATCAAATCCAGGCACGTAGTCGCCGTCCAGATCGTCCTCGAAGTTCTCCCGTTCCTCGATCGCATCCTCATCGTCCCGTTCGGCGTCGCCATCGCGCTGGGTAACCGGGTAAAGTTCGTATAGCTGGGGTAGTTCAAGTCTATTCCGGAGCATTGGTGACCTCCCCGATAATCTCTCTCTTCAGCGCCCCGCATTTGTCGCCATCGTGCAGTACTTCGCCGAACAGCGCCACGATCCAAAGGCGCTCGCCTTTCCATTTATCCGGTGACAGCGTGGCGTGCAGCGCTCTTTGAGAGCATAATTCAAGCGGCCCCTTTACCCCATGAACATCTCCAGGCTCTACAGCTTTGGGAAGACTGCCACCATTTGACGGAAGCCCGCTTTTGTCGGAGCGCCAGAACGCTATCCACGTAACTGATTCGCAGAGCGTATTGAATCGGGCGCGTATCGCGGTAGGCCATCTTGCGATGGCACCGCTCGCTACGCGAGCCCAATACCCGGACCCGGACCCGGACCCGGACCCGTACCCGGACCCGTA
>Ga0182024_10000988_pt1 | contig 73802 bp, 69 predicted proteins | sample P32metaG_FD_120480 | JGI IMG/M metagenome (GOLD analysis project Ga0182024, IMG submission 120480) | Permafrost microbial communities from Stordalen Mire, Sweden - P3-2 metaG (Illumina Assembly) | ecosystem: Environmental > Terrestrial > Soil > Wetlands > Permafrost | place: Sweden: Stordalen...
ACCATCCAGCAATTTTAGACGATCATGGCTCGGCGAGGATGACTCCCGCTTGCCGGTCGGCGAATACGATGCGCAGGCCGGTTTCGTTGACCCGGTCGAGATCGGCTCCGCTCAAGACGTAAAAGTCGAATCCGGTCAGCGGAGTAGGCTCGCTGCGCTCGACTGGTTTGAGGGCGTCGATATGGAAATAGCGGCGATAGAACTCGAGCGCCGGCTGATGAATCCAGGTGGTACTGATGGCCATGGAAGCGGCGGGCTTGCCGGCACTGGCCTGGCGGATCAGGGTCGCGATCTGCCGGTTATCGGACTCGTTGCGCCAGAATTGAAAATATTCGGTTTGAACCTGCGTAGAGAACTGAATCAGCAGCAGGACCGCGGGCAGCATCCAGAGCGCGATCAGGAATCGGTTTTTCAGGGCATCTCCTGCAATGGCCCACGCGACAGCGGTCAGGATCGCGAAATAAAGACAGGTCCGATCGGCGGGGTAATTCACGCCGAACAGCCACTTAGCTAACATCAATCCTAATAACGTGATAGCGATGGTCAGGAGCGGAATCAGCCGGCGGCGGTCCTTGCTCGATAGCGTGAGTCCGGCAGCGAATAAACCAAACAGAGGCAGGACACACAGTGCGATGAAGTCCGCGCCATCCCATTCTCCTAAAATGCCCTTGTGAGGCGAATATGCGTGAAGCGAAGTGTATACGAAACTGGTCACGGAATGGCGAAGATCGGGATAGCCGATGTAGAACTGTCCGCGATCGGCTTTCCAAAGTGAGTGACCGGTGATGAGCGCGGCAGTCAAGAAAGCGGGAACTGCCAGATTTAGAACGGGTTTTTCCTTTCGTTCAAAGAGAACCACAATGCACAGCAGGGCCAACGCCGGAAACACGGTGGCCAGGTTGGCTGCGATCGACAAACCGAGCAGAAACCCGGCGAGCCGGTATCGCCGCACGATGGCAAAGTATAGAGCCCAAAAGAAAAATGCCAGGCTGGGGCCATAACCGCGGGCGGCAACTGAGAAATCGAGCAGCATCGGGTAAAGGCAGACCAGCGCGAACGCGGTCCAGCGAAGGAGGCGGCATTCCACCTGCCTGAGAAGGCGCCAAACGGCGAAAGTCAGGAACAGGCCGGCAATCAGGCTGGGAATACGGAGGTTAAACGGGCTTAAACCGCCGATTGTGACCGTTAATTTGATCAAAAACGTGCTTAAAATGTGATTATTCGCATCGTAGCGGCCGAAGATCTTAATCCAGGGTCCGCTGACGAACTGGTTATAAGTGGTGGCTTCATCGATGGTGATGGACTGACGCGCCGCGCGATAACAGCACACGGCAAAACGAACCAGAGCGCAAGTGAGCGCGAAAAGGTTTTCGCGCCGGGTCTGCGCTAAACTGATAGGTGCGGAATTCATTGGAGAGATGGCCGAGTGGTTGAAGGCGCACGCCTGGAAAGCGTGTATAGGGGAAACTCTATCGAGGGTTCGAATCCCTCTCTCTCCGCCATTCAGCTATACAGTGCGGACACTATAAGAAATTCGCTTCCTACGCGCTAGACTTGAAGTTTCCCCCTCGTCGGTGAAATCGCTTTATCCATAATAATGACACGAATCCATAGCCTTCTCCTTACATTCCTGATTGCCGCCGGGGCGGGGCTCGCGCAGAACGCGACGCTTACCGGACAGGTGGCGGACGAAACGGGGGCGGTGGTTCCGGGCGCCAGGATCACCATTACCGGAACTGGGAACGTGGTCAAGACGGCGATTTCGGACAACAATGGCCTCTATTCCGTAGGTGGCCTCGCGCCGGGCAGTTATTCGGTGCTGGCGGCGGCTCCCGACCTGGCCATGGCGCCGGCGAAGGTCGAGTTGAAGGCCGGCACGAAGACGCTAAATCTGCAATTGAAGGTTGCTTCGACGGTGCAGCAGGTGACGGTCGAGGAAAGCGTCGGGCCGGTATTGAGCACCGAATCGAGCGGCAACGCCAGCCAGTTAGTTCTGCGCGGGGAAGATTTGCAAGCTCTTTCGGACGATCCCGAGGATTTGCAAGCGGACCTGGAGGCGCTTGCCGGACCTTCGGCGGGACCGAGCGGAGGGTCCATTTTTATCGACGGATTCAGCGGCGGCGAGCTGCCTCCGAAAGATTCGATTCGCGAGATTCGGATCAATCAGAATCCTTTTTCGCCGGAGTACGACCACATCGGCTTCGGCAGGATCGAAATTTTCACCAAGCCGGGAACCGACAGATTTCGCGGCACGTTCTTCTATAATTTCGCCAATCAGATCTGGAACTCGCGCAATCCGTATTCCGCCGAGAAAGCGGACCTTTCGCTGAACGAATTGGGAGGCAACGTAAGCGGGCCAATCAACAAGCGCGCGTCGTTCACGGTCGATTTCCAGAAGCACATTGTGGACAACGGGTCGATTGTGAATGCGGTGACGCTGGATCCGGCGACGCTGCTGGCGACTTCGTTTCACCAGAACACGACCACTCCCCAGCATCGTTTTATTATCAGCCCCCGTCTGGATTACGCGCTGAATCCGAATAATACGCTGGTGGTTCGCTATTCGACGACGCAGTTCAACATTTTGGACGCGGGAATCGGCGGCTTCGATCTTCCATCGCGCGGCTATCATAACGATTACCTGAGCCAGACGGTGCAGGCGACCGAGACGGCGGTGCTGGGGACGAATCTCAACGAGACGCGGTTCCAGTATTATCGCAGCGCGTATCAGCTTACGGCCAATTCGACGGACCCGACGACGCTGGTTTTGAGCTCCTTCAACGCAGGCGCGTCGACGGTGGGGCATACCGCCGATCAACAGAATTTTTTCGAGCTGCAAAACTATTCGACGATCTCGAAGAAGGCGCACACCTGGAAGTTCGGCGTAAGAATGCGAGGGCAGACGGACAACAACACGTCGCCGTCGAATTTTCTGGGAACGTTCACATTCGCGGGAGGTTTGGCGCCGGTGCTCGATGCGAATAATCAGCCGGTCGCGGGTCCCGACGCGCAGATCACTTCGATTGAGCGATACCGGCGCACGCTGCTGTTCGAGGGGCTGGGGTACACGCCTCTCCAGATTCAAGCGCTGGGCGGCGGACCGTCGCAGTTCAGCATCAGCGCGGGAAATCCGAACCTGGCGCTGCACCAGATGGACGCCGGAGTGTTCGCGGGCGACGACTGGAAGGTGCGGCCGAATTTCACGCTGAGCCTCGGCATTCGCTACGAGATGCAGACCAACATCGGCGACCATGCCGATTTCGCGCCGAGAATCGGCTTCGCGTACGCGCCCGGCGGGGCGAACAATACCAAGCCGAAGACAGTGATTCGTGGCGGATTCGGGATGTTTTACGACCGGTTCGGGCTCGGCAATACTCTGACCGCGGATCGCTATAACGGGCGGGTGGAACAGACTTACGTGGTGACGAATCCGCCGAACGCGCTGGATTATCTGAACCCTCCTTCGCTCGCGTCGCTGTCCGGCTCGCTCGCGCCGCAAGTGATTTATGAAAAGGATTCGAATCTGCGCGCGCCGTCCCTGATGCAGAGCGCGGTGACGCTCGAGAGGCAGCTTCCGTCGAACACCACGCTCGCGGTGACGTACACCAATTCGCACGGGCTGCACGAGCTGCGGTCGTTCGATATCAATGCGCCGCTGCCGGGAACTTATCCGCTGAATCCGGTGTATCCCATGGGCAACTCGAATCCGGCGCTGCTGATGACCACCTCCGGCGCGTACAACCAGAACCAGTTGATCACTAACGTCAATTCCAAGCTGGGTCAAAATATTTCCCTGTTCGGGTTCTACATGCTGAACAAGGCGATGAGCAATACCGATGGGTTGGGCACGTACCCTTCGAATCCATACTCGCAGGCGGGCGAATACGGGCCGTCCGCCTACGATATACGGCACAGGGCGTTTATCGGCGGGTCGCTCAATACCAAGTGGAATCTGCGGTTCAGCCCGTTCATCAACCTGAGCTCGGGAGCGCCGTTCGATATCACTTCGGGGTCCGATGAATATGGCACGTCGCTGTTCAATTCGCGGCCGGCGATTGCGACGGACCCGACCAAGCCGGGGCTGATCCAGACCAAATATGGATTACTCGATCCGAATCCGGCGGCGGGAGAAAGAATCATCGGGCGCAATTATGGACGCGGGCCGGGTCAGTTCACGGTGAACCTGCGGGTTGCGAAAACGTTCGGTTTCGGGCCGGAGAAGACGTCGGCCTCGGGGATGACTCCTGCGAACGCGGGCGGCGGTATGGGACACGATCATGGTGGAATGGGCGGAATTTTCTCTGCGCCGACGACAGGCCGGAAATATAACCTGACGATTTCAATGCAGGGACGCAATCTGCTGAATCATACGAATCCGGGACCGATTATCGGGGACATCACGTCGCCATTATTCGGGCAGGCGAACTCGATGGCGGGCGGAGGCGGCGGGTTTTCGGAGAACGCGAATAACCGGCGCCTGGAGCTCCAGATGCGGTTTAGCTTCTAAGCGCTCCAAGTCACAGTAGCGCCGCGCCACATCCTGCAATATAGTTAGGTACGGAAATGGACGACATCGGACGTTACCGGATTGTCGGCGAGCTGGGCAGCGGCGGCATGGGAATTGTCTACCGCGCCGTCGATCCCGTTCTGGGCCGCGAAGTCGCGATCAAGACTCTGAAGCTGAGCGAGCTATCCGATACCGCCGAACGCGACGCGCTCCGCGAACGGCTGGCCCGTGAAGCCCGCGCCGCCGCCGCGCTGTCGCATTCGGGAATCGTCGCCGTCCACGACGTGGTGCAGCAGGGCGACCTCTTTAACATTGTCATGGAGCGGATTGAAGGGCAGACACTCGCTCATGTTTTGACCACGGAGCCGCCGCTCGAGGTCACCACGGTTTTCCGCATCGTTCGCGAAGCCGCCGCCGCGCTCGATTACGCGCATCGAAAGGGCATCGTTCATCGCGACATTAAACCAGCCAATCTGATGCTCGACGAGAGCGGCGCGGTGAAGATCGCCGATTTCGGGATCGCAAAAATCACCACCTCGCAGACCCGCACGCAATCGGCCAGCGGGCTGATCGTCGGCACCGCCGGTTACATGTCCCCGGAGCAGTTGCGCGGAGCGACTATCGACGGAAACGCCGATCAATTTTCGCTCGCCGTGGTCGCGTATGAGATGCTCGCGCGCCGGCGTCCGTTCATGGCCGATTCCTTGATCGCGCTGACGCACCAGGTGGTCTTCGAGGAGCCGCCCACGCTGTCGACGCTGCGCCCCGGGCTTGGCACGGGGGTCGACGCGGTGTTTCACAAGGCGCTGGCGAAATCGTCCGCCGATCGCTATCCCTCCTGTTGCGCATTCGCCGAGGCACTGGAGTCGCAGATCAACACTTCGATAAATGCGCCGACGGTCGCTTTTCCCGCGATCCCGCTGACGCCGCCGCCAACACTACATCCGACACAACTGCTCACCCAACATCCCACACAACCGGTACCGCAACAGCCGACAATACCCCCCGCAAAACTGCCGCCGCGATCCCGTTGGCTCATAGCCATGATCGGAATCTTCGTGATTCTCCTCCTTGCGGGAGTCGCTGGAGTCTACTTCCTTCGACGCACCTACACCTTGTCGCCGCCGACGGTTGCCGCGCAGCCGGCTCCTCCTAAGCAGCCCGCTCCCACGCCGCCCATCGCCGTAGCGAAAGCTCTACCGCCAACTCCCGCGCCGGCGAAGGCCAAGGCGCCATTGCTCCCCGCCGTTGTGAAAGCCGGGACCGTTCGCGTCAATAAGAAGGATGGCCAGAAATACGTTTGGATTCCGCCCGGCGATTTCACCATGGGCTGCGTTCCCAATGACTCAGCCTGCGGAGCATTCGCGAAGCCCTCCCATCGCGTGACCATCAGCGCCGGATTCTGGATGGCGCAGACGAGTACCACCGTCGCGGCTTATAAACTATCTGTCTCGGAGATGCCCAAGGCTCCGAAGTTCAATCCCGACTGGACCCTCACGGACCATCCTATGATCGAGGTGAATTGGGACGACGCAACCGCCTACTGCACCCGCGCCGGAGGCCGTCTGCCGACCGAAGCCGAGTGGGAATACGCCGCTCGCGGAGGCGTAGCCGACACGTTGTTTCCATGGGGCAACGACGCCTCGCACGACTTCGCCAACTTCGGCGAGGGCACCAACGGCGCCGACGAACGGGGCTCGATCCTGGGCAAGGACCAGTGGATGAACACGAGTCCGGTGGCGAGCTTCGCGCCCAATGGATTTCATCTGTATGACATGATCGGCAATGTCTCCCAGTGGTGCTCCGACTGGTTTTCGCCTTCCTACTACGGCAGCTCGCCGGAAAAAGATCCGCGAGGCCCGGAAACCGGCACACTCCGAATAGCGCGTGGCAGCTCGTGGAAGAGCCCTCCGAGATTCACACACACTTCAATTCGAGGAAGCCGCAAGCCGGACGAGCGCGGATTGACCACGGGATTCAGGTGCGTGGCGAACACGCTGCCGTAAAAGAGATCGCTCCCTGTGGTCGCGGATCGGTAGCGGTGAGAATGACGGTGTCGCTCTCGCGATCTTGATAAAGTACAATCATGTGCCGCAGTATTAAACTCCTGAGAAGCGTCGAACCGCCGGCTACGCCCGGCGATATCTCCGCCGCCGCGCTCCAGTTCGTGCGCAAAGTCAGCGGCTATCGCAAGCCTTCGCGCGCCAATGAGCGGGTATTCAATCGCGCCATTGTCGAAATTGCCGGCTCCGTCGCGCGAATGCTGGAGGAGCTAAGTGCGACGCCCGCCCAACAAGGTAAGACTTCCGAACAGCGCGAGCACCGCGCCGCCCAGCAGCCATAGCCAGTTATGAAAATCGTGGGGGCCGTCGAAACTCACGGCCGGTGAGAGAAACACGGCCTTCACCAGCATCCACAAAACATACACGGACCATAGAGGCAGCAGGAAACGGATCCTGTCCGTGATGGCCAGAAACACGCTCAATAAACCCGCGATTCCCAAACCGACCAGCCAGTGGTTCAGCTCGACGCCTTGCCAGGGAAGCGTTTCTAGCTTCATGTGCTCGGCGTGCGAAAGAACCGCCACGCTTCCCAGTGCCAGAAGCGCCAACGAAAGAATGGTGTGATAGAGGTAACAGAAGACGCGCAGCAACCAGGCGATCGCTCTCATGGAATCCCGTCCATTGTATCAGCCGTTCGCCGCTCCCGCGCGCCGTTCGTCATAAATTCGCGCGCTACCGGCCAGAACCGCCGCACTATAGGCGCATGAGAAACACACTCCTCGCTGTTGTTTTAGCTCTCCCCGCTGCGTTGCCCGGTCAGAGCTCGTTTCAAGTGAAAATCACCGGGCACGGCCCGGCAATGATCCTGATTCCCGGCCTCGCGTCCTCGGGCGAAACGTGGGATTCCACCGTCGCCCGCTACCAGGACCGGTACGAGTGCCACGTCCTGACCCTGGCCGGATTCGCCGGCGTGCCTCGCCTTCCCGGCCCCATGCTGGAGCGCGTTCGCGACGATGTCGCCGCATATATTCGCGAGAAGAAACTTGTAAAGCCTGTCATCGTCGGCCACAGTCTTGGCGGATTCCTCGCGCTCGCGATCGCCAGCAGGTATCCCGACCTGCCCGGAAAGCTCATCATCGTCGACTCCTATCCATCCCTCGCCGCCATCTTCCGGCCCGAAGTGACGCCGGAGCTGGCCAAATCCGAATCCGCGATGACGCGCAAATATATGACCGCTCAGCCAGCGAGTGAAGACGGCGCCAAGGCGCAGATCCGCATGATGGTAACGGGCGACGCCGACTTTGAACGCATCATGACCTGGAGCCGCTCATCCGACTATTCCGCCGTCGTCGACGCCATGGTCGAATTGTACGGCAGCGATCTGCGCGAGGATATCGCCGCCATTCAGAGCCCCACGCTCGTCATGGTCACCTGGATCGCGTTCAAGGATTACACCGATCGCAAGACCTTGGAAGCGAACGCCCGCCGCGAGTACGCCAAGCTGAAAGGCGCCGACCTGCGCATTACGGACACGTCGCGTCACTTCATCATGTACGATGAACCGCAGTGGTTTTTCACGCAAATCGACGGGTTCCTGGCAGCGAAATGAACAAGAAAAGCATCGTCTACTGGCTTTGCCAAATCGTCGGATGGGGCGCGTACGCTGCCTTCGGTACCTGGATAACAGCGAACCAGGTGGGTTTTAGCCGCGGGCTGGTGGTCAACTACGCGATCTTCTTTGTTGCGATCGTCCTGCTCACGCACTTGTTTCGCGGAGAGATTCACAAACGCCAGTGGCTGAGTCTGCCGCTGCGCAAGGCGGCGCCAAGGCTCGCCGGCGGGGCGATACTCGTCGCCCTATGCGGCGCGGCCGAAGTCATCGGAGTCGATTCCATTTCAGGCGGCGCGTCCCATTGGAATCGCTCCACTGCTCTCTACCTGACGGTCAATCTGACGACCGCGTGCCTCATGTGGACCGTGTTCTATGTTGCGATCACGGCCACGCGCCGCGCGCTCGAAATGCGGCTGCACCTGCGGGAGGCCCAGTTGCGCGCACTCGAAAACCAGGTGAACCCGCACTTCCTTTTCAACAGCCTCAATACCATTCGCGGCATGATTGTGGAGGACGCCGCGGTTGCCCAGGATATGGTGACGCGCCTGGCCAACATCCTGCGCTACAGCCTGCAGCGCGAGAAGACATCCACGGTTCCTTTGGAGCGCGAAATGGAAATTGTGGCCGACTATTTGGCCATCGAGTCCATCCGTTTCGATGACCGGCTCAGCGTCCGAATGGAGATCGATCCCGCTGCCGCGCATGCGCAAGTCCCTTCCATGCTGGTCCAGACGCTGGTTGAAAACGCCGTCAAGCACGGCATCGGCGCCAGGACGGAGGGCGGCGAAATCGTGATCCGCGCGAGCATCCGAGACGGCGCACTCTCGATCGATGTGGTTAACTCCGGTCAGCTATCCGCGCCGCGCGAAGGCGCAACTCAAATCGGCCTCCAGAACGCCCGCGAGCGCCTGCGCCTGTTATACGGCGAGCACGCGAGCCTGCGTCTCGAAAACCGAGGCAGCACAACCGTCGCGGCAATGGTGTTAATCCCAGCATGAAAGCGCTGATTGTCGACGACGAACGCATCGCCAGGCAAGAACTGCGGCGGCTGCTCGCCGCTCATCCCGGGATTCAGATCGCAGCCGAGGCGCACAATGGAGAACAAGCGCTGGGGCTGATTCCAAAACTCGCCGTCGATGTGATTTTCCTCGACATTCAGATGCCGGAAATGACCGGCTTTGAAATGCTGGCCAGGCTCGATGATGTTCCCCAAATTATTTTCACGACAGCCTATGACGAATACGCCATTCGAGCCTTCGAAGTAAGCGCGCTCGATTATCTTTTAAAGCCGATCGCACCGGAGAGGCTCGCCGCGGCAGTCGCCAAACTCCGGCCTCCCAAGATTCCACCGCGCCTGGAACAAGTTTTCGTGCGCGATGGCGAGCGCTGCTGGCTGGTCCGCGTGGCCGACATTTATCTGCTCGAATCGGAGGGGAATTACACTCGCGTCTGTTTCAAAGGAGAGCGTCCGCTAATTGCCAGATCGCTAGCCGCGCTCGAAGCACGGCTCGATCCCGCCATGTTTTTCCGCACCGGCCGGGCCCAGATCGTCAACCTGAAATGGGTGCAGGCGGTAGAAACGGGCCCCAGCGGAAACCTGGTGATCACGCTGCGCTCCGGCGAAACGGTAGCCGCCTCCCGCCGCCAATCCGTCGCGCTGAAGGATGCGTTAAGCCTCTAGGCCCTTCTCGTGTCACAATTAGGAATGCGCATTTTCGCAATTTTATTGGCGCTCAGCCTGCGGGCGGAGACTCCGAAGCTTGCACCACCCGATTCGCGAGCGATTGAAAACGTCAGGCAATTCGCCCATAGTCTGGCCTCACTTTCCTGCACGCAAACCGCATTTCCAGGCACTGCGAAAACCATCACTGTCGAGTTTTCCGGACCGCGCGCGGGAGCCGCATCCAGCATTGACACCGTTAGTCTGCTTCAGGATGTGTTCGCCGTTTCCAGTGGAACCCAGTTTGAGTTCGACCACTGGGGCGCCCTCGGCGGAAAGACGCTGTCCGTCTACCGCTACAGCTATCAAATCAATGGGAAAACCCACGCAGGCTCGATTTACGCCGATGAAAATACGGGCGCCATTTCGCGTATCGTGTTCCGGGGCGCCGACACGCCGGCGCATCTGTTCTGTTCCGCGAAGACCCAGTAGGATTGACAAAGGAGTTATCCTTAGATCGATGACACCGCGCAGCCGGCAGCTCCTGCACGAGATCGTCGAAGCGTACATCCATAGCGGAGAGCCGGTCGCTTCGCGCGCAGTCGGCGGCCATCAACGCCTGAGCGGCGCTTCCATTCGCAGCATCATGGCCGACCTCGATGAGCAGGGATATCTGTCACAGCCCCATACTTCGGCGGGGCGCGTTCCTACGGAAAAAGCGTTCCGAAGTTATGTGGAATCTTTGAGTTTGCGGCGTTTGGCCGCTGTCGAAATCGAGCGGCTGCGCTCCGAATTCGGACGCCTGGATACCGTCGAAGAGCGCATCGGGCGCACGTCGAGGATGTTGACCGAAATGACCCAGGGCGTAGGGCTTGCGGCCACTATTCCTCAGGCCCGTCCGGCACTGGATCGTATAGAATTGATTGCACTTCCCGACCGCAGAGTGCTGATGGTCGTGGTTACACAGGACCGGCAGGTGCGCAATCGCGTCGTGGGCCTGGAAGAGCCGGTATCGGCCGGCGAGCTCGACTCGATTCGCAACTATATCAATCAGAACTTTTCCGGATGGTCGCTCGAAGACGTGCGCAGCGAACTGGCGCTCCGGTTGCGCCATGCGAGTGCGACTTATGATGCCATCCTGCGGAAACTAACGGTGTTATACGCCAAGGGATTGCTCGATTTGCCGGCCGAGCCGGAGGTTCACATGGAGGGCGCCAGCAATCTGGTGGGCCTCGACCTGCATTTGACCAAGGAAAAGATGCGCGAGTTGTTTCGCACGCTGGAAGAAAAGAAACGGGTTCTGGAGTTGCTGGACCGTTTTCTCGAGAGTCCGGCGGGCGAAATCGGAGTCCACGTAGGTTTGAGCGAAATGCATCCGTCGATGGGCGAGTTGTCGATCATCGGCCTGCCGGTAACGCTGCCTAGCGGCATTTCGGCGGTGATCGCGGTTCTGGGTCCCATGCGCATGAACTATATCCGGGTAATGTCCGCGGTGCAACACGTCGGACAAGCGTTTCGCGACGCTTAAACGACCATAAGTGGGTCGATTTCAGCCTCCATGAGCCCTTAATCGACCATAATGTTACCCTAAAACAGATGAGCGACCAGACAACTACCGAGGTTCCGGATCCTAGCGAACTGCAAAAGGAACTGGATCAACTCGCCGGTGAAAAGGCGGAGTTGCACGACCGAGTGCTGCGCAGTCAGGCCGAATTTCAGAATTTCAAAAAGCGCGTGGAAAGAGAGCGCAGCGAACTGTTTGAATACGCTTCGATGGAAGCGGTTCGGGCGCTGCTGCCGGTGCTCGACGATTTCGAGCGGTCGCTGAAAGTGGAATCGGCTGACAAAGAATACGTCAAGGGCATGGAGTTGATCTACCAGCGGTTCTACGACGGCCTCAAGAAACTCGGGTTGGAGCCGATTATATCGGAAGGGCAGGCTTTCGATCCGCATGTTCATCACGCGGTGGATAAAGTGGAGACGGAGGAAGCGGCGCCGGATACGGTCCTCGAGGAATTTCAGCGAGGCTACAATTTTAAAGGCCGGATGCTGCGGCCGGCGATGGTGAAAGTAGCGGTCGAGCCGCAGGCGAAATGAGTTCCGTGACCAGACGAGATTACTACGAAATCCTAGGCGTGGAGCGCGAGTCGGACGATGGGGTGATCAAGACCGCCTATCGCAAGCTCGCGATGACGTATCATCCGGACCGGAATCCGGGTAGCCGCGAGGCCGAGGAGAGATTCAAGGAATGCGCCGAGGCTTATAGCGTTCTGAGCGATCCGCAGAAGCGCGCGGCGTACAATCGATTCGGCCATCAGGGAGTGCCGTCGGCGGCGGGCAACGGGGGATTCGACGCGTCGGGATTTCCGGACCTGGGAGATATTTTAAGCGACGTGTTCGGATTCGGCGACGTATTCGGACGCGCGGGCGGGCAACAGAAACGTTCGAGAGCGCAGCGCGGCGAAGACGTGCGGTACGAGCTGGAAATCGGATTTGAAGATTCGATGCGCGGGTTGTCGGTGGATATTCAAGTTCCGCGCATGGAAGCGTGCGGACGATGCCAGGGTAAAGGCGCGGAGCCGGAAGACGGACTGGTGACGTGTCCGATGTGCCGGGGGCGCGGGGAAGTTATTTATCAGCAGGCGTTCCTGTCGGTAAGAAGAAGCTGCTCCCAATGCGGAGGGCGCGGGCAGATTATACGGCGTCCCTGCAAAGAGTGCCGCGGCGAAGGATATTTGCGGCGCGAGCGGAAGTTGAAAGTGAATATTCCGGCGGGTGTCGACAATGGAACGCAGCTACGGTTGACCAACGAAGGCCAGCCGGGGGCGAATGGCGGTCCGGCGGGCGATTTATACGTCGTGCTGAAGGTGGCCGAGCACCCGATTTTCGAGCGCCACGAGACCGATCTGCATTGCACGGTTCCGATCAACATCGGCCAGGCGGCTCTGGGCGCATCGATCGATATTCTGACGTTCGACGGGTTACAGACGATCAAGATTCCAGAAGGTTCGCAGGCGGGGAGCCGTTTGCGGCTGAAGGGCCTGGGAGTGCCGCATTTGAGTTCGAGCGCCCGGGGCGATTTGTATGTTCACTTGGATGTGAAGATCCCCGCGAAGCTGACGCGCGAGCAGCGGAAATTGTTCGAGCAGTTACGCGAGTTGCTGCCGGTTGAAAATGAGCCTCAGGAGAAGGGCATTTTCGATAAGGTCAAGGATTACTTCCTGTAGAATTGAAGCGGACGAAGTATGGACCAAGAATTAAAAATATACCTTCAGGCGATGGAATCGCGGATGGACCACCGTATGGTCACGTTGGTGACCGAAGTGAAGGAAAGCCTGGAGCGGCAAATCGAGGGCGTGGCAAGCCGCTTCGACGCGCAGGCGATCCGGCTGGACCGGCAGGCAGCGATGCTTCAGACAGGTGCTCGCTGGACGAACCGCATGATCGCCTGGTCCGAAAAAGTGGATGTCGCGCACGACAAGCGCATTCAGGAACTCGGCGAGTTGCGTACCCGGGTCGAAAAGCTCGAGGGTGGCGCGAAGTGAAGACAGCCAAATTGCCGATAGAACTTCTTGCTAAGACACCTCGGATGATATCGGAGCTCGCCATGGGTGAGATCGGACACGTCTCGCTGAGGGATTTGATTGTAACGCCGGAGCAAGATTGTTTTTTAGATGCTAAAGCAACGCTGCAAGAACCGGGCCTTTTGCAGACGACCGTGCGCCGCGATGAGGACGGTTTTCATATTGTTCTTCCGGGCAAGCCCGATTACTCGACGCAATCAGTTGTGAAGGGCATGGATGTATTGGCGATTGCGTCGATTGCGGTCTCTAAAAGAGAAATGGTCTCCCCGGTTGGATGAACTAGTGACGAAGTAGATACCGCTCCCCGCGGTCACGGTTACGGCGCGGGTGGGTGCCGCTTCCCGTTGGTCGCGGTTCTTACAGATCGTAGTGCCGGCCAGAGTGGTCTCAAGCCGGCGCGACGAAAAATACTGCTGAGGCGCGGTAGGCTAGAGTATATTTCATGCTGGGCTGCCGCTTTGCCGCATCATTGATCCTGGCTCCGCTACTTGCGGCGCAGATTGGGCCGGATGAGATACGGGTCAAGAGCCAGACTTACATCGCGCGTCCAGTCGCGCTGCGGGTGGAAACGAATCTGGTCGAGATCGGAGTCGTCGTGCGCGATGGCGCCGGGCACGCCGTCTCCGGATTGACTAGGGAAAATTTTCAGATTCACGACAACGGGAAAGAGCGTGAGGTCGCGGACTTTGCGGTTGATTCCAACGCCTCCGCCGCGGCTATCAAACCCGAGCCCGTCCGGCCGCGGTTTATTGCGCTCTATTTCGACGATGTCAACTCCAAAGACGCTCAGCACGCGAACGATCTGAAACAGACGCTGGAGGCGGCTGGGAAGCTGGTGAAAGAGGCTTTAAAGCCCGGCGTCAAAATAGGGGTCTTTACGGCGTCCGGCATGCCGAACCTCGACTTCACGGGCGATCTGGCGAAACTGACCGAGGCGATTGGGAGCGTGCGGGCGCATGGGCGGTTGTCGGAATCCGGCGCGTCGGTTTGCGCGGCGGTCTCTCCTTACATCGCCTATTTAATCGCGGTCCGCCGGGACCGAGAGGCGCTGCAAGAAGTGGCGTACCAGTGCAAGGGATCGGAAGAATCGATCCGGGCGCAGGCAGGAGAAGTCTGGCGGCAAGCCAGGGAGCTTTCCGCGGAGACTCTGGAGTCGATCGGGCGCGTGGCCGATGTTCTTGCGGCGATGCCGGGAACGCGCGTGCTGGTGCTGGCATCTTCAGGCTTTCTGACGACTACGCTCGAACGGGAGCGGGACGGGATTGTAACTCATGCGCTGCATGCGGGGGTGGTGATCAACGGGCTCGATTCGAAGGGGCTCGACGGGTGGAGGCCGATCGAGCCGACGGTTCCTCTGACTGGGTCGAGAGTGGCGGCCGGGCTGGCGCACCAGAGATTCGCAGAAGCGCAAGTGGGGCTGCGCGTGGCAGCGATGAATGAACCGCTGGCCGCGCTCGCGGAGGGGACGGGCGGCATTTTTTTCCACGACAGGAACGATCTCGATACCGGTTTTCAGGAATTAGCGGCTCCGCCCGAGATCGCTTACCGATTGAGTTTTCGACTTCCCGAGGGCTCCGCGGAAGATAGCTATCACAAGTTAACGGTGAAAGTCTTGAATGCGCGGTATAAATCCGTCGAAGCGCGGCCGGGTTATTTCGCGCCCGCGCGGAGGGCAGCGGAGGCCGATACCGCTGCGTCGAAGGTGGACCGGGAAGTCATCGCGGCGGACACGCTAGAGGATTTCCCGGTCCAACTGAGCGCCAGCAATAAAAAGCTGCCCAGCGGCGAAATGACTGTCTCCGTGGTTGCCAATGTGGATATTTCGAAACTCAATTTCGGGAAGCAAAAGGACCGGCGCACACAGAAAATCCGGTTTGTCACCGCGCTGATGGACGCGCAAGGGGCGATTGTCTCGGCGAAGGAAGCCGTTATGGATCTCGCGTTGAAAGAGGATACTTACAACCGGTTCGCGAAATCCGGGCTCAACGCAAAGCTTACTTTACAAGTGCCGGCAGGGGTTTACAAGCTACGCGAAGTGGTGGAGGAGATCGAGGGGAAAATGGCTTGCTCCACGAATCCGATCGAGGTTCGCTGAAAGCGCTCTCGGGGCGCAGACACGAGTGTCAGCGCGGCACCCCTGGGCGTGCGCTACTTTGCGAAGGAACCTGTGGGAATTGAAGCGTGTCCGCATGCTCACGCATGGCGGTTCGGAGGATTGCCGGGGGGTTGTGGGTGTGTGCGGAACATCTTGATGTTCCGCACACAGAGGGTTATTTGGTGGCTACAGGCTTGGCTGCCGCGGCGGCGTTTAATTCCGCGCGCAGAGTGCGGGTTTTCAGCCGCAACGCGATTTTTTGCTTCCGAAGCCTGTTGAAACGGGCGGTATCGCCGCAGGTTTTTGACATCTAGGCCAAACTAACTTGTTCGGCCTGCAACCCTTTCGGGCCCTGCTTCACAACGAACTGGACGCGGGCGCCCTCGTCGAGCGAACGGTAACCCGTCGCCTCAATCGCCGAGAAGTGCACAAACACGTCTTCGCCATTCTCGCGCGCGAGAAATCCAAATCCTTTTGCGGCGTTAAACCACTTGACCGTTCCGGTCTCTTTCATAATTATCTCCTTAAATCTAGCAATGGAAACGCTGGGAAAATCGATTGATACAGGAGGCTTGCAACAGAAGTTGAGCGGTGAGGATCAAAGCGAATGCCAAGTTTTCAAAAGCTTTAAGCATGTTAGCACAAATTTGCGCGGCGGATACAAGAAATTAATACGCTTCGGTAGAAAAAGATACAAAGACTTGAGGTCATCTGTCCGCATGCTGACGCATGGCGGTTCAGCGGCGGGAGCTTCGGGTTATGAAATCGGACAGAGAAGATTCGATTTCGGCCAGGTTTTCTACTGGGATTTTCATTTTCCTCCGCCAGTTGGGATATTGCCCGGTGCTGCCGGGGAGGTTTTGCTGCTCGGTTTCGCCGGTCAGGTCCTCCTGATTGACGACCGCGAGGGCGCAGGGGGTGGATAGGAGGAAGCCGATGGGGTCGCCCGTGAACCCGGTGGCAAGCAGGATCGCGTCGAGGCGGGCTACTTCATCTTCGCGGGCGGTGTGCTGGAAGCGATAAGCTTCCTCATCGATGAGGCCGGCGGCGCGGCGGGCTTCGATGTCGCGGCCGGTGGCGAATCCGGCTAGCGTCGGCAGGTCGTGGGTGGTGGTCGAAACCACGGCGTGGGCGGGATACTCTTCGGGGCGGCGGAAGTTGCCGGCGCCGTCGCGCTCGAACCAAAAAAGACGGTAGCTGAGGATTCCCGTCTCGGCTAACGACTGCCGGACTTCGCCGGTGACGGTGCCGAGGTCCTCGCCGATGACGATGAAGTTTCCGCGCTGGCTTTCGAGCGCGAGAACGCCGAGAAGGTCGCTCGCATAATCCTGGACATAGGCGCCGCGGGTGGCAGGCATGCCGTCGGGGATCCAATAGAGACGGAAAAAGCGCATGACGTGGTCAATGCGGAGGGCTCCGCCGTGGCGGGCGTTGTTGCGGATCGACTGCGCGAAAAGGACATACCCGTTGTCGCGGTGGGCGTCGCGGTCGGGTGGAGGGAAGGCCCAGTCCTGGCCGTTGGGCGAAAAATCGTCGGGAGGGCTGCCGACACGGGCGCCTTTGACGTAGAAGGCGCGGTTGGACCAGAGGTCGGCTCCAAAACGATCGGTGGCGAGGGCGAGATCGTGATAAATTCCGATCTTCATACCAGCGGCGAGGGCATGGACCTGCGCTTCGGCCAACTGGCGGTCGATGTGCCACTGTAAGAACTTATAAAACAGAACACTCTCAGGATGTTCCTGCGCGAATTCGGCGACCGCGGGCGAGAGGGGATCGTGAAATTGTTCGGGCCAATCGGTCCAGAGCCAGATGTTGGGATCGCGGCGATGCATTTCGGCATCGAGGGCGCAGTAGACGGCGAAATCGTGGAGGTGGGGGCCTTGTTCGGAAATGTAGCGATCGAAGTCGGGCGAGCCGGGGAAGGCGGCGAAGACGCGCGCCAGCGCGGCTAGCTTCAAGGATGCTACGCGTTCATACTCGATGAACTCGGAGGCGCGGAGGCGCTCGATTTCAGAAAGCTCGGCTGAAGTGAGGGTGAGGGGGCCGGTGCGCTCGACATCGAGATAGAGGAAATTGCGATAAAGAGAGCACTGCGGCAGATAGGGACTGGTGTTATAAGGCTGGCGATTGGGGATGGCATGCAGAGGATTGAGTGCGACGAAGGCGGCTCCGGCCCGGGCAAAGGAATCGATGGCGGCGAGGAGGTCCGTGAAATCGCCGCAGCCCCAGTTGCGGGAGGAACGGAGTCCGTAGAGGCTGATGGCTACGCCGGCGGCTCGACCATCGAAAGAGCGGGCTCGGGCGGGGCAGACGACGAAGTGGGATTCGGCGAAGACTTCAAGCTGAGGCTCGCGCACCCGGTAGACGCGGATTTTGTGATAACCGAGGCGGAGGGTGGGTAGAGGCAGAACTCTACAGTCGTCAACGATCGCCAGCTCGGGGAGCCAGAACCAGTGGTGTTCGAGGTCGCCGCCTTCCCACTGAATTTCGAGCTTGATGGAGCCGGTTTCATGAGAGGGGATGCGGAGGATGATCGAATCGGCGTGTTCACGGACGACGATGGTCGCGGGGAGGGGACGCGAAGGCGGATCGGCGGAGGGAAAGGATTTAAGAATGGCGTCGAGAACGTCGTCCGGCGTCTGATGGGTGTTACCCCAGATGTCGATGTAGGAAAGCTCGATACCGTGAGCGGCGGCGGCGCGGGTCCGGAGTTCAGTCGATTGATCCAACCTCTAATTATGGATGTTTAGATTCACCGGCGAGGAAATGCGGGTGCCGATGCCGACGGTGAGGGGGGACGAGGCATTGTTGGGGGTCGAGGGCGGGATCTGAATTTGAATCGCCGAACCACTGAGGGCCAGGACGGGGACGTTGATGACGGCGTCCAGGGTGACGACGATGTTCGGGATCGATACCGGGGTGATGTTGTCGCCGAAATTCGAGATATTAAGGGTCAGGGTATCGCCCGGATACACCTGGGTGGTGGATGAAACGACCGCACTGGCTGCGTTGATTATGGTCCCAATCTGCGGAGGCGCCGCGTCGATCTTCATGAAGATGGGCTGAGTGGTGACGCCGGTGGGCGACGTCAATTGCACTGGGATCGCTCCGGTGGAAAGGCCGCCCGGGACGATCGCATCGATCACGCCATTCACAACGGACCAGGGGGCGGTCTCGTTGCCGATGGTCAGGATCCAGCCGGGTGAGGATGAACCGGTCACGCTTTGCGGCAGCGGCGGGGTTACGGCGATGAGGGCGATGCCGTTGACGGGAATGCCGGGCAAATTAGTAGCGGCGTTGAGCACCGGCGCAATCAGGCTGATCTGGTTCGGGATTGGAGTAGCGATCTGCAGGCCCGCGCCTGTCCCGAGGTCCGCGCTGAAAGTCGCGGTTTGGAGGCCGGTGGTGACGGTTACGTTGGCGATGGTGATCGGGGCCGCGGAATTCACTTCCACGTTGACCAGCAGTTCGGTCGCGCTGACGGTAAAGACCTGCTTCACGACGATATCGCTGGATCCGAATCCGACGATCGGCGTCTGGGCGTTGAAATTGGTATTGCTGCCAATGATCTTGATCATCGCGTCGGTTCCGGGGTACACCGGATTCGGAGTGACGGAGGCGATCATGGCGGGATTGACGTAGTTATATTGATACTGCAGAGGCGTGCCGGTGGGAATCGCCTGTCCGGACGTTTGGCCATCCGGGTTCAGCGCTTCGATGGACGCACTGTAGGAAGCGGGCGCGGGGGGCGCCGAGAGCGTGAACGACCCGTCGGAATTCGCGACGGTCTGAAGTGCCGGAGTGCCATCGAAGAGAAACTGCGTGGAGGAAGACAGGTTGGAGCCGGAAACGGTAATGATCGGATTGCCGTTTTGGTCGGTGCCCGGCGAACCCAGATTCGAGAGTGAAGGAGGACCGCTGGGAACCACGTAAAACGCGGCGGGCAATACGTAGAGGTCGTTGTTCACCGTCACGGCGAGCGCCACGGGAGTGGTGCTTGGGACCGGGAAAGTCCACATGCCGAGCGAAACGTAGCCGTCTTTGAAGTATTTTGTGAAGTTCGGAACGACCTCCGCCGGCGCCGAGTTGCCGATGACGCTGACGTTCAGCCCCGGAGCCAATTGATTGGTGTTGACCACAGCGCCCGGAGCAAGGAAATCCATGCCGTAACTTCCGCCCGATGGGAGCATGGGATTAAACTCCGTGGCGTTGTTTACAGCGCCGGCCAGGATCATTGCGTAGATGGCCGGGCCGGCGCTGCTCTGCACGCTGAAGTTCACACCGCTCGAAATGTTCGCGGCGGTGACGGGGACCTGACCGTTCTGGACGGCCTGAGTCCAATCGCGGGTGTTGGAGTAAAACTGGGTGACGAACCTGGTATTGGCCGGGAAGGAATTGCGTGAGCCATCCTGCGGCAGCACGATGCCGTCCGGCCCGGATTCGCCCTGCGCGGCCGGCGGCAGAGGATGGACGTAGACCAGATAATCGCTGCCCGGAGGAATGCCGTCGATCTCATAGCTGCCATCGGGATTGGTCAGGGCGCTGATCGCGATTCCAGTCGAGGGGGAAAGCGCCACCACGCTGGCCAGATTGACCCCGGATCCGCCCAGCGTCACCAAGCCCGAAATACTGCCGGTCGAGGCGCGAAAGTTCGGCGTGGGATAGAGCAGAGAAATCCCGGCGAGATCGTCGGCGGCGAGCGGCATCGACTTGGTGGTGGAGCGGGTGGTATAGGTCGACATCGTCGCCGAGGTCAACGTGTGCTGGAGTCCGAGGGAATGTCCGAATTCATGCACCATGGTGGTAAACGAACTATCGTAAAAGCTGGCCTGCTGCGGAATGGTAATGGTCAGGTCGGCCTGGAACTGAATTTCCGCTCGGAGGATCGGCAGAAAGGGCGGCGCAAGGCTGCCGATCGACGAGACATCCGCGTAGGTGGTCACCTTGGTCTGCGCCAGAAGGCCCGCCGGGATTTCGCTGGAGAAAACCACATCGATTTCTGGAGCCGATTGCTGCGTCCCGGCGCTCCCGAGCCCGCCGTAGGCCAGCTTTATCTGTGAGCTGGGCACATTATTCCAGGCTTGCGCCGCCAGTTGCAGCTCGCTGATCTCGGCCGCAAAGCTGTCGCCTGGGACGAAAACGTTCGGGCCCTGGTCGGCGATGAAGAAGTAAACGGTATTATTGGTGAGCTTCGTCAGATCGAACTGGAGATTGATGGGCGTGAACGGAGCACCGCGGCCGGAGAAATAAACGAAGTGGTAATACCCCGAAGCGAGCGACGATAGCGCGGCCATGGTCAGAACTCGCTTCAAAAACGTCATTGCTTCGCCTTGGGAAGATTCTTCAGGATCAGCGCGCGAAGATCGCTCCACTTCATGGTCAGCGTCGTATCGGTGACCTGCTTACCTGCTTTATCGAGCATTTGATCGGCAATCGCGGGACGGGTGAGCACGGTGTCGCCCGAAGCGTCCTGGGTCAGGCTGAAGAGGCCCTGCGAGAGGCCGATCACCTGCGTCATTCCGCTACGGCCGGTCCACAAAAACAACACATAATCCTGGCCTTCGGCGAGAGCGGGCGATCCGATCCCGATCTGGCGGACGTTTCCGTAGACGCCCCCGGAGACGGCCACCTCGGCCGGAAGAATGCCGGTTACCTTCAGCGTCGCCGAGATTTGCAACTGATAGTAGGTATAGATATCGCCGCGCCCGACGGAAACCGATCGCGAGCCGCTAACTTTGGCCCGAACAATCGAGGTGGACTGGAGGATCAGGTCGTTCATCGACATCTTCAGGAGCGTGGTCGCACTCGCGGACGAGATTAGGACCAGGCTGGCCAAGATATGCAATGAAGCTCGCATTCGCTTTCTGTTTAGCACGCTCCGGGCCGGATCTGGATCGTTGATAGGAAATGACTTAGCCGGTAATTCGAAGACAATTTGTGGATCTGTGACACACACTTGAGACAGATCGACCCAGGGGCGGGCGCCAGTGGAGATAGGAGCGCTTGTCCGCATAACAAGGAGGGCTCTAGCGAGGGTTCCCGGTGTCATTCCCATGGGATTTTCCAAACGCCGAGCGGAGGGCGCGTGCGGGCCAGGTGAGGGCGCGCCCGATGCGGAACGAAGGAGAGCTGGTGATGCCGGTAATCAGATTGGAAAACTCGAGCTCTCGCTCGTAAAGAAACTGGATCTGTTTGTCGCGGCGAGAAATCAGTGTGGCGATTTCGAGCGCGTCCTCTTCGGTGAGCCTCTGGCCCGCCTGAATGTGCTCGGGAAGAGGGCGCTGATGATAGACCGTCGCATGGGGAGCCGCGGTCCGATCGGAGGGACGGGCTTTGGTATAAAAATAGACCGCGATGGAGCGGCGCGATATTTTCTCATCCGGCGGCAAAGCGATACGCGGGAATCCGTGCCAGGAATTTTCGGTGGTCTCGAAAATCACCGCTCGATTCGCAATGGGAAGCACGGAGCGTACGTCTTGTGCTCCAGTTGCCCACGGATCGCGCAGAAGCTCGAGAGACCCTCCCCAGCTTTCTTCCCAGCGGTCATTTAGAAAGACGATTAAATTTAATCGGCGGTGGAAGTGCGTCGCGGGATGATAGTTGAAATCGACGTGGACGTCCAGATCCTGCCCGTCGAGGTTTTCGTGGGTGCCTCCACCCACGTATTCGGGATCGTAGAGCAGACCATCGATGCCCGTGATACGCCCGACAAACAGCAGGAACTCCGGTTCCTTCATCAGAGCATCGAAGCGCGTATAGGCGGCACTGAGGCCGGCGAGTGTCGGGATCGCGGACTTGCGTCCGATCTCGCCGCGTTCATTGACGGCATATTTGTTCTGGAACGGGGGGAACTCCGCGATTAATTGAGAGCAGAAGCCGGGGTCGAGAAAGCCGTCAATGACAACATGGCGAAATGGCTCAGCCGCGCTGAACTGGAGGCGTAGCGACTCAACCTGCTCCCGTACGGTGGGATGGAGCGCGGCGGCGGTCATGTCCTCCGATCTTACCTCACCCAGGCCTATTGGCAGGCCAGTTTGAAAATCTCAAAAACAGGCCGGCCGTTGGAATCGGGGATCGTACGGACGGAGTCCTCGTGGCACCCGGCGGCAGCGGCGGCTTGATCGAAACGCTTGTGGACGCCAGTGAAAGCCTCCCGTTTTTCGGTATGAGTGATAAAGAGAGCGCCGGGATCCGCGAACATGCGCAGAGCGGCGCCTTTGTCCCAATCCGAGGGAGTATCGGACATGAAGGGATCGTGGCCGCTCCTCATATGCAGACGGCCGTTATGGAAGACCTCGAGAGGGTTCTGAATGCCCCAATCGAGCATGTAAATCGTCTGGCCTGGAACTTCGGAAAGGGCGCTGGATAGGGGATATATGGCATCGCTATATACGCCTTCCGCGCCATTCCGCTCGAACTGCGAGATGTATTGAGCGATCGTCAGCAGATTCAATACGACCAGCAGGAGGCAAATGGAAATCGCCGCCCACTTCCAGCGCAGCGATGAGATTACGATCGCGACAAAAAGCTGGGGAAAGGGCCACAGGAGCACAGTGTGATGGAGGGATGCGCCGGCATCGCGGGTCGAGGCCATAAAAAACCAGGCCACGGCTGTGAACACGAGACAAAAACGCGCGGCCCGCGATGGCCACCAGAGTGGAACGGCGAGCAGAGCGAGCAGAGCGGCGTATTCCATCCCCTCCCCGCGATGCTCGCCCAGATGGTCGCGAAGGAAAACAGCAGCGCGGCCGCGGAGGGAAACAGGTGCTTTGGGGCTATCGGTATATTCCTCCGAGGCCAGATAACCGTACAGGCCGTAACCGCCGAGGGCGCTTCGCACGTGGAGGAACTTTGCCGGAGCGGCGCGGGGCACGAGATGGGCGTTCGAGCGAAATGTTTCGGCGTGCCTATGCACGTTATAGATGACGAAGGGCAGCGCGCCGAGCAGAAATCCGGCCGCGGCGGTGAGCAGATGACGGCGAGTCGTCATTTTCGACAGTTCCTGACGTAAAACGGTCACTCCCGCGCAAATCAGCCCGGCGAGCGCCCAAACGAACACGGCTTTATTCCAAAGGGCCAGACCGAGAAAGAAAAATCCCAGCGGGAGATCCCTTTTCACCCGATCCTGCGCGTATTTGACCAGGAAAAAACAGCCGGTCACAAGTAAAAGATGTTCGAGCGCAACTGGACCCCAGTCAAAGGTGTTGGTAAGGAGAAACGTCGGATCGGAGGCCAGCAGGAGGGCGGCCACCGTCGCCGCCAGCCGATTGGCGGATCGTTCCGCCATATAAAAGAAAATAAATACAGTTAGGGCCCCGGCAAGGACCATTGGGAGGCGAAATACCCAGGCGGCATACTGGGGATGAGCCTCGAAACTCGACCGGAAAATGGCGATCAGGGGCCAATAGAGGAGCGTTTTGAGCGTCCCAATATAGGTCATGACCATGAGGGGAATGTCGTGATGGAACAGGCGGATGCGAAATTCCCTGGCTACGGGCTGGTAATATGGGCCCGCGAATAGCGCCTCATCCATTTGGATGCCTGCGTAGGGAATAAAAGCGCAGCCGGCAACGATAGTAAGGCAGCAGGAGAACGCGAGGAGCAGTCGCGAAGTGAGATTCTTCACGGTGATGAGAAAGAGATGAGAATTTTTACCGGTTCCTCAGACAGTATAAGGCATCGGACCCACATCCGAAAATTCGGCAGTGGCGTAATGGTTTGTGGGTTCTACACCGATAAGATTACGACGTCCTGGTGGACGAAGCCCGTGAGCAGCCGGGTGAAAAAGATTGGCTATTTAATTGCTTGCTGAAAGCGTCAATGGTGTGTTATGCTGTGCGAAGCAGTTTTTGGAGAGCATCGATCGACCGGGTGGAGGCCCGGCAAGTACGTTTGTTCCAAGCACGCTTGGTCAAAGGTCTTTGCGCAAATTGGCCGTTCGGCCGATTATCCACGGCGAATCTTCTCGCATGGAAGGTTTCGCGACGAAAGAATCAAACCGTCGTCAAAACGGGATGAGAACTTGAACCTTTTTGCTTGGGCTCGCGTCTAAGGATGTGACGCGGACAAACGAAAAACAGAACGAACGATAAAAACAATAAAGAGACGAGACAAGAGGCAGACAATGACAAAGAACGAATTAAACAAATTTAAAAATATTCTGGAGGCGAAGCAGGCAGAGCTGGTCGCGTTCGTACGAAATCGCGAGGGAATTGCCATCGAGAAGAGCCCGGACGCCCTGGACGAAGTGCAGCACGCCGCCGAGCGCGAGCTCGCCATCCGCAATCTGGATCGCGAATCGCAACTGCTCCGTAACGTGCGGGCGGCTTTACGCCGGATCGACGAAGGGACCTTCAGCGTGTGCCTGCACTGCGAAGAGGACATCAGTCCGAAGCGTCTGGCAGCGGTGCCGTGGACTCCTTTCTGTATCGGATGCCAGGAAATGGCCGATCGGAACCAGGCCGGCGACGCGTCGGAGAACTTCGACGAAATGCTGGTCATCGCGGCTTAATTTCCGAAGCAATTTGGATAAACGAAGTCATTCTGCCCGGGTTCTCCTTGTCCCGCCGGTAGGAAAAAAAGCGCTCGGCGTCGCAAAATGTGCAGACGCCGAGCGCTTCGATATTTCCCGGCGGCACTCCCGCCGACTCCAATTGGTTGCGATTTTCCGACGCCAGATCCAACTGTGTCCTGGCGTCATATCCGAACTTCCGGGCGACCTCCTCGCCCACCTCATAACAGCAGACGCCGATTCCTGGGCCGATGGCGGCATGAACGTCGCCCGGCGAGGTCCCGAACTCGGTCGTCATCTTTTGCAGCGTTTTCCGGACGATTTGCGCAGCGGTCCCTCGCCATCCGGCATGGACGGCCGCGACAGCTCGATTTCTGGCATCGGCCAGGAGAATCGGGTAGCAATCGGCGGTTCGGACCGAAATGGCCACGAGCGGTCGGTTGGTCACCAGGGCATCTCCCTCGCCGGCGAAGCCTGGGCGATCGGTAATCAGTACCCGATCTGAATGGATTTGCTTGAGTGAATTTAAGTCAGAAACGGTATGACGGGTTCCAAACCCGTGCTGTACCCACGGAAGTGGCACTAGAGATGAGGCAGTTATATAACCCGACATGTGGCGATTGTACCCCTTGTCTGGAGAAGCCTGGCTATATGGCCCACGCCACGGGTGTAGAATGTTGACGACGCCGAATGAAACCCATCCTCGCCTTCCTCTTCACCGTCGCCGCCTTCGCTCAGGCTCCGAATCCGGACGCGTATTACAAGCTCGGTCCCGATTCTCTTCCACAGGACGGCGTTCCCAAGGGCGAGATCCGCGGTCCCTTCAAGCTTGACAGCAAAGCTTATCCCGGCACATTTCACACCTACTGGATTTACGTCCCCGCGCAGTACGACCCGTCGATTCCGGCGAGCCTCATGATTTTTAACGACGGGCAGGCGTACATGGCGCCAAATGGCGACGCGCGGGCGCAGAATGTGATGGACAATCTCATCTACCGCCGAGAAATTCCCGTCATGATCGGCATTTTCATCAACCCAGGCCACACGCCGGAGCAGCCGGAGCCGACTCCGGCCGAATGGGGCGATAAGAATACCAACCGCCCTACCGAATACAACTCGCTCGACGACCGCTATCCGCGCGTGATCGTCGACGAGCTAATGCCGGAGCTTTATAAGGACTACAACATCTCAAAGGATCCGGAGCGGCACGGCATCGGCGGCGCAAGCTCCGGCGCAATCGCCGCTTTCACCGTCGCATGGGAGCGGCCCAACGATTTCCGCAAGGTGCTTAGCATCGTCGGCAGTTTTGTGAATCTGCGCGGCGGGCATGCCTACGCCGATATCGTTCGCAAGAGCGATAAAAAACCCATTCGCATCTATCTCCAGGACGGACGCAACGATAATCGCGGCATTCGCGGCGACGGCGCCTACGACGAGACTCGCGACTGGTTTTTTCAAAACGTGCGCCTCATGAAAGCGCTGACCGAGAAAGGCTACGACGTCAACTACGCCTGGGGCATGAACAAACACGGCCAGAAGATGGGCGGCGCGATTCTGCCTGATATGATGCGATGGCTATGGCGGGACCAGCCGGTCTCGGTAGATGTGCACGACACCGTCGAACGCTCCTTCCGCGAGCCTGTAAAGAAAAACTAGAGGGTGTGCTACGATACCCTGTTCGGAGCCTGGAGCTATCTTTGGTTATCGCAAACCCGACCGCCTCCCCTTCCCAAACCCGTAGCGTTTTCCCCCTTATTGTCCTTCTGATTTTGTTTTCGGCGAGCGGCATGTGCGCGCTCATTTACGAAGTCGTCTGGTACCAATTGCTGCAACTCGTGATTGGATCGACCTCGGTATCGCTGGGAATTTTGCTCGCGACCTTTATGGGTGGCCTCTGTATCGGAAGCGTATGGTTCCCGCGCATCCGGCTCAAAGAACACCCGTTGAAAATTTACGCCGCGCTCGAACTGGGCATCGCGGCGTGCGCCGTACTCGTGCAGCTCAGCCTGCCTTCTTTGAATCGCCTCTATATCGCGGGAGCCGAGCACGGCATGCCCGGAATGCTGTGGCGCGGAATCCTCGCCGCACTCTGCATGCTGCCCGCGACGATTCTGATGGGCGCGTCTCTGCCGTCGATCGTTCGCTGGGTTCGTAGTGGGCTGGCCGGCGTTTCCTGGTGGGGATATCTCTACACCGGCAACATCGCGGGCGCGGTGATCGGATGCCTTTTCGCCGGTTTCTATCTGCTCCGCGTTTACGATATGGCGACTGCGACTTATTTTGCGGCGGCGATCAACATCGCGGTCGCATGCGTTAGCTTCCTGCTGGCATCGCGATTATCGGGCTCGACCGTTTCAGAGGAAGCGGGCGAAGAATCGGTCGCAACCGACGATTCGCCGCGCTGGACGGTTTATCTCGCCATCGGACTTTCCGGCGCCACCGCGTTGGGCGCGGAAGTCGTATGGACCAGGTTGCTCAGCATGCTGCTGCTTGGAACTGTTTATGTATTCTCCATCATCCTCGCCGTATTCCTGGTCGGACTGGCGATTGGAAGCGGGGCCGGGTCCTGGCTGATCGAACGCGTGCGGCCTAGACTGGCGCTCGGATGGTGCCAGATTTTCCTGCTGTTCGGCTTCGCGTGGACCGCCTACATGATCGTCGACGTACTTCCTTTCTGGAACGATAATGCGCTGACCACGCCCGATCCCTGGCACATGTACTTTCTCGATTTAAAGCGTTGCATCCTGGCGATTCTTCCTCCCACTCTTTTTTGGGGCGCCAGCTTCCCCTTGGCGTGCGCAGCGGTGGCGCGCACTCGCGAGGATTCGGGTCGCACGGCGGGCGCGATCTACGCGGCGAATACGCTGGGAGGGATCGTCGGCGCGCTCGCGGTGAGCCTGGTGCTGATCCCTCGCATCGGCTCGCAGCAGGCAGAGCGCGTCCTGCTGATTGCCGCGGCGATCGGCGGCCTGATTGTGCTCCTTCCGATTCTGCGCCGTTCGTACTCCGGAATGGCAGCGCTGGCCGCAGCCGCTGGCTTCGCGTGCCTGCTCGCATGGAGTATCGATCCGGTACCGGGCGAGTTGATCGCCTACGGCCGCCGCATGGCGCTCAATGCCGGACAATCGAAGGTGCTCTACGTCGCCGAAGGGATCAATTCATCGGTGGCAATTACCGAGTGGCCCAACAACACTATCTACGTGAATGTAAATGGCCACGTCGAGGCGACCACCGAAATTTACGACATGAAACTGCAGCGCATGGTAGGCCACCTCCCCGCCCTGCTGCATCCGAATCCGAAATCCGTGCTCGGCATCGGCTTCGGCGCGGGAGTCTCCGCCGGAACTTTCACCCGTTATCCCAGCGTTCAGAAAATCACCATCTGCGAAATTGAGCCGCTGATTCCGCCCGCATCCACGCGCTACTTGGGCGACGCGGATTATCGCGTGGCGCTCGATCCGCGCACGCTTATCGTATTCGACGATGCGCGGCACTATCTGCTGACCACCACCGAAAAGTTCGATATCATCGCCTCCGATCCTCTGGACGTCTTCATCAAAGGGACCGCCGCGCTCTATTCGAAGGAGTACTTCGAGTCCGTGAAAAGCCATCTCAACCCCGGCGGAATGTTTACGCTCTACGTCCCTCTGTACGAAACCGACGAGCCGACCATCAAGAGCGAGCTCGCAACGTTCTTCGACGCGTTCCCTTACGGCACCATCTGGGCGAACACCAGAAACGGGCAAGGCTACGACATGGTTTTCATGGGTCAACTCGAGCCGCTGAAAATCAACATCGATGAAGCGCAGGACCGGATCAACCGCGACGATCATGCCCCGGTCCGCGAGTCCCTCCGCGAAATCGGCGTCAATTCGCTGCTCGAATTGTTCGCGACGTACGCGGGCAACGCCCCCGACCTCGCGCCGTGGACCGCCGGCGCTGCGCTCAACGCCGATGGCAATCTGCGCCTGAGTTATCTGGCTGGTTGGGGAATCAACGCAAATCTCGAGGACGAACTGTATCGGAAAATACTCGTCTACCGGACTCTTCCAGTCGGCATCTTCACTGGTTCGCCGCAGTACGTACAAAAAGTGCTCACGGCTTTGACGAACTAAACCCGTTTGTATCGGACTTGAGAATCTCGTCGTACCGTTTGCGGATCGCTTCCAGTCGCTCGTTGAGTACCTTGAACACCACGTAACTCTGATCGGTGGGCTTCGCGTCGCCCGTCTCGATCACGCTCATCAGCGCCGCGATCTGATTATCCAGCTTGATCGGAAAATTCAGCGGGTCCTGGTTGCTGCGATTTTGGACCTGATAAAGATCCTCTTCCACCGCGCTCAGTTTCGTTGACAGACGCTCGCCCGCCGCATCCAGTGACGGGTCCTTCTTCACGCGCTCCACGATGTTCTTCTTGATCTCGCGAATGCGAATCACCATCTCGTTCGCCTCGGACGTCTTGTCGCGCACCTCCATCGCGAGCTTGAACTGCTCCGCCAGATCCGCATCGGTCACGCCGGTCAGTCGCGAATCTTTCGAGATAGTCAAGGGACGTGTTTCCGTTACGCCATTGGCCGTGAGTCGAACTTGGTATTTACCCGGGGTTGCCAGCAGACCCGCGTCCGCCTGCGCGCCCCAATAAATCATCCCTTCAAACGTTTTGGAGCCCGGATATCGCAAATCCCACGTGAACCGGTTGCCGCCCGCCTTGCGTCCAGGAGGACGAGCCGCTCCGCCGCGCCCACCACCTCCGCCGCCCCCGTCGTCCGGTGCAACTTCCTCACCCGCTGGAGCCGGAGTATCGCCCGGGGCCGCTCCTCCGCGTCCGCCGCGACGCTTTTTGTCTTCTTCGGGCGAGCCAAGATACGTGCGCACCAGCGTTCCGTTTGCGTCGAGAATATCGATCGTCACAGCGTCCACATCCTTGGCTAGCCAATAGTCGATGCCTGCGCGATTCACCGATCGCACCACCGGATGCGGCGTGAACAAATGCGCGCCGGTCGACAGAACGCCGCTCGAAAGCTGGCGCAAAGGCGTGATGTCGTCGAGGATGTAGAACGAACGCCCATGCGTTGCAATCACCAGATCGTCTCCTTCAATCACCAGATCCGATACCTGCGTGTCCGGCAGATTCAGCCGCAGCGATTGCCACTCCGCGCCATTGTCGAACGAAACATAAATTCCATGTTCTGTTCCGGCGTACAAAAGCCCGGCTCGCTTCGGATCTTCCCGTACGGCCTGCACGAAATCGTTGGCCGGAATGCCGTTCACGATCTTGGTCCACGTTGCGCCGTAATCGTCGGTGCGATACGCGTAAGGACGGCGATCGTCTGCTTGATAATGCTTCGCCGCCACGTACGCGGTCCCCGGCTTATGCGGCGACGCGTCGATCAGGCTGATGCGGATGAAATCCGGCAGACCCGGAGGCGTGATATTTTTCCAATTCTTCCCGCCATCGCGCGTAATGTAAACCAGTCCGTCGTCGGAGCCGGTCCAGATGGTCTGCGGGTCCTTGATCGACGGAGCGATGGTGAAAATGGTCCCGTAAATTTCCGGGCCATTCTGATCCTTCGTGATCGGACCACCCGAATCGCCCAGCGTCTTCGGATCGGCGCGCGTCAGATCGGGGCTGATCATTTGCCAGCTTTGTCCTTCGTTCGTGGTCTTCCATAAATGTTGCGACGACGTGTAGAGCACGTTCGGATCGAGCGGTGAGAACACAATCGGAAAGGTCCACTGCCAGCGCTCCTTCAGCGCACTGGCGGGCATTCCGGAGAAGAATAAAGGATACACCTGCACGTCGCGCATCTGCCCCGTCGAGCGATCGAGACGGGTCAGCAGCGCGCCCTGGCTGCCCGCGTAAAAGATATTTGGATTCACCGGATGCGGCGCGATGTAGCCGCTTTCGCCGCCGCCCGCCGAATACTGAATTTCTCCGACACGGCCACCACCACCGCCGCCGCGCCCGCCTGCCGCGCTCGAAACGCAAATGGTCGAGTTGTCCTGCTGCGCTCCGCACACGTGATAGGGAACATCCCGCGTCGTCGCGACGTGATAAAGCTGCGCCGTGGGAAAGGCTTGGCCGGTCCAGGTTTGGCCGCCATTGATCGACACATTCGCGCCGCCGTCGTTCGATTCCACCATCCTCTTCGGATCGTTCGCGGCGATCCAAAGGTCGTGATTATCGCCATGCGGAGTGCGGATCGCACGAAATGTTTTCCCGCCGTCAATCGATTTGAAAAACGCGGTGTTCAGAACATAGACGGTGTCCTTCGCCACCGGATCGGCGTAAATGCGTGAGTAATAGAACGCCCTCTGGCGCAGGCGCCGGTCTTCACTAATGCGCGCCCACGTCGCGCCCCCGTCCTCGGACCGGAATAGCCCGCCATCCTCGGCCTCGACCATCGCATACACCCGATTCGAGTCGGCTGAAACCGCGACACCAATTTTGCCGATGATGCCATTCGGCAAGCCAGGCTTGCGTGTAATCTCCGTCCAGTTGTCGCCGCCATCGGTCGATTTATAGAGACCGCTCAACGGTCCCCCGCTTGAAAGAGTCCATGACGTGCGATACACGTCCCACAAGGCCGCGTAGAGAACTTTCGAATTGTGCGGATCAATCGACAGATCCACCGCGCCCGCGCGATCGTTTTTATAAAGAATTTTCTGCCATGTTTTTCCGCCATCGCGCGAACGGAAGACGCCTCGCTCCGCGTTCGCAGCATACGGATGTCCCAGCGCGGACACATACACCACATCGGCGTTCGATGGATCGACCCGAATGCGCGAGATCGCCTGCGTATCGCCGAGCCCTGTGTGCTTCCACGTCTTCCCCGCGTCCACCGATTTGTAAACGCCATCGCCCTGCATGATGTTGCCGCGCAGCTCCGTCTCGCCCATGCCGATATAGACCACATCGGGGTTCGATTCCGCCACCGCAACCGCGCCCACCGATGAGCTCTGAATCTGTCCATCGGTCACCGGACGCCACGTAGTCCCTCCATCGGTGGTCTTCCACAATCCTCCGCCGACCGCTCCGAAATAATATTCGTTGGGACGCGACGTGCTGCCCGCCGACGTGATCGAACGCCCGCCGCGCTGCGGCCCGACACTGCGCCACTGTAGTGCACCGAAAACGGTCGCGTCGTAATGTTCCGCCAAGGCGATCGCCGCGCAGAGAAGAAAGAGGGAAAGAAATTTTTTCACGAGAGTTCCTAACTAGGAGCAATAGTATAGCGCGACTTGTTGACACCACTCTTCACGACGCGGTAAAACAACTCATGGAACCCTCTACGCGGCGTGAATGGCTTGCTGCGAGTCTCGGTGCGCTGGCCGCGTCTCGTACCACATGGGCCGACACTCCGGACGATGTATCGGCGCTGACACTGAAGCAGGCCTCCGACCGTATTCGATCCAAGAAAGTCTCCCCCGTCGAACTGACTCAAGCTTGTCTCGACCGCATCAAGACTTACAACCCGAAGATCAACGCCTGGATCACCGTGATGCGCGAAAAGGCGCTGGCGCAAGCCAAGGAGTTGGAAAAGGAGCAGGCGTCCGGCAATTTCCGCAGTCCTCTGCACGGCATTCCCATCGGCATCAAGGACTCGATCGACACCGCCGGCGTGCGCACCACCGCGGCCAGCGCCGTCTACGAATCTCGTTTCCCCACCGAGGATGCCGAGGTCGTGCGGCGCCTGAAAGCCGCGGGTGCGGTCCTCATTGGCAAGTGCAACATGCACGAATTCGATGCCGGCGCCACCTCCGCCGTCAGCTATTGGGGACCCGTTCGCAATCCCTGGAATCTGGATCGCGTCGCCGGAGGAGCATCGGGCGGTTCCGCCGCCGCGGTCGCGATGAGCAACTGCTTCGCGGCGCTGGGGACCGACACCGGGGGCGGCATTCGCATCCCTTCCGCGTATTGCGGCATCGTCGGTTTCAAGCCCGCCTACGGCCGCGTCAGCCTGCGCGGCATTATTCCGTTCTCCTGGTCGCTCGATCATTGCGGACCGATCGCGCGTACCGTGGAGGACGCGGCTCTCGTGTTGCAGCAGATCGCGGGTTACGATCATCTCGACATCGATAGCGTCGACAAACCTGTGCCGGATTATTCGGCCGGAATCGGCGCGCCGGTCTCCCAATTTCGCATCGGCATTCCGGTGCAGTTTTTCGATCATCTCGACGACGAAGTCGCGCGCGCCATCGAGGATGCCATCGAGGTACTGAACAAAATCACCAAAGGATCGCACGAAGTAAGTCTTCCCTCCTTGCTTCGCGCGGGCGCTGCTGGCGAGGTCGCCGCCTATCACGAAGGTCTGCGCGGAGTGAACGGCGGCGGCTATGAGCCGGGCACCGCTCGCGTGTTCCCCACCGCTCCCGACGCAACCAAAGCCGTCGATTACATCCGTGGCTGGCGCGAGCTGCAACTGATCCGCCGCACCGCCGACGCCGATATTTTCCAAAAGCATAACGTCGATTTGTTGATCGCGCCGACGTTCCGCCACGCGGCTCCCACCGTCGAAGAAGTGCTCGTCGTCCCCGCGACCGGAGGCGGACGCGGTGGAGGAGGTCGCGGAGCTGCGCCGTCCGTTGCCGCACCCGAGACTCCATCGCGGCTCGACCCCGAAGAAAATACGCGCCCCTTCAATGGATACGGTCTGCCCACCATCACTCTGCCGTGCGGCTTTTCGAAAGATGGCATGCCCATCGGCCTTCAGATCAGTGGTCCTCGCTTCGGCGAAGTGAACGTATTCGCGTTGGCCTACGCCTATCAGCAAGCGACCGACTGGCACAACCGCAAGCCGCCTTTGCAGCCCGACACGAAGGTACCCGTCCTCTCGAAATCGGCGTCGGAGCAGACCGGTGGCTGACGGCGACCTCTCCGCGCTCACGCTGAAGCAGGCATCCGACCGCATTCGCGCCAAAAAAGTGTCGCCGGTGGAGCTCACCGAAGCCTGTCTGGCCCGCATCAAGACGTACAATTCCAAAACCAACGCCTGGATCACCGTGATGCGCGAACAGGCGCTCGCTCAGGCCAAGGTGCTCGAAACGGAGCAGACCGCAGGGAAATTCCGCAGCCCTTTGCACGGCGTCCCGATAGGCCTCAAGGATAATATCGATATCGCCGGCACCCGGACCACCGCGGGCAGCAAGACGCTCGCCTCCAACGTCCCCACCGAGGATGCCGAGGTCACGCGCAGGCTCCTCGCCGCCGGCGCGATCATCGTCGGCAAGTGCAACATGCACATCTTCGCCAGCGGAGCCACGTCCGCTGTCAGTTATTTTGGACCCGTCCGAAATCCCTGGAATCTCGCGTTGATCGCCGGCGGGTCCTCCGGCGGATCGGCCGCCGCGGTCGCGACCGACAACTGTTACGCGGCACTGGGTACCGATACCGGAGGCTCCATCCGCACTCCTTCCGCGATGTGCGGCGTCACCGGTTTCAAGGCCACCTACGGGCGCGTCAGCATCCGCGGAATTGTTCCTCTCAACTGGTCGCACGATCACTGCGGACCCATCGCGCGCACGGTCGAAGACACCGCGATGGTCTTGCAGATCATCGCCGGCTACGACCTTCTCGATCTTCAATCGATCGATTATCCCGTTCCGGATTATTCCAAAGCCATCGGCGCGCCGGTCTCGCAATTCCGCATCGGCATCCCGCCCATGTTCTACGACGGACTCGACGACGAAGTCTCGACCGCCATGGACGAAGCCATCGCGCTGATCAACAATTTGACGAAGGGATCGCGCGAAGTCGAGATGCCCTCCATACTCGGTACCGGAGCCGATAGCGAAGGCGGCGTCTATCGCGAAGCTCTCGGCAACGGATTCGTCAGCGGGGAAACTGCCGGCGGCGGAGCAGGCGCGGGGGCCAGAGCAGTCGATTACATCCGAGAATGGCGCCAGTTGCGATTGATCCGCCGCACCGTCGACGACAACGTGTTCCAGAAACAAAACGTGGACCTCCTCGTCACCCCCACCATCCGCCACCTGCCCTGGACCATCGAAGAAGAGCTGAGCCGCGCCGCGAGCACTGGCGCGCGTCATCCCGAGCCCGGCAACACCCGCTCCCTCGACGACTATGGACTGCCCACCATCACTATCCCGTGCGGTATTTCGAAATCCGGTCTTCCGGTCGGCCTGCAGATCAGCGGCCCGAACCTGGCCGAGGTGAACGTGCTCGCCCTCGCGCACGCTTATCAGCAGTCTACCGATTGGCATCAGCGCCGCCCCCCTCTCGACCCCGATACTAAAGTGCCTCCGCTCTCGAAGACCGCCCTCGGCCAGACAGGCGAGTCGGTCACGCGTTAAGCTGTATCTATGCAAAAGACCGCGCTCTTTCTTGGACTCGCCACAACGCTGCTCGCACAAACCGCCGACGTGAAAACCGCCGGCCAGACCTTCAAGAATGTCACCGAGCTTAAGGATATTCCCGCCGACCAGTTGGTCCCCGCCATGCAGTTTATCTCCACGTCGCTCGGCGTCCAGTGCGAGACATGCCACGTCGCCGGCAAGCCCGAAGCCGACGATAAACGCCCCAAAAAGACCGCCCGCGAAATGATCGCGATGACCATGGCGATTAACAAGAACGCCTTCCACGGCCAGACCCAAGTCACCTGCTATTCCTGCCACCGCGGAGCGGAGCGTCCCATCGCCATCCCGCCGGTTTTCGAAACGGATGCTGTGGCGAAGCCCGAAGCCAGACCCGCGCCATCGGCAGGCACAGCCCCCACCGCCGACGCGATCATTGAAAAATACGTGACCGCACTCGGCGGCGCCGACGCCATGAAGAAGGTCACCAGCCGCGTCGCCAAAGGCGTCATCGTTGTCGCCGGCAAGGAAACGCCGATTGAGGTCTTCACGAAAGCGCCCAACAAACGCATCACGATCAGCGGCGGAACCAGCTTTACCGCATTCGACGGCACCGCGGGCTGGATGGGCAATGCCGGCCGCCCCGCTCGCGACATGTCGCCCGCAGAATCCATGAGCTCGGCACTCGATTCCGAGTTCTATCTCGGCCTTCGACTCAAGGAAATATTCACGCAGCTTCGCGTCGGCCGTCCCGACAAAATCGGCGACATCGATGTCATCCCGCTCACCGGAATCCGGCAAGGCCAGCCGCCCGTGCGATTGTTTTTCGACGCGCAATCGGGCCTTTTGCTGAGGATGGTCCGCTACACCGAGAATCCTCTGGGCCGCATGCCGGTACAGATCGATTACGCCGATTACCGCGACGTCGGCGGCATGAAGACGCCGTTCCGCTGGACCCTCTCGCGTCCCAACGGCCGCTTCACGATTCAGCTCAACGACGTAAAAGCAAACGTCCCGGTCGACGATAGCAAGTTCGCCAAACCCGCGGAAACAAAGTAGGCAGCGCGGAGGTTGCCGAAAAGTGTGTCGCGTTAAAATAACGCGGGAATAACGCGGGCGATTCCGCCTCACATCAGAACTTGTGTCGTATGGCGTCATCAGGCATTGTCACACCCGGACTTGCCGGTTATCTCGAATGAATCCTGGAAACCTATGAGGGGACGACCAGTTACCGCGAAAGCAATCGTGTTCCTCTCGAGGGAATCCCCTGGCTCACGCCAAGGGTTGTAGAAAAATCGCGGCGATCACGCCAGCGTGCTGGTAGCGTTAAACACAAGACAGCACGTGCGCCACTGCAGCAGCTACCGGATCGCCTGATCCAGCAGCACTGAAAACTGCCTCGATTTCCGCTCTACCCGATCCTTCAGCTCGCCGAGTTCCCGCTCCATGGACCGCAGCCGGTCCGCCATGTGCAGGCACGCGAGCACCGCCACCCGGTTCCCGTCGACATTGCCCGCCCGGAGCGCGATGCTGGTCATCAGCTCGTCGATCGAATGCGCCAGCGCCTCCACTTCTCCCTCTTCCTCAGTGGCCGCAAGCGAATACGTCTGATTAAAGATGGTGACTTTCACCGTCTTGCGTTCGACGCCCATAGCCCCTCCTTGAAATGAAGTTAGGATTCGCTCAACTGATCCATCTGGCCCAACAGTTTTTCGATCCGCGTCCGCACCTGTTTGCGTTCCCCGCGCAGCTCCTCCACCTCGTCGCGAAGCTTCTGCATTTCGGACAATGCCGTGCCTGCGCCACTCCGCGCCGCATCGCGCTCGGAAAGCGCCGCGTCACGCTCCGCGCGCAGCTGTGCCACCAGTTCCACCGCCCGGCGGATGCGATCTTCTAAATGCGCTAAGGAATCCGCTTCCGGAACGGACATAGTTTATGCAGCCTTGGGAGCAACCGGTTTTGGAGCCGCTGCTTCTAGAGCAGCCTTGGCCTGCGTCACCAACGCGGCGAACGCGGGCGGATCGTTGTAGGCCAGGTCCGCCAGAATCTTGCGATTCAGGTCGATGCCCGCCTTCTTCAACCCGTCCATGAACCGGCTGTAAGACAGGTCCGCCAGTCGCGTACCGGCGCCAATGCGGACAATCCACAAGGAGCGGAAATCGCGCTTCTTGAGTTTGCGGCCGACATATCCGTATTTGAGCGACTTCTCGACCGCTTCCTGCGCGGCCCGATGCAGCTTGCTCTTGGTGAGGAAGAAGCCCTTCGCAAGGGCGAGTGTTTTCTTGCGGCTGCTTCGCCGCTTGGTACCACGTTTGACTCTCGGCACGTTTTTATATCTCCTTGTTTAATAGCCGGCGGATCAGGCACGTGCAAGCGCACTGTCCACACGAGGGGAACTGCTTTTAGTACGGCAGCATTCGCCGCAGCTCGGCCTGATTGGTATCGTCGGCGACGACACTTTTTCCCAGGCGGCGTTTCCGCGTTCGCGACTTTGAGGTCAGAATGTGACGGGCAAACGCATGGTGGCGTACCACTTTGCCAGTGCCCGTTTTCTTGAACCGTTTAGACGCACCCTTATGGGTCTTCAACTTTGGCATAAATATCCTGGTGGCGCGAACTTCTCGAAGTTCGCTGTTATATGGATTCTCGCTGGTCAGCGACAACCTTTTTTAATGTACCACAGAGTAGTGTTTTGTGGGGCCGGGCTTCAGACCGCAGCCGCCTTCAGGGGGCCCTTCCCTACTGCGGCGCCCGCAGTGTATAAATCTCCAGATTCCCGTCGCGATCGCTGGAGAACGCAATCCGCAGCCCATCGGGTGACCAGGAAGGGTGCATATCGGTAGCCGGATGCCGCGTCACATTTCTGACATGGCTGCCATCCGAATTCATCACGTAGATTTCCCCGTTCCCGCTGCGTCCGCTCGTGAACACGATCCGCCGTCCGTCGGGCGACCATCTCGCGCTCCCGTTGCCTCCAGGAGCCGGCGTCAAATTGACCAGATTCGAGCCATCGGCGTCCATCGCGTAAATTTCATGCCTGCCCCCGCGGTCCGTCGTGAACGTCATTCTCTTTCCGTCGGGCGACCAGGCGGGCGACTCGTCCTTGCCGGCGCCGGAGGTAATCTGACGCAAGCCGCTCCCCTCCGCGCCGATCGCCCAGATGTGCACCTCGCCCTGCCGCCGGCTCGAGAACGCGATCGTCCGCCCATCGGGAGACCAGGATGGCCCGAAGCATTCGCCCAGGTTTTGACCCAATCGAGTCGCCGCCCCGCCCGTCGAGGACATTATATAGATATCCCTGTGGCCGCCCCGATCGCTGATGAACGCGATTTTTGCGCCATCGGGTGACCAGGCCGCCTCCGAATCGTCGGCCGGATTGTCGGTAAGGTTGCGCGGTGTCCCGGCCGGATTGTCCAGAACAAAGATGTCGTGCTTCCCGCTGCGATTGCTTTCAAAGGCGATCCGCTTCCCGTCGGGCGACCAGACCGGCCGGTCATCCTCGGCAACATTATTGGTCCACCGCACCGGAATCTCGGCGTCAAAACTCGTGACGTAAATCTCCCCGTTGCCGTCGCCATCGGTTTCAAAGGCGATCCGCGTCCCGTCGGGGGACCAGGACGGCTCGCCCGCCGCCCCACGGCCGGTATTCACCGCACGCACATTGGTCCCATCCGCATCCATGACGTAGATCAGATCTTTACCGGAGCGGTCGCTGTCGAATGCGATCCGCTTTCCGTCAGGCGACCACACTGCCACCGAGTTATTTCCCGGTCCGTCGTAAATGGGCCGCGCGTTGCCGCCCGCTGCGTCCATTTGCCAAATAGCCAAATTGGCTTCGGCATGATGAGTAAAGATGATGGACTTGCCATCGGGCGACCAGTTGGGATCGCCCGAGAAATCGCTGAGATGCGTCAGTGTGCGGAAATTCGACCCATCGGATCCAACCGCGCAGATTTGTTCGTGGGCGCCGTCAAAGCACTGGAATGCGATCATCGCCGAATCCGGCGCCCACGCGGCTCTCCCGCCAAACACTCCCAGCGCACGCGGACCGCTCCCGTCGGCATTCATGACGAAAATTTCCGGTTGGATGCCCCGCTTGCGTTGAAACGCGATCCGCTTCCCGTCCGGAGACCAGGCAGGACTATCGCTCCAGCCCAGACCCGCAGTGAGGTTGCGCGGATTCGACCCGTCGGCGTTCATCACCCAAATCGAGGGAAGGCCATCCCGGTTGCTGACGAAAACCACCTTCGAGCCGTCCGGAGACCAGTCCGGCTGACCATCCTCCGCGACATGATTCGTCAGCCGGATCAGAGCCGGATCCCCCGGAATTCTCACTGCCGCTCTAGTCGCCGGAGCCAGGCGAATCGCCGCATAGGCAAGCAGGCTGAGCGCGCCGACCGCCAGCATTACCGTATAGGGCAGGCGAAAGTGACTGCTGGCTTGAAAGTGCCTGCCGGCTTCAAGGTGATTGATCCGCAGTGGTGGCGCAGGCGGTTCCGCCAGCGTTTCAGCATCGTACTCAAGAGGGGACGGTTCCGGTCTCGCCTCCCCCAGGAACCGGTAGCCGTGGCGCGTGACGGTTTCTATGTAACGTTGGTCGCTTCCCAGGGCGCGCCGCAGATCGGAGATATGCCGCCCCAGCGTCGCTTCCTCGACTGCGGTATCGGGCCAGATGGAGTCCAGCAGATCCTGTTTGGTGCGCAATTTTCCAGGTTGCTCGGCTAGTAAGGCCAGCAGGTCGAAGGCCTTCGGGGAAACCGCCACTGGCACGCCTGCACGTGTCAAGGTTCGCTCGGCGGCGTCCAGCTCAAAGTCGCCAAATCTTACGATTCCTTGCGCTTTTATCGACATAGAACACCGTTAGAAAATCTTCCGAAATTCTTCCGCCGGCTCTCCGGGCATCGGGCTGAACCTTAGTGAATAATTCTTATCTCGGAGAATTAGTATATGCCATCAAGATCGGCCTTTGCAATCCTGACTGCCCAAAAGACTTCGCCCATCGCCGCCGGGCTCTTGCCGGAAAAATTGAGCCTCGAAGGACCAGAAACTTGCGTATTCGTGCAGACAGCTATGAGAGTCGGGAGCCAATTGGGGATTCTGGCTCAGGAGGATCTATGCTTTTTCGCTATCTCAAACTCGCCGCGGGCATTTGCCCTAACGGTCGTCTACCCAACCTCGCCCTCTCGGCCGGCTTGCTGAGCCTGCTGATCGCCCTTGAGCCGAGCGCTGCGGCAGCGTCTCTCTATACGAGCGTAGCCCTCAATCCGGGAAATGGCGCGGCAACCGTCTTTACTAGCTCTGCGAACTCAGTGAGCAGTTCTTGCGGCGCCGCGCAGGGTTTTGCAAATCCAGCCAATGGCCTTGTGGGAGTCTCGGACTCGACGGTCCCGGGTTGTGGCGTTCCTTTCAGTCAAGCAGCCTACGCGGACGCGCAATTCGCTGACAGCTGGGTGACGTCAGAATGTTCGGGGTGCGAAGAACTTGTTCAGGGCCCACTTGTGTTGTGGGAAATCAGTATGAACGGGACGTTCGGGGGACTGCCGGGCACCCAAGACAGCTTCACTTTCCAGGACACAATCAGCATTGGTTTTGCTCCGGCTTATAAGATCATTATTGGCGTCAGTTTTACCGTCGGCGTATCGGCAATCACGACCGGGACCCTGATTGACGAGGGCACCGTGGCCGGCGACATCCACAACCCAACGACCACCACGTTTCCCGTGATCGTTACCGGCAACACACTCTCGGTCGATCTCCCAACCGCGATTCTCCTCTCGACGGCTGGCTTTAACACCCATATTGACGCGACCGCGGTCACCAATGGATCGATGGATTTTTACGACCCGATCCAACAGACCTTTACATCGACAGACCCAAACATCCAGTTTGTCAGTAACGGAGGCGACAGTACGCTCGGAAGCACGACCCCCGAGCCCGGATCGTTAATCCTGATCGGCACCGGCCTGCTAGGCCTGTTAGCTTTTCGATTACTCCGCTAGAACTTTGTGGACGAACTGCACCGCCATCGCCCCAGCGTCGCTTCCTCGACTGCGGTATCGGGCCAGATGGAGTCCAGCAGATCTGTTTTGGTGCGCAATTTTCCAGGTTGCTCGGCTAGTAAGGCCAGCAGGTCGAAGGCCTTCGGGGAAACCGCCACCGGCACGCCTGCACGTGTCAAGGTTCGCTCGGCGGCGTCCAGCTCAAAGTCGCCAAATCCTACGATTCCTTGCGCTTTCATCGACATAGAAAACACCGTTAGAAAATCTTCCGAATTCTTTCCGAAGGCTCTCCGCGCCAACCGGTTCGACCCTGATGAATAATTTGATCTCGGAGGACAGTATATGCTAACGAAATCCGCCTTTGCAATCCTTGCGGGCTGTTTGTTTGCTGGAACATCTCACGCGGGCAGCATTACAATCGATGTCGACGCCACCGTAAGCGGGTGTTCTCAGTGCAATGGCCCCTCTAACGTCACGCCCGGCACGTTTCTGACTACTCTCTATTCGCCCCAGCAATATGCTCTGGGCGCCGGAACCTACACCGTCACGAACGGCGATCCTCTTGCCGTTGGTGGCACGCCTGACAAGTACTCAGCCTGGAACTTCCAAGGTCCCGTCTCCGGGAACTGGGTGTGGAGTTTTGTCCTCGCCGCCGACAACGGAACCGACACGCAGGGCACGGTCCTGCTGGACGACTACATCGGAGGCACGATAGCGCAACCCAGCGGCATTTATGCGACTCAGACGCTTGCGGCCGCCGCGACCGGCATCGCAACCTACGACAACAACACTCTGCTTTCAGGAACTTCGACCGCCGGCTTCGTCGATATGTTCACGCTCTCCGCTCCCACTACCATCGATTTGATGATCGACGATTATGGATTGTACGACAACTCCGGCGGCGTCGCCCTTACCATCACCGGTTCGGGCATTGGTGGCACCGTGCCGGAACCCTCGTCTTTCTTGCCGTTGGGCCTCGCCCTATTGGGCTTGGCTGTGTTGCGATCGATCCGCTAAAACGTGCAGTAGTGAGGACCTTGGAGGATTTATGAACTTGCGAGCGAAAGTTGTCTTCTTGATTGGTTTGCCGCGCTTGATGCGTTACGCGGCTCTTGCGATTGTATTCCCGCTCAGCGTAAGCGCCACCGTTCAGGCGTCGAACATTCAGCTCACCTACGGCGGCGATACTTATAACTACAACATGTGCGCTGGAAACTACTGCTCCGGCGGACCCTACAGTCTCACGGCCACCATCGACCTGGCGCCCGGCACCAACCTTCTCAGCCTCGCTCAAGGAACCGATATTGCGGCCGACGTCACCTACTTTTCCATGGCCGACGGCTCCGGCTTTGTGATTAATAGTTCGAGCCCTGCCTTGGGCGACAATTTTCAGCTCGGAACCGATGCCGCCGGCAACATCTTAAGCTGGGGCTTCGACGTTTGCACCACGCCCCCCTACCTGCTTCCGGGTTCCTCGGCCAGTGCAGCCTGCCTGCAGACCTACTTCATTCCGTCCTATCCCCAGGCGGACGACAATACATACTGGTCCGATGGCAGCAACCAGGGCGAGTGTTTCTCCTATGGTGCGGGGAGCCTCGCGGTGGTCCAAGGTTCCGGATGTCTGGGGACCGTCACCCAGACCACGGTGGGCGGCTCTGCCCCCGAACCCTCCGGCCTGATCCTTGTGGGAACCGGAATCCTGGGCCTCCTGGCGGTCCGTTATTCTGCTAGAACCTTGTGGACGAACTGGACCGCCATCGATCCTTCCCCAGTGAGCCTCGGCGGACCAGAAACCTGTGTTTTGTTGCATGACAACGATGAATGCCCGGACCCAAAAATCGAAATTCCAGCATTAGGAGGCTCTATGTTTTTTCGCCGTATGACAACTGCCGCGGGCTTTCGCCCCTCCGGTCTTCTCAATGGATTGGCCATCGCGTGGTGCCTGACGCTGCCGATGGCGTTTGCCCAGAATGATCGCAGTTGGGTATCCAGCACGGGCTCGGATAGCAACGCCTGCACCCGCATCGCGCCCTGCGCAACGTTTGCGGGCGCGCTCGGCAATACGAACTCCGGAGGGGAAATCGATGTGGTCGACCCGGGCGGCTACGGCCCAGTCGGTATTGGCCAATCCGTTACCATCGACGGCGGCGGCATGGGGTACATCTTAGGCAACGCCTTCACCGATTTCGCCATTTGGGTAACCGCCAGCAACGTGACGATTCGAAATCTAACGCTCTCGCAGACGGTAGGGGCCGGTAATTTTTATGGCATTTGGGCTGGCCCGACTTCTGGGATTGTCAATATTAGCAACGTCCAAGTTTCGAATTTTGGAGCCGGGGTGCTTGCGCAAGGGGCCGGGCCGGTAACCATTGTCGATTCCCGCATCCAGGGCAACCATTTCGGGGTCCTATTAAACTTAAACAACGTCAACAATGTGATGATCCGCAATTCCATCATCAGCGGAAACAATGTCGCCGGTGTTTTTGTTTCTCCCGGCACGGTAACGCTCGACGGCGTACTGGTCACAAACTGCGGGACGGGAGTTTCTGTGGGCGGCAACAGCGCAGCCGGCACAGTCCTGCTCAGGAACAGTACCATTATGGGAAATTCAACCGGTCTAACGGCCTTGCTTGGCAGCATCGTTTCGTTCGTGAACAACGCGATTTATAACAACGGCACCAACGGCGCGCCCACCCAGAGCGTGTTCCAGAAATAGGCATAGTTTATGCTTAACATCAAGCGACCCACTCCTTGCGTGCTCGTCTTGTCGTTCTGTCTTTTCCTCGCGTCCCCGCACGCGCAGGCTAGCCTAACGTCCAATGGCGGTTTCGAGGGCGCGTTCACAGCGTGGACGGTCGCGACCGAGGCAGGCAGCGGCGGAGGCTGGTACGTACAGACCGGCACCAGCTCGCCGCTGAACGGTTTCTCCGTCCCAGCCCCTCCTCAAGGAAGCTATGCCGCCATGACCGATTCCCAAGGCCCCAGTTCGCAGGCGCTGTTGCAGACATTCACGGTGCCGGGGCCCGGAACAGTCACACTTTCGTTCGAGTACTTCCTGCTGGACGCAACCAATGGCGCCTATGATTCCGCGTTGGGGGCGCCCCCGGACAGCCTGGACTACAACTATTCTCCGAATAATCAGCAGGCCCGCGTGGACATCCTGACCGCGAGCGCGGGAGCTTTCGATCTCGGCGGCTCCGTGATCGATAATGTGCTCACGGCCACTCCCCTGAGCCTGGGGGATCCAAACAGCAATGCCTGCTTCCCCGAGTTTTGCGCCTATCAATCCGTGAGCGTGGACATAAGTTCGTACGTCGGTGCGGGCGGCACCTTCCAGATAAGATTCGCTGAGGTCGATGACCTTGGAGAGCCGTTCGTTTTCGGCGTAGACGACGTGTCGATCGATTCGGTTCCGGAGCCATCGTCGTTCGCGCTGCTCGGTGTGGCTTTATTGGTTTACTCCGCGAGAACCTTGTGGACGAACTGCACCGCCATCGATCCTTCGCCCACCGCCGCCGCTACGCGCTTCATGCTGCCGGACCGCACGTCTCCCACCGCGAACACGCCGGGCAGGCTCGTTTCGAGTAGATAAGGACCGCGCCGAAGTTTCCAGTCGGGCCCGACATCCGCGCCGGTTTTGATGAACTGTTTCTCGTCGAGCGCCAAACATCCCCCTAGCCACTGCGTGTTAGGGGACGCGCCCGTCATCAGGAACAAATGCTGGATTTCGTGGACGCCGGTTTCCCCCGTTTGTCGATTGCGCCAGCGGACGCGCTCCAGATGTTCCCCGCCTTCGAGCGCCTCGATCACGGTGGACGTCATGAGCGTGATTTCCTTGCAGGCTTCGATGCGTGAAATCAGGTACCGCGACATCGTCGCCGCGAGGCTGGGCCCTCGGACCATTAGATACACGTGTTTAGCGTGCATGGCAAGGAAAACGGCGGCCTGGCCGGCTGAATTTCCTCCGCCGACGATCGCGATATTCTCATTGCGGCACAGGCGCGCTTCGATACTCGTTGCGCCGTAGTAGACGCCAACTCCTTCAAATTGCGCCAGATTCGGCAGATCCGGCTTACGATATTGCGCTCCCGCGGCCACGATGACAGTGCGGCTCTGCACTATTTTTCCATCGTCCATTTCGACTGAATATGGTTTCCTGGTGCATTTCAACGCTTTAGCGGATCGCGCCACGGCGATTTTTGCGCCGAATTTTTCGGCTTGTACAAACGCCCGCCCCGCCAGGTCCTGGCCGGAGATTCCGGACGGGAAACCTAGATAGTTTTCAATGCGCGAGCTGGCGCCCGCCTGGCCGCCTGGCGCGCTGGTCTCGATCACTAGTACGCTCAAGCCTTCAGAAGCTCCGTAAACTGCCGCGGCTAAACCACTTGGGCCGGCTCCGACAATCATCAGATCGTAGACGCTTTGCTCGTCTATGCCGGCGTTCAATCCGAAGCATTCCGCGGCTTCCGCATTGCTTGGATTTCGTAACACTAAGGTTTCGCGGCAGATCAGGACCGGAATATCGGCCAGTGAGACTCCGAATTGATCCAGAACCCCTTGAGTGTCGGGATCCCGCTCGACATCGAGATAGGTGTGAGGATGCCCGTTGCGCGATAGAAACCCTTGTAAACGCAGGGTATCGGCGGAATGGGCCGACCCGATCAGGACGGCGTCGCCCACCGAATTCTGAATCAGATACACCCGGCGCAGCAGGAACGCGCGCAGGAAAATTTCGCTCAGTTCCGCATCGTTTTGTATAACATGGTGCAAATTCGAGCGGCTGATTTCGATGACTGTGCTGGGTTCGCGGGTCTGGCAGCGAACCAGGCTCCGGCGGCCGGAAAGCTGGTTCACTTCGCCGGTAAACATCCCCTTTGTAAGGACTTGCGAAACCACTTCAATGCTGCCGTCCAGAACAACGAAGACGCCGTGATGCTCATCTCCTCGATCGAAAAGGATTTCCCCGGATTGTTTGGTTATCTTTTCGCCGAACGGCATCAGCCTCGCGATTTGCGCGTCGCTGAGCGTCGGAAACATCGGGTTTTCAGGCATGGCTAATCCATAACAATTTCATCGACATAGCACCACATCCAGTGCTCGCCGGGCTCTATCGACCGGACGATCGGGTGCTTGGTCGCGTGAAAATGTTTGGTCGCATGCTTGTTCTTCGAGGAATCGCAGCAGCCGACATCGCCGCAGGTCAGGCATAGGCGCAGATGGACCCAGGTGTCCCCCATCTTGAGACATTCTTCGCAACCCCGGGAGTGGGGTTTCACGTTCTGGATCTGATCGAGGTGCGTACATGCAGCCATAAAGTGCCCTTAATTGACCAAAAACAACGTCCGAAGAAGCCTTAAACGACCATTATTTGCACTATTCCTTCTTCTTTAACGTCTGATCGTTATCGCGAATGAAGTTCTTGATGTCGTCCGAGAGGCCAAGCAACTTCTCCCACTGCTCGCGATAGAGCGTGACGGGGAAACGGCCGAGGCCATAAACGGAGAGGCCGCCTTTTTCACTGACCTTTAGATACACTCTTCCGGCAGAAGGTTTCTTCAAGGCTGCATTTTCGGCGCGCAGCTTTTCAAGTTCGGCTTTCAGTTCTTCTTCAGTTGCCATGACATTATTCCTATCACATTCGAAGCTTCACGTCTCTGGTCATCTCCAAATAGCCGACGCCTTTCCGGGTGCCGGTGATTTCAATCGCGCCTTCCCAATAGGTAACAGCGCCGGTGAGTTGCTGTTGCGGGAGACGCGTCGAGATCGATACGTCGATGCCTAAGGAGGGCACGCGGAGCTTCCACTCGATGGGATAGATGGTCCACATTTTGCCGGGGATGGCGGTGAAATCGTTGTGGGTGAGAGAAGTGGTGCGGCCTTGCCGGTCAATGAACGTTCCGGCGGAAAAGTTATCGGCGGTGCCGTCTTCACGGCGCAGGCGGAAGAGCATCAGCTCCGTTCCATCGTCAAATTGGAGGCTGAACCAATCCCAGCCGCTTTGCTCGGGCGAAAGCTGTTGGGTGAAAAATTCGTGATCCGACCAAGATAGACCGGTTACTGCGAATTTCTTTCCATCGAGGAAGATGGTGCCGTTGGTGATGAGGCGCGTGAAGGAAATATAGTGCGAGGCGTGGCCTTCGCCTTCGGATTTCTGACTGACGCCGTTGGCGCCGTGGATCACGGGAGGCTTTTCTGTTTTGAGGTGGAGTTCGAAGCTGAATTTTTCATCGATGGCGGTTATCGTTTGGGATTTGAAATCGGGCTGCCAGAGGGTTTGCCAATTGCCGTTCCAGACGCGAGCTTGGGAAAGGTCGGCTCCGGCGATGCCCGCTCCGGCGCGATTGAGGCGTTCGGTGTGCAGGAAGCGGTTGCCATCGAGATCGCTGAGGGCGAGATGGGCCATCCAGACGTCGCGCACGTCCCAGACTGACGCTGGTTTTGAATTGCGAGCCATATTATGATCCAGGCCGACGCGGAAGAAGGTCAGCTCAAAACCGAAGTGGCGGCCTTCGGAGGTTTGGAGATTGCCGGTGTAATACCACCACTCGGTTTGAAAGTCGGGGTGGTTGAAGTGGTCTCGGGGGAATTGGTAGTGGTAGCCGGGGAGGGCTGTTCGATAGGGGGTGGTTGCGGCGAGGAGGTTCACAAGAATCACGCCTGCTGAAAGCAGGCGGCAGGCTGCCAGCCTGCCCCACTTTACCTGGACCATCGTTCTCGTATGTTACCATTCGTTTGTTTTTGAATGGCTTTTATCAGCATAAGTCAATTGAATCGACACTCTCAGCATCACGGAATGGATTTTGGAGCGTCAACGCCTCAAGAGTATGACAAGATGGCCGAAAGGTTCTTGACCGGTCCAATAGCAGCAGGGGCGAGTCAATGTCAACGGCGGCGAGGTGACATCCTCCGGTTTCACCCCTTCACGGGAGCATTCGGTGTGATAGATCAGAACAACGTGGTAAGAACATTCTTTAAGCCGGTTCCTTGCGACTTTATCCCGCCTTCGCACAGAACCGCATCGAGACGGCGTGGAGATTGTCACAACGAGGTCGACAATCTGTTATATTTTCAGTGGAGCTGTAGCCGATGGTAAACATGTGCCCAGTATGTGGTTACTGCATGGATGAGCCTCCAGATAACTACAACATCTGCCCCTCTTGCGGAACGGAGTTTGGGCTGCATGATGTCAACAACTCAATCGCGGAGTTGCAGGCTGCGTGGTTAGGGTCCGGTCCGAACGGCCCAGTTTGGTGGAGTAAATTCGATGCGCCACCGGTGAACTGGAACCCCCTTAAGCAGTTCGAACGAGTTGCTGTGAAAGCGAATCCGCTGGTGTCGAGATAATCGTTCAGGTCCCGCCACGGTCCGCATGCTCACGCATTGCGGTTCAGGGGTGCGACAAATGTGGGCGCTACCAAACGGGTTCATTACTCTTCATGGATTACCTCGATGGGGACTAGTCGGGTGGCGATTCTTGCGGGGTAGAGGCCGGCGATTATGGTGGCGGCGTATACCACCGTTAGCGCGCTTAGGAGGACGGCAATCGGCCAGTGAAATTGGATCGTCCAACCGAAGGACTGCTTGTTGATTACTTTGATCAGCAGGAGCGATAGCAGCAGGCCTAGGGCGAGCCCTGCGATGTTGGCGAGCAGGCCCAGCAGGCCGGCTTCGAAAAGAATCATGCGGCGGACTTGGGTTTTGGAGGAGCCGAGGAAACGGAGCAAGCCGAATTCGCGGCGGCGGTCGATTACTAGCGCCAGCAAGGCTCCGCCGACGCCCATGACTGCCACGAAAACGGCGATGGCTTCGAGCGCGTAGGTGATGGCGAAGGTGCGGTCGAAGATCTCCATGGCTTGCTGGCGAATGGCGCGGTTGGACATGATCAGAAGCTTGTGGCCGCGCAGAGAGGCTTCGACGGCGCGCCTGCCGTCTTCGATCGACACTCCCGGTTTCAAATACACGGCGATATTCGAGACGTCGGGATCGGGAAGATATTGGAGCATGGTGGCGCGATCCATGACGATGTAGCCGCGCTCATTGGAATAATCGTAGTAAATATCGGCGACGCGAAATGGGATCGGTTTGCCGGCCAAGGGGAGTGTGATGGTGTCGCCGGGATTGATGTGGTGTTTATTGGCTAAAGGCTCGCTGACCATGACCGCGTTGTGACCTACCAGTTGTTGGAAGACTTCCTGCGGGGCCTTGCCGCTGACCGACGGGCGGTGGCGGAAGGCGGATGCGACTTTGATATCGCCCGCGCCCAGAGTGATGGGCAAACCGTCAAAACTGATTTGATAGGCGCGGAAGGAATCGACTGCTTCCACCTCCTTAAGGGCTTGCAGTTGGGTCAGAATATCGGACGGCATGGTGGGATTGCGGTCGGCTCCGACGGGGACGGCGGGGGAAAGATAGAGGTCGGCTTGGAGCGTATCGTCCATCCAGACGGCGATGGTTTCACGGAAGCTGCCGACCATGATTCCGACCGCGGCCAGCATGGCGATGGCGGTGGATAGTGCGCCGACTAGAACGGAGGTTCGTCGCAACGATCCGGCGAGACTTCGGGTGGCGAGCAGGGCTTCGACGCCGAAGACGCGGCGCAGAATTCCGGCGCTGGCGGAAGAGAGTGCGGAGACGAGGGCGGGGATTGACAGGGCCGATGCTGCGATCAGCAGGAGCGCGGAGAGATAGCCGAAGATCGGCTTGCCTGCGATGGGTCCTTGACGCGCGGCGATGGCGGCGCAGATGGCGAGGACGGCGGCGAGGATCAATCCGCGCAGCCGATGTTGTTGCACCTCATATTCGCGGCGGCCGCGGGCCATGGCTTCGACGGGCGAGACTCGCGATGCTTCGAGGGCGGGTGAAAAGGCAGAGAGCAGGCTAACGCCGATTCCTATGAAGAGGGCCAGCAGAGCGGTTTGCCAGGAGAATTCGATGGGGCCGGGGCGGCTGCTGACATAGAGCTGTTGGACGGTGAGTGAGACTAGCTTCACGGCTCCTTCGGCCATGAATCGGCCTAGCGCGATTCCACCGGCGGCGCCGAGGAGACCGAAGGAAACGGCTTCGCCAAGGAACGCGAGGAGGACGGCGGCGCGGGTGGCTCCCAGTGCGCGGAGGATGCCGATTTCGACTCGCCTGCGGACTACGGAGACAGAGATGGTGTTGTAGATGAGAAATGCGCCGACGGTTAAGGCGATATAGCTGAGGATGCGGAGATTCCAGCGGAAAGCTCCTAACATTTTTTTATTTTCTTCAGTGCGGGTACCCGCGGGTTGGATGGAGACTCCTTCGGGGAGCGCGTTGTGCAGGATGGTCTCCCATGCCGCTTGGGAGTTCGGGCCGGGAGGAACCTGGATCAGGATTCGATCCAGCGGGCCTTTGCGATTCAGGAGGCGGGTGGCTTGGGAGAGATCCATCACTAGAAAATCGGCGGAGTTGTCGCCTAGGATGCCGCGGACGGTGAGAAGGGCTTCGAGATCGTTGACGATTATTTTTATGCGGTCTCCGGTTTTGAAGCCTAAGGCGGCGCCCGCCCAGACGGAGTCGTCCGCGGAGAGGGCTTCGGCGGAGGGGTTAGCGGACGGGGCGAAAAACGGGGACAGACTTCTCTGTCCACGCGGCGCCGAGAGACTTTCGGATTTTGCGGGCGATTGTGGGCGCCTTGGGACAGAGAAGTCTGTCCCCGTTTTTCGCGCACTTTCTAATGGGCGTGGCGCGGAGAGCGCAACGGATGCAGTTTTTCGCGCACTTTCTTCGTTTAGAAGATCGAGGCCTATTAGGGGAACGGTGTGGCCGGAGCTTTCTATCATTACGTAATCTTCGATGCGGGGATGAAGTTTTAGGGCGTAGGGGAGGGTGGCGAGAGTCGTCAGGAGTTCGGGCTGGAGGCCGCCTACGGCGGTTATTTCAAAATCGGCGTCGCCGGCCAGGGTTTCCATGGACGAGTGGAAAGATCCGGTGGCGGCTCCGCCGGCTAACTCAATGGCGAGCACGGCGGCGACGCCTAGCGCTACGGCGAGCACGGTTAGCAGGGTGCGCAGAGGCTCATCTCGAAGGGGGCGGAGGATCAGGCGATAGAACAGCTTCATGCGCCGCTCTGGATGCGGCCGTCGCGGAGGCGAACGATGGTATCGGCCATGGCCGCGGCTTCGACGCTGTGGGTGGCCATCAAGATGGTGGCGCCGGTTTCGCGGGCGACGCGACGGAGCAACTCGAGAATCAGGTTGCCGGTGGTGGTGTCGAGATTGCCGGTGGGCTCGTCGGCTAGAAGGAGAGTGGGTTTGTGAACCAGGGCTCTGGCAATCGCTACGCGCTGCATTTGGCCGCCGGAGAGTTGGAAGGGCTTGCGGGAGGCGTAGTCTTCGATCTCGACCCAGCGGAGGGCGTTTTTTGCTAGCGGGCGGGCGTCGTTGCGGCCGGCGAGCATGAGAGGGAGTTCGACATTTTCGATCACGGAGAGCGCGGGGAGGAGTTGAAAGGATTGGAAAATGAATCCAACTTTATCGCGGCGGAGTTTCGTGAGGGCCGCGTCGTTGAGCGAAGAGGTATCGACGCCATCGAGCGTGACGGCGCCCGCGGTGGGAAAATCCATGGCGCCGGCGAGGTTTAACAGGGTCGATTTTCCACAGCCGCTGCGGCCGACCAGAGCGATGAATTCTCCAGGGGCGGCGGAGAGGGAGACATCGGTAAGGGCGGAAACAGGGCGGCCTTCGGTGAAGTAGTCTTTGGTGACGTGGTCGAGGCGGAACAAACTCATCGATGCTGATTCGATGGTCGCACAGGGAATTGGGATGGGCGCGGGCGCCGACACAAAAAACACGGACCGCTGGGATTGGCTGGTATTCTAGAAGTGCCTATGCTGTCTGTTGTTATTCCGATTCACAATGAGGAGCCGTCGATTCTTCCGCTGTACGACCGGTTGACGGCCGTGCTGGAGCGGTTGCGGAAGCCTTACGAAATTATTTTCACGGACGATGCTTCGACCGATCGGAGTTTCGATCTGCTGGCGAATCTGGTGGAGACCGATCATCGGCTGAAGGTCATCCGGCTGCGGCGAAATTTTGGACAGACGGCCGCGCTGGCGGCGGGATTCGATGAGGCACAGGGGAACATCATCATTTCGCTGGACGGTGATTTGCAGCATGCACCGGAGGACATTCCGGCGCTGCTTGAAAAAATCGACGAGGGATACGACATCGCGAGCGGGTGGCGCAAGAACAGGCTGGACAATGCGGTTACGCGCAAGATTCCGTCGCGTATCGCGAACTGGTTGATGGCGCAGGTTTCGGGCGTAGAACTGCGCGATTTTGGCACTACGTTCAAGGCGTATCGCGCGGAGATTTTAAAGGACGTTAATTTGTACGGCGAACTGCACCGGTTCATTCCGGCGCTGGCGGCGTTCTATGGCGCTCGGGTGGCGGAGGTGCCGATCCGCAATCTGCCTCGGGCGGCGGGAGGGTCGCATTACGGGCTGGGACGCACCTTTCGCGTGATGTTCGATATTTTCACGATCTGGTTTTTGCTGAAGTATTTCACGCGGCCGATGCATTTCTTTGGCAAGTGGGGATTGATCAGCGCGGTGCTGGGCGGAGGGACGCTGTTCGGATTGGGCGTGGAGAAGATTCTCACCGGACGGGATTTGATTGCGGAACATGGCCCGCTGTTGGTGCTGGCGGCGCTGCTAATGGTGACTGGTGTCATTCTGTTCTGCACGGGATTGCTGGGCGAGGTGCTGACGCGAACTTATTTCGAAAGCCAGGGGCGGAGGATTTACGCGGTGCGGGAGATTCGCACGCGGAGGGAGCCGCAGGTGGCGGATGGGGCGCACGGCGGGCGGTGAGGGGGATTCGAGAGATCGCTCGGCCCAAAGGGCACCCCGGTCGCGGCTCGGTAGAGCATCGCGTGACGGCAATATTCGAAACATGACGATTCGGTCTGTTGTTTTCGATTTTGGGAATGTGATTTGCTTTCCGGTTGCGGATGAGAAGATTGCTCGCGCGGCGGCGGAGTGCGGGCTTTCCGTCGATTCATTTTTGAGGGCGTTCTGGGCGGATCGGCTGGCTTACGACGGTGGGATGGCGCCTGAGGAATACTGGCGGAAGGTCGCGGCGAATGCGTCTACGGAGTTTGACTCGGATCTGATTGCCAGGATGGTGCGGCACGAGATTGGGTTCTGGGATACGTTCGATGCGCGCGTGCTTTCGTGGATCGACTTGCTACGTGCTGGCGGCTATACGGTGGGAATTTTGTCGAATCTGCCGCATCCGCTGGCTGGGGCTTTGCGCGGGACTCCTGGATTTCTGGAACATTTCGACCATGTTACGTTGTCTTGCGATTTGCGGCTTTTTAAGCCGCAGGCGGGGATTTATTTGCATTCGGTGACGGGGCTGGGCGTCGCGCCGGAAGAGATTTTGTTTATCGATGACAAGCAGGAGAATGTCGACGGGGCACGCGCGGTGGGCATGAAGGCGGAGTTGTTTACTAGCTGGGAAGAGTTTGTGGGGGTTGTGCCGGGGAGGTATGGGTTGCCGGAGCCGAAGAAACCGCTCCCTGTGGTCGCGGCTCGGTAGAGCAGTTACGTGGCGCGGCGCCAGTACTCTTCGAATAAGCCTTTCATGGCTTCGGCCATTCCATGATGGTCGAAAATTACGCTGGTCCAGGCGGGCTTGGTGATTACGGGGTCCAGGAGCGCGATCAGGCCTTGACGGGAATCGAGGAGCGCTAGTTTCATGGGTACCTTTTCGATTTGGCGAACTTCTACTCCGGCTGCGCGATAGTCGGATAGGAAGCGCTGGTGTTGCTCGTCCAGCGTGCCGTGTTCGACTAGCAAACGGCAGGTCACGTTGCGGGCTCTCGCCTGGATTACGGATTCCGCATCGAGGGGATCGACGGCGTAGGGCGGGCGGGAAAATTCCAGATACTCGTCGCGGGCCTCGGCTAGCATTTTGCGGAACTGCGAGGCGACTTGGCCGGGGTCGTTGACGATGCGGAGATAATCGAGCGTGCCGCGTCCGCCCTGGCCTTCGGAGTAGGCGCCCATCAGCTCCTTCACCATGCCGGCGGCGGCCTGATCCTGATCGGCGAGCTGCTGTTTGAGAGACTGGGCGCGGCGCGACATATAGCTGGGAATCGCTTCGTCGGGCGGCACGGCGGAGAATAATTTGGTCTTTTCCTGGGTCACCTGGGCGAAGCCTTTTTCGACCAGGCTATCGAGGACCTCGTAAATTTTCTGGCGCGGGACATGCGCCCGGGCGGCCAGTTCCAGGGCTTTGAAACGGGGATGGCCGACCAGAACCAGATAGGATCGGGCTTCATAGGCGTTCAAGCCCATGGATTGGAGCCGCTGCCAAAAGCGTCGAAAGTCTAACTCCGCAAGGTCTGTGGGCATTGGATGAGAAACACGACTATAACAAATTGATACAATCGCGATATGCACCACCCCTCCGCGGGTCTTCCGGAGACGATCGGGTCTCTGAAGAAGACACGCAGTTCCCTTCGAAATGTTAAAGACGAGTTACGCGAGAATCTGATCTGCAAGCTGAAAAAGAAAGAGCCGCTGTTTCCCGGGATCGTCGGGTATGAAGAGACGGTGGTGCCGCAGGTGGTGAATGCGGTGCTCTCGAAGCACAACTTCATTTTGCTGGGGCTGCGCGGGCAGGCGAAGACCAAGCTGATCCGGATGCTGGTGAGTCTCCTTGACGAATTCGCGCCGTACATAGCTGGATGCGAGATTCGCGATAATCCGTTCGATCCGATCTGCTCGGCGTGCAAGAGGCTGGTTCGCGAGAAGGGCGATGCGACGCCGATCGCGTGGCTGGGGCGGGAGCATAGGTATGTGGAGAAGCTGGCGACGCCGGACGTAACGATTGCGGACATGATCGGCGATATCGATCCGATTAAAGCGGCGCGGCTGGGGCAGAATATTTCGGATGAGCTGACGGTTCACTACGGATTGCTGCCGCGGGCCAACAGAGGGATTTTCGGGATCAACGAACTACCGGATCTGGCGGGGAAGATTCAAGTCGGGCTGTTCAACATCATGCAGGAAGGGGACGTGCAGATCAAAGGGTATCCGGTGCGGCTGCCGCTCGATCTGCTGCTGGTGTTCACGGCGAATCCGGAGGACTATACGGCGCGCGGGAAAATTATTACGCCGCTGAAGGATCGGATCGGGAGCGAGATTCGCACGCATTATCCGATCACGCTGGATCAGGGCCTCGCGATTACTGAGCAGGAGGCATGGACTTCTCGCGACGCGGCGATGGACTTAAGAGTGCCGGATTATATTCGCGAGATTGTCGAGCAACTGGCGTTTTCGGCTCGCGACGACAAGAGGGTGGATAAGAGAAGCGGAGTCAGCCAGAGGCTGCCGATTTCGGTGCTGGAGAATGTCGCATCGAACGCGGAGAGGCGGGCGCTGGTGGCGGGAGAAGACCTCGCGGTGCCGCGCGTGCTGGATGTTTATGCGGCTCTGCCGTCGATCACGGGGAAGCTGGAACTGGAATACGAGGGCGAGTTGAAGGGCGGCGATACGGTGGCGCGGGAGCTGATCCGGCTCGCTACGGGGAAAGTTTTCACCAGTTATTTCGAGGGCGAGAACCTGAATGCGATCGTGCGATTTTTCGAGAACGGCGGGCAGTTGAAGCTGGAGGAGACTGCGGCGTCGGCGGCGATGATTAGCGAGTTGAGCGGGATTCCGGATTTGATGGAGAAGACGGCGAAGCTCGCGCTGGGGGTGAGCGAGCCGGATGCGGTGCGGGCGGCGGCGGCGGAATTTATTCTCGAAGGGTTGTACGCGCATCGGCGGATCAGCCGGAATGAAGAGGTCGGGTTCATGGCGGAACCGCGGAAGCGAGAGCAGCAGCCGGACGACGATCGGAAGAAGGCGGCGAAAAGGAATTATCAATGAAGTCCGTCCGCTATGGACGCTATACGGGGGACGACTTCGGGCTGAGCGCCGAAGACCTGATGCGGGCGCTGTCGGATTTTTTTCTGGAGAGCGGTTTCAACGATCCTTATTTTCAGTTCAGCGAGATGAATGCGAAGACGCTCGACGATTTGAAGAGAGCGCTGGAGCAGGCAATTGAGCGCGGGGATATGTTCGATCCGGAGCGGGCGGAGCAGGTCCGGAAGCAGCTCGAATCGATGACGGAGGAACAGCTCGACCAGTTGCTGAGCAAGCTGGTGCAGAAGCTTGTCGACGAGGGCTACATCACGACGGAGCCTCAAGCGGGCGGGAATGGCGAAGCGCAATCCCGCGTGGAGGTGAAGGTCACCGACAAGAGCGTCGACTTTTTAGGTTTCAAGACGCTGAAGGATCTTCTCGGGTCGCTGGGGCATGCGAGTTTCGGGGCGCACGACACGCGGGATCTTTCGACCGGGGTCGAAACCTGCGGCGCGACGAAGCTCTACGAGTTCGGGGACACGATGAATCTCGATATCGGGCAGACGCTGTTTTCAGCGATGCAGAGGGAGGGCGTGAAGCTGCCCCTGAACCTTGAGTACGAAGATTTGCAGGTGCATCAGAGCGAGTATCAAAGCTCGTGCGCGACGGTGCTGATGCTCGATTGCAGCCACAGCATGATTCTGTATGGCGAGGACCGGTTCACACCGGCGAAGAAGGTGGCGCTGGCGCTGGCGCATCTGATTCGCACGCAGTATCCGGGCGACACGCTGCGGTGCGTCCTGTTTCACGATTCGGCGGAGGAGCTGAGGATGGAGGAACTGGCGCGGGCGCAGGTGGGTCCTTATTATACGAACACGCGCGAAGGACTGATTCTGGCGCAACGCCTGCTGGCGCAGGAGCGCAAGGACATGAAGCAGATCATCATGATCACGGACGGCAAGCCGAGCGCGCTGACGCTTGAGGACGGGCGGATTTATAAGAATGCGTTCGGGCTCGATCCGCTGGTGATTTCGCGGACGCTGGAAGAAGTGAGTCGCTGCAAGCGGGCGGGGATTTTGATCAATACGTTCATGCTGGCTAGCGATTATGGGCTGGTGAATTTCGTGCAGAAGGTCACGGCGCTGTGCCGGGGGAAGGCTTATTTCACGACGCCTTATACGCTGGGGCAGTATTTGCTGGTGGATTATATGAACCGGAAGACTCGGACGATTCACTAATGAAGGCTTCGACGCCAGCGGCAAAGAATATCGACGATTATATCGACGGGTTTCCGCCGAAGGTGCAGGTGATTCTGGAGCGGATACGGGGGACGGTCCGCAAGGCCGCTCCTGAGGCTAAGGAAATCATCAGCTACCGGATGCCGGCGTTTAAACAGAGCGGCATTTTGGTCTACTTCGCGGCGTTCAAGAAACACATCGGGCTTTTTCCTCCGGTATCGGGAGATGCGGCGATTGAGAAAGCGCTCTCGGTTTACGCGGGGCCCAAGGGGAATTTGCAATTTCCGCTGGATCAGCCGATTCCTTATGAGTTGATTGGACGGATTGTGAAGTTAAGAGTGAAGCAGGATTTAGCAAAGGGCAAGAGCTAGGCACAAGTTACGATCTTGAGCTCTGGAAATTCCCGCGCGTAGATGCTGACGTCCAGTGTAAGCAGCCGGTCCGCCAGCAGGAGCGCATGTGCGCCGATCACGAAATCGGCGATTAGTCGTCGGGGCTGGCCAGCGCGTGCCCCTCTTCTTCGTGCGGCATACTTGGCAAAGCGGTGCCCTGCCATGCGCCAGACGTCTTCATTCATCCGAAAGTCAATGGAGACTCCGGTAGAGGCAAGAAACTCATCCACGCGATGGGGTGGCACGCCGGGATGTGCAAGCAACTCAGCGTAGACCGGCGCGGCGACAATCAATCCGCCCGAGCGATGGGCATCCGCGAGCAGAGCTGAGATCTGGGCTACGAGAGGCTCGACCGACCAAAGAGCCGAGATGGCATTGGTGTCGATGGCTGTTCTCACTTCTTGTCGTCACCGTAGTCATCCCGCAGACTGCGCACCCAGGCGTTGATCTCCTTCTTTCCACCTGGGAAAGCGCCGAGCATACCTGCATACTTTGCAAATGGATTCTCGTTGGTCGCCGCGCGGCGGACGACGGTGCGATTCTTTTCCGCTACGAACTCGACGCGATCGCCCTTCTTGAGGCCGAGACGCTCGCGAATCTTCTGGGGAACAGTGATTTGGCCCTTGCTGGTGACGATGCTGGTGAAACCCTTCTCCATATAGTAAGGATAGCATTCCTTACCGTTGATCCTTACCGGTAGGCCACGGGCCGATCAAGGGAACATCGCCATCCTCGGTGACGATGGTCGCGGGCGGAGCTGGTCGGCGGGGCAGCCGTTGTCGTGGTCGTTTGGGGAAGCGCTGGGCGAAGCGGCGGCAGAATTCGCGACGGAGAGTGGGGCGGTTGACCGTGGTGAGAAGACGCATCATGCCGAGATCCTTTGCATTTACAGCCCAGTTTCCAATTCATTCATCGCGTGATCCTCACCCCCTGCTAATGTTTTTGCAGGTCGTCAATTCGCTGTGGGCATCTTATCGGCGTGATCCACTACTAACACCTTTACATCCACTTTGGTCGGCTCCAACTTCAGCCCAAGCTGCGACTGAACCGACGATGCGAGCGTGGGGCCGCTTTCCTCCTCCGGCTGCGAACTGCTCTCGTCGACCCAATAGAGGAGAATGTCGTACTTCCCATTGATGCCGGTTTCATTCAGGACGGGGCCGCGTAAATAGCCGGCAATCCTCTCCGCAAAATCGCTCATCGTGAGATCGTTATAATGCATCGTGCGTCGATTGCTGGAGCTAGAAGATCCTCTTGGCACCGCTGCAGGGAAGTCCTTGGGAACTGTGGGCAACGCCTCGTCCGGCGGACGGACCTGCGGCGAGGAAACCAGTCTCGCACCGCCTTTGGCGACCACTAGGCGGTAGCCTTGCACCTGTCCCTCCTCGCGATGGTAGGTAAGGTGAAAGCGCTGTTCCAGCAGCGTCTGGAACATCGCTAGGGATTCAACCTTCGTAGACCCCGGGGGTATGTTCACAAGCACTTCGAAGGCCTGGTCTTGCATCCAGGGCATCCCTTTGAACTGCCAGTTCCATAGGTGGAATGCGTACTCAATCAGGGACAACAGATCGGCGTTTGGGCACCGCAGTCGGTTCGGATCTCTCGTCCCAGGCCCTCCAATACAGCCTCGCTGTCCGCCCCTCGACGGTTTGATCGACGCGACCTCGAACTCGGGCTTCTCTTGCGCATCGATTGCGCTACAGAGCACCGCCGCGACAACAACGGGCAGGAATTTCAACATAGACCCTCCCACTACACGGCCCCCCTCCGGTATGATAGCCTGAACAGCAGTTCGGTTAGGGCCATAGGCCCCGAACGTCATTTCCGGGAGACGTTTACAAATGAGATTTTCAGGTGGTCGCGAGGCAGGAACACCAGCTGTCGCCCCTCACCACCGTACAGAAGAGCTTTCTCAAGGTAGGCCGGGAGAAACTGCGCGGTCCACTGCTCTTCGGGTGAAACAATCGAAAGCAAACGCCACGTCCGATTTTTCATGTCGGAGGTTGAGACAAAGGTGCCGCCATCATCTGTGAGCGCAAGTCCAGTTAACAGCTCGGACTGGTTCAAACCAATAGCGGGATACCGGCGGACTTTCCCGTCGGAGGAAATCTCGTAATACAATGAACCCGGCCCGGAAAGAGGTACCGGGTCGCGAGGCTGCCTTGGCGAGGCTTCGCGAGGGGATTGAGAAAATGCGCTTCTGCTCTGATGGAGAGCTCCCGTCGAGAGATGAGCTTCATGAGAGGACGTGACCGATCAGTTGGACGGGCCGGCTGAAGCCGCCGCTGCAAGCTGAAGCTCGCGCCACCCAGGACAAAGAAGCCGCCTGGAAGGCGGCTGCCGGCTGATAGCCCGCCCCACAAGACGCGCGGTCTGCAGTGTTTTCGAGGTGCCCGCGCCGAGAGTCAGTCTTCGTCGTCGCGAAGGCTGCGAACCCACGCGTTGATTTCTTCTTTTCCGCCTGGAAATGCTGGCAAGATGCCTGCATACTTCGCAAATGGGTTGTCCTCCTTGATTGGAGGATCTTCCGTTTCGTCTGGATCCATGCTCTTATTCTCGCATTTGCGGCCACGCACCGATCAACGGAACGTCGCCGTCCTGGGTGACGATGGTGGCGGGCGGAGGCTGGTCGGCGGGGCAGCCGTTGTCGTGATCGTTGGGGAATCGCTGGGCGAAGAGGCGGCAGAATTCTCGGCGGAGGGTGGGGCGGTTGACGGTGGTTAGAAGACGCATCATGTCGAGGTCGTTTGCGGCGGCGGCCCAGTTCCACTCTTCCATCGCGTGATCTTGGCCAACCTGGATGAATCGTTCGGCGGGGGCGACTCCGCCTTCGGACCATGTCGCTCGATCTTCTGCCGAGAGTTGGCCCCAGCACTCGTCTTGCCACCAGCCCATGAAGATCAGGGTTTGACAGCCGAGGACTCTCATATCGCGTTCGGGATGGCGGAGCAGGCCCCGCGCAATTTTCGCCGGGCGCCAGAGTCCTAACGCGTTGCCCGGATCGCGGCGAAACAGCCCTCCCCGACTGTGGCCTTCTCCCAGCCACCAGGTTAGAAGGCCGACACGCTCCCAAAACGGGTGCGAATCGTCGAGAGGCAGGCGATCATGCTTGCCAGAGTAGATCGCAAAGATGCTGCGCCACCAGTCTCGGACGACATGGTAGCGACCATTTTCGACGCGAACGAGAAAGAGATAGCGATTATCATCTTGTGTCGCGTTCCAGTCGCCGGATGCGCCGTCCGTCCAGAAAATCTCATAGATATCAATTGTCTTCCGTGACTCGACGCCGCGAAGCACAGTCTCTACGCGAACCCGCCTCCGGAGAACTTTCCAGTAGCCGGAATTGTCGCCGGGGACACGAAGGAACAGCCAGTTCTCGAACTCCTGCTTCTCTATGACGCCAATGAAAACGTGTGACGCCCGCGCTAGCATCTGCTCGCGCGTCATTTCTTGCGAGTTGTTGAAAACCAGCCCCGGGCCGCAGCCGGTCAAGAGCACCGTGGCGAAGGCGAGAAGGAGGCGCACCTTATTGAGACACCAGCAGTTCCGATAAGTTCCTACTCCCGCCGCAGCACCAGCGGTGGCGATTGGGGCGTGGCCGCGAAGAGGAAATTCGCCGTCGAATGGCACGACGCGCAGCCGGCTGCCGCCAGTGGTTTCGTTGGCGCGAACAGGTCGATCACGGCGCGCGCAAGCGCGAAACAGTATGGCTTGTTGAAATGGACTCCATCCGCACTATAATCGTTTTCGCTGGTTGCCAATTCAAATGCCGCCGCTACTCCGGAATTCGATCCCGCGAACTGCGCGGCGTTGATCATTTCGTGATACTGGCGTAGAAATTTGTTTTTCTCATAAGCAGGCTGAAGAAGCCAGATCACGGTCTTGCAGCGCTGGAGCCGCAGCGTATCGACCAGCGTTGCGACGCGCTCCCGATACATGCGCTGCCAGGTTTCGGTTCCGACGAAGACCCATTGTTTTTGCGGATCGAAATACTTTGCAGATCGTTCGCCCCGAGCTGCACAACGCAGAAGTCGGCAGTGCCGAGATCGTTGTTGACGCGCAGCCAGTCAGTGTAATCGAAATAATCGGTGCGGGTGAGGCCAATTTTCGCGCGACTCCATCGAACCAGGTGAATGCCGTTCTTCTTGAGAAGGTCCGGCTGGAGCTTCATGCCGAGATATACCGCGTCGGCGAGACTATCGCCGACGGTGGCGACGGTCACAGCGCGCGCGGAGGTCGCAAGAAGAATTAGTGCAGAAATACTGGCGATTATTGCGGAAGTCACGGTGTGTATAGGCTATCAGTTCTTTTGCTGGAATTGGGTCGTCCGCGCAAGACGACGGATTCAGGGATTCGCGCGGCTCAGCGATCTTGACTCACTCTCAAAAACATCAGGCGCACGCTCACCCATGACGATTGAGGAAACGCGGACAGGAACCGCTTCCAGCGGTCGCGGCTCGTAGCGCGGCCACAGGGTTCTAGCGTCCCAACACGCCCTTTAAGGCTGCGATAGTGACGCAGATTGCTATGTGGGCCAGGAAGCCGTAGTGAATCCAGTGGCGGGTGAAGCGGACGACCAGGTAGATATCCCGCATGGCTCGAACAGTGTGCCTCGCGGAAGGCCTTAGGACCAATAGGACAGGAAGCAGGTTGAGGGTGGAAAAGTCCCAGGTACCATACCCGTCAATTCGCGGGAATGTACCTAGTAGGAAATCAGGCGAAAACGATGTATCCTATTTGAGATACGGAATTTGCAATGCGGGAGCGACTTTGCGCACGGGACCTTCTTGTGCGCTGGGTAGAAAAAACCGCATCGGACTCGGAGCTGCGAGGTGACGGTGGCTCCCGTTTCCGATGCGGTCCGCCCAAGACGGGCTAGGATCCTGGATTCTGTCCGAACCAAACCTCAGTCGAGGCCCGCGTCCTATAGTTCCTCTTCCAAGGCCGGACCGGCCCGAAACCGTTGATCCATGAAGATTGTAAAAAACGATTAAAACTCAAAAGCTATAAATTCGCCAAAAAAACCCCTCTGTTGCAACTCGCCCAAACGAACGAAGGAGCGGTTTGAAAATCAACACCGGCTCCCGCAAGCACGCTAGTATCAGCCACTCGCTTCACCCGTTTACGCCTGTTGCAAACAGAGGGCAGGTTTTCAAAGGTACTTCATCAATTCGAGAACTAACATAGCACGCTCCCGGCCAATAGGTGCACTCCATTTTTCAGTCTGTTGCGAGGGGGATTTCGGGCCTGGTGCGTGTGGCGGCCCCGGTGGGTGTGTCCGTATGACACAATTGGATTTCTGTGCGGTTTCTGCTGCTGTTGCTGCTATTTGCCTCTTTCGGGTCCTGCCAAGATGCATATGACGAGGATTACCATGTCTTCACCGACGCTCCCCGCCTGTTGCTGACGAAGCAGCGCCTCCGCCTGCTCCAAAGGGAGCGCGAGAGACAGTCGATGAGATGGGAGCAGTTCGAATCGCTGATCTCCGGTGGGGCGCCGATGCCTGAGCAGGGGGTCGCCTGGGCGCTCTATTACCAAGTGGCGAAGAACCAGGCCGCGGGACGCAAGGCGGTGGAATGGGCGGTCGACGGAAAGAACACCGACGCTCGCCAACTGGCGCTTATTTTCGACTGGTGCTCGCCGCTGATGACCAAATCCCAGTCTGACCGCGTCGCGGCGAAGCTGGAAAAAAGCCTGACTGAGAAGCCGCGGGGGGACGTCGCCGCGCAGAGTGCGCGAGCATTGGCCGCGATCGCCCTGGGCGACCGGGCACCCGATCAGGGCGAGGCTGTGCTCAGGAACATCGTCCAGCAATGGTGGCGCGCGGGCATCGCCAAGAACCCTGGCGCGATTCCGCGGGAGCAAACGTATGCCCTTTATGAAATGATGCACGCCATCCGCGACAATCTGAAAATCGACCTGCGCGAATCGGCACCGGCGTACTTCAAAATGCTGCCCACCGATCACCTGGTTGGCCACTACCCAGGCCCATTTGGAGCGGCCGAGAACGAGTATCGCGTCCCGGTTTATGTTCGCGACGGCGAGCCGAATCTGACCGACGCCGTGTATTCTCGGGCCGCCGAATTGGCCATGGTCGCCTATGATAACAATGCCTCCGAGAGCCAGTATTTACAGGGTTGGCTGATGCAGGATCGCTTTCTGATGCGCGGCGCGCTGGGGGCGCTATATGAATTTCTGTGGGCGAATCCGTATCAACCCGGGCTGAGCTATTTCCAAATGCCGCTGGTTTTCCATGACGCTGTGTCGGGCCACGTTTTCGCACGCTCCAGCTGGGATGAAGACGCGACCTGGATCGGCTTTTTCGACGGCCATCTGCAACTTTTCCGCAAAGGGCAGGTGGAAACGCTGCGGCCCGGCGCGACGTTTTCCCCCATTCACATCGGCGATGCGGTGCTGATGCGCGGCAGCGATCCGGAGTATAAATTTCGCGCCGATGGAGAGGCTCTGTTCGTCCTCGGGCTGACGCCGAAAGCGACCTACGATATCGAAGTCGACAATGAAGAAATGTCGGAGCGCGAGACGGATACCGGAGGCACGCTGGTGATCTCGCTCGCGCCCGGCGTGGATGGCTCCGCCCCAAATCTGGGCGGGCGGCTTAAGAAACGGATAAAATAAAATAGTGTCAGAAACAACGATGGACCAGACCCCTTCCATGAGCAAGTGGTTGCCGGCGGTGGTGGTCGCGTGGATCATTCCAGGCGGCGGGCATTTCCTTTTAAAGCGTCCGGGGCGCGGAGGATTGATCGCGGCATCGGTGACGGCGATGTTCCTGCTGGGCCTGATGATGCGCGGGGCGCTGTTCTCGCCCCAAACGGGCGACCTGCTGACCACGGTCATTTACGTCGGCGGATTTATCGGCAACCTGATGTCGGGGCTGCTGTACTTCATGACCGTTTGGCTGGGGTACAATCAGCCCGACGTTGCCGGACATGTGCATGACTACGGCACCAAATTCCTGGTGGCGGCGGGATTGCTGAACGTGCTGGCGATGGTGGACGCCTATGAGATCGCGTCGGGAAAGAAAGATTAATTCATGCCGAAGATGAATCTTTCCAACTTCGAAGCGGCGGTCCTGTTCGCGCTGTTTACGTCAGTGGTGCTGGGAATTATCACGAAGAAAACGGATCGTGAGCGGGCGCGCTACGCGGCGTACTGCTTCGTGTGCTTCATCGCGGCGATTTTCGGGTTGAGCTGGCTGATGTATCTTGGGCACGGCTGATCGCTCCCTGCGGTCGCGGCTCGGTCGAGTTTTGTGAAGAAATCCAATGTCTCGAAACTGGTCCCGCGCGGCAAGAAGCCGAAGGGCACGAATGATCGCGCGAAGCCCGTGTTTGGTAGCGCAAAAGGCCAGATCATCTTCAAGAAGGGTTGGCATGCTCCGATGACTAAGCGCGAGCTGGGTAAATTCCTGGGCGATTGACGTCTACGGCAGACACGCGATCACCTTTTCAATCTCCTCCACGGTGATATAAAAATGCGGCGACGTCCGCACCCATCCGGCCCTCGCCGCGGCTGAGATTTTCCGGTCCTTCAAATGCGCGACCACCGCGGTCGATTCCACGCCGGGTTTGCGGAAACTCACGATGCCCGCGCCGGTCTCAGGCGTCCTGTTGCCCAGCACTTCGTAGCCCTTCAGGCGAGCCCCGTCCGCGATCTGGTCGCCTAGCGCCTGAATCATCGGGGCCAGCCTGGAAACGCCGACACCCAGGATGAACTCCATCGATGCGCGGAGGCCGAAGCAGCCGATGGTGTTGAGGGTCCCGCACTCGTAACGGCCGGCATCCTGGCGCAGGGCCATATCGCGAGCTCCGTAATCGTTATACCCGGCGACGTTGGTCCACCCGAATTCCACCGGCTCCACTTGTTCCTGCAACGCGCGCGAAATGTACAAAACCGCACAGCCTTCCGGGCCGAGCAGCCACTTGTGACCGTCCGCTGAAAGCGCGTCGATATGGCACGCGCGGGCATCCAGCGGAAACACTCCTAACCCTTGAATCGCGTCGACAAAATAGATCACGCCATGGCGATGGCAAATGTCCCCGATTGCCTGCACATCCGCCCGATAGCCGGTCAGATACTGCACGAAGCTGATCGCGAGAAGGCGCGCGCCCTTCGCCGCCGCGTCGATTTTTTCGAGAGGGTCGGTCACCGACAACCAGTCTATTTTGACGCCCTTCGATTTTTCGAGCCTGCGCCAGGGATACTGGTTGGCCGGAAATTCCTCGGTGAAGGCGACGATTCTGTCGCCATGGCGCCAGTCGAGCCCCATGGCCACGGTCGCGATACCCTCCGAGGTATTCTTCAGGAGCGCGATCTCCCCAGGCGTCACATTCACCATCCGCGCTGCCGCGCGCCGCACCCCTTCATAGGCGTCGAGCCACGTTTGATAGTGCTCCGACCCATAGAGCATCGCGTCTTCTGAAAACCGTTTCATCGCCTCCGCCGCCGGACGAACCAGGGGAGCCACCGCGGCGTGATTCAAATAAATTAACGATTCTGTTACAGGAAACTGCGACCGCAGCTCGGCAAAGTTGTCGTAAACCATCTCATAAGATGGTACGTTATAGGTGTATGCGATGCGTGTGTTTGCTCGCTATCCTGGTTGCACTGCGCCTGCCCGCGCAGGACGCCAAAAAAGATCCCGACCAGATCGGCACTCGTGACGTTTCACGGGGCATTAACTTTTTCTCGATTGAGAAAGAGATGACGCTCGGCAAAGAGCTCTCCCGGGAGCTGGAGCGGCATAAGACGCTGGTAACCGATAAACAGGTGACGGAATACGTCAACCGGCTCGGTCAAAAGCTCGCCGGCCATTCGGACGCGAAAATTCCACTGACCATCAAGGTGATCGAGGGCGACGATCCGAACGCGATCACACTGCCGGGCGGATTTATTTACGTCCAAACCGGCCTGCTTCGCACCGCCGATACGGAAGCCGAACTAGCCGCCGCGATGGCGCATGAAATCGGCCACGTCGCCGCCCGCCACGGGACGCGCCAGGCGACCCAGACACAGGTCGCCCAGATCGCCACAATCCCGCTGTTTTTCCTGGGAGGGTGGGGAGGCATCTGCGCGCTCGGCGCCAGTAACTCCGTCATGCCATTGGGCCTCCTCGCGATGCAACGCGGCAACGAAGCGGAGGCCGATTTGCTGGGACTCCAGTATCTCTACAAGAGCGGCTACGACCCGCTGGGGATGGTCGAAATCTTCGAAAAGATTTTTTCCTTCGACGATCAGAAGCGCGGAAAAATGGCCAAGGTTTTTTCGGATCATCCGGGGTCTGACAGTCGCTTGATCGCCGTCCAGAAGAATATTGAGACGCTCTTGAAGGAGCAGCCGCAATACATCGTCACGACCTCTGAGTTCAACGAGGTCCAGGCGCGGCTCATGGCCCTCGATTGGGACCGGAAACCGACCCTCCCGGCCCCCAAGGCGCCGACATTGCACAGGCCCGGCGACCAGATCGCAAACTCGAAAAAACTCGTAACTCGGACGGATGCCCGTGCGTCCCAGATTAAAGAAGCTTATACTGTAAGGTGAAAGGAGTCCTATGCGGCGCACTTTTGGACTCTGTTCGATTTTATTGCTTTCTTTCTCGCTTCTTGCCGCTCCCCCGTTTGGGGACGACAAGTCGAAGAATCCGGATGCGATCGGGGATCGGGACGTCGGCCGGGGCGTCAACTTTTATTCGCTCGAGAAGGAAATTGCGATCGGCAAGGGACTTGCTCAGGAAGTCGAGCGGTCCGCGAAGATCATCGACGATCCCATTATCGCCGAGTACGTCAATCGGGTCGGGCAAAACCTGGTGCGCAACTCCGACGCAAAGGTTCCGTTCACCATCAAAGTGATCGATACCGAGGATATCAACGCTTTCGCGTTGCCCGGAGGATTTTTCTTCGTCAACTCCGGCTTGATCCTGAAAGCGGACACCGAGGCTGAGCTGGCAGGCGTGATGGCGCATGAAATCGCCCATGTCGCCGCGCGCCACGGCACACGGCAGGCGACGCGCGGGACCATCGCGCAGCTCTCCACCATTCCGTTGATCTTTTTAGGCGGCTGGACCGGTTATGGCATCCGGCAAGCGGCTAGCGTCCTGATCCCGGTCGGATTCCTCACGTTCTCGCGCGAGTTCGAGGCCGAAGCGGACATGCTTGGACTTCAGTACATGTATAAGACCGGCTACGATCCGAACGCATTCGTCGACTTCTTCGAGAAAATAGAATCGCTCGAGAAGAGGAAGCCCGGCACCATCTCGAAGGTATTCTCCACGCATCCGCCCACCGATGCACGCATCGTGAAGGCGCAGCAGAATATCCAGGTTATGCTGAAGGAACGGCCCGAGTATGTGGTCACCACGTCTGAATTCAACGATGTGAAGGCTCGCCTGATGGCGTTCCATAACCGCCGCAAAACGGATAGCAAGGATCCGAATCGTCCGCAGTTGAAGAAGGCTCCGGGTTCCGGGTCGTCCCCCGACGACAAAGGCTCATCCGGCGACGACGATCGTCCGACGTTAAAGCGCCGTCCCGATGGCGGCAGCAACAACTAAGCATTTCTCCCTGATGCGGTCAAAAGAGGCCCGTGACTTCGGTCATGGGCTTTTTTTATGCGATAACGGCCGTGCAGGCCGGGCAGCGCTTGGCGGCCAGAGGAATCTCCGTGGTGCATTCCGGACAGGGCTTGGTAGCAGGAGCCACGACGGGAGCGGGTCTCTGCAACTTGTTCACGCTCTTTACGATCAGGAAGATCACAAAGGCGACGATCAGGAATTCGATAATGGTGTTCAGGAACACGCCGTAGGCTAGCACCGGCACTTTGGCCGCCTTAGCCGCTGCCAGGTTCTCAACGGGAGTACTCGGTCGCAGGTTAATGAACAGTCCGGAAAAATCGACCTTCCCTACTAACAAGCCAACCACCGGCATCAGTACATCGGTGACCAGCGACGCCACAATTTTCCCGAAACTCGCCCCGATAATCACGCCGATTGCGAGGTCCAATACGTTACCCCGCAGAATGAACTTCTTAAATTCCGAAATCATCTTGCTACCATATCATTGATATGGCCGAGCTAATTGTCGTCACATGCCCATGTTGCCAGGCCGAGTTGCACATCGACCAGGAAACCTCCGCCGTCATCCGTCACAAGGAACACGTCAAACCGCCCACCATCACGGACCTGGAGGCGGCGGTGCAAAAGCTGAAAGCCGAGCCGGAGCGGCGCGAAGAGATTTTCAAAAAATCCGTAAAGGACCACAGGAGCCACAGCGACGTGCTCAGCAAGAAGTTCGACGAGATGCTGAAGATAGCCAAGGAGAATCCGGACGAGCCTCCACCCAAGCGTGACTTTGATTTCGACTAGACCGTCTCTCTAAAGAGGCTGCTGAAAAATCTTTGCTGATCGCTTCCAAGCCACGATGACTAAGCCGAGGCCTGCGAGCCACAGGGCGGAAGGTTCCGGGGCGATCACAGCTTCGACCTCTGACGCGAAGGCGTCGCCTAGTTTGTTGTAACCCTGCTGATTGGGATGCAGAGTGCTGGCGTAATCGGTGGACAGGTCCAGGACGTTTGAGTTATCGACAAGGACCACGTTGGGGCGCGTGGCCGCAACCGCGGGCATGGCTGCGTTGTACGCCGTAACCGCTGGATTGAGAGTTGGGTCGGTGGTATAAATCAACGTGGACAGAATAATAATGCCGAGGGGGTCGTCCGCGGTGATCTTATCGAGAAGCGCGCCCAAACGCGCGGGGGCATTCGGTAGATCGATGTTCATGTTGATGTCGTTGGTGCCGATCATAAGCAGCACGATATTGGGCTGCACCGTGCTGAACCAGGCGTCGATATTCTCATAGAGGCCGGGATAAAAGCCGCCGGGATAACTGGCAAGAGGAATGCCTTGGATCAGATAGCCGGACGCGCCCTCATTGCTTGTCTCATTATTGGCAGTGAGGAGCGGTGAAGGATTCTGGTTGGATGAACCGACGAAATTAATGCCGATTCCCGCGGCAGTGAGATCAGCGTAGAGATTGTTACGATAGCCGCCGGGAGCATCCTCGGAAGGGTTCCCCGTGTAACCCGCTGTGATCGAGTCTCCGAGGGGCATGATCGTAATGGCGCCGGCACAGACCGGCAGGGAACCGATCATCGCGAGGGACACACAGATTAGCGCCGGTGGAATTCTCATCGTAATAACCTCGGGCTGGTATTTTATCACTCCGCTGAGAGTGACCTCACACAACATTACTGCAAGTAAAACGCGTTCATGAAGAACTTGTACGTTCCCTGCGATTGGCCGCGCCACTGCGGACGGAACCCGAGCAGCACTACGTGGCCCTTTCCGTACTCGACATTCAGCGCCGCGGCTTTGCCCTGGATTTTCGCCGGACCGACGAGATAGCCGCTGGCAAGCGGATTGCGATCTTTCGGATAGCGCGCCAGGACGGCGCCTTTGAACTCCGGCTTGGTGTCGAAAGCGGGACTGCGCTCGAACATCACGATGGGGTCGGGTAGCAATCCGGCCGCGAGCGCGTTTTTCGGATCTTCCACATGAAGAGTCAGCAGGCAGCCGGAGCAGAAAAAGTCGTTGTTGGCGACGCCTGCCAGCGCGTTGGTCACGGGCAGGTTGAACTGGTCGATGGCGAACATCGACGCGTTATTGAAGGCGACCAGCGTGCCTCCATCGCTGACGAAATCTTTCAGCGCGTCCACGCCTTCTTCGCCGATGCCGCCCGCGTAGCGACCCGGGGTCGTGCCGGCGCGGGTACCATCCATGATCTGGCGAGTTTGCGCATCGGGCATCACGATGACGTCGTACTTTTCGCGCAAACGGCCGCCGATGACGTCGGCGTTATATAAGGATGTGAACGGAAACTGGTACTGTTCAAGAATCCAGCGCGTCCAGCCCTCGTCCATATTGCCGGTCCAGGAACGGTATAGGCCGATGCGAGCGGCTTTCACGGGCTTACCTTCGCCCTTCGCGCCCGCGGCCTTCAGGTGATTCGCGGCGAGAATCGAATCGAGTTTTCCTTTGTCGATACCGCTGGCGGAAATTTCGTCGCCCGCGAATGAGACCGAACCCCGTGCCGCGAGAATCTCATTGACTGCGTGCAAACTTGCGTTTTCAGCATGCGAAAACGGCGCAGTATAGCCGACGATGGAGCCGTTTTTCATCGGCACCGGTTTTAACGAATCTTTGAACTTCGCCGACGGAGGCGTGGTCACGCCGTGCACCTCGACACCCATTTGATAGGGCAGCGTCCAACCTGTGACATCGTAGGGACGCTGCGAGAGCTGCGGATATTTCTGCGGCTCGAACAGTTCCTTCACCAGGCCTGAAAATGGCTGGTTCATCATGATCACCCACGCGTCCGGATCGGCCGATTGCTTCACTTCGATACCTTGCAGCATCAGCTTTTCTAGTAACAGCGCCGCGGTGGGAGAATCGTGCTGCTCGCGCGGGATCAGGTACGCATACGGTGGATCTTTTTCGAACTGCTCGATGGTGTCGCGCGCGGCCCTGTACTTGTTATAGACCATCTGCTCGCGATACTCGGCGGCCATGTCGAGCACGGCCATGGACGCGCCGTACATGTATCGGCACGCGTCCGCGAGTCGCCACCATCCGCCCTTCCAAGGGCTCGAATAGAGCATCTCCGAGCGCAGCGACTGTCGCGTCGAGGGAAAATCGTCGATGGTGTAAAAGTGCGGCGTCGCGTACCGATAGAGCGCCGTCTCCGTAAAGAACGACAGCGTATGGCGGAAGTTTCCGACGTTATCGAGATAGCCCGGATACCACACATCGAAGCTTTCCTGATGCATCGAGCCGGGCATGCCGTGCTCATCGAGATAAGACGCGATGGTCATGCCGGTAAGGCTCAGCCAGCGCAGCATCAGCGGATGCATGTTGCTCGAAATCGGATCGGCGAACGGCGGCAGATAAATTCGACCCGGGAACGGAGCCGTCTGATGATGCGTGTAAAATACCAGCGGCTGCGTCTCGAGCGTGGCCTTGGTCACCACTTGCGATTCGATCATGTTCAGCATGTAGCCATCCCGATTGTTATCGTGACCCACGTATTCCTGCCATAAATAAGGCAGCGGAGCCACTTCATACGGCGTCCCGACGTTCTGCCGGTACCAGTTCGCCACCATATTCTGACCGTCGGGATTGATCGAAAACCACAACTCCGTAATCACGTTCTCGCGGATATTCTTGTACTCCGGTTCCTCGCTCGCCACCAGATCGTAGCCGAGCTGAATGGTGTGCTGCGCGTTGGCGACCTCGGTCGCATGCAGCCCGCCATCGATATGAATGATGGCTTTCTGATCGTGCGCCAGCTTGCGCGCCTCGGCTTCGCTGATGCCGCGCGAGAGGGCCAGTCTGCGCGAGACCTCCTTATAGTGGTCGAGCTGCGCCAGGTTCTCGGGCGTCGAAATGAACGCGATATACCAGTCGCGGCCCTGCGTCGTTTTGCCGACCTGCACCAGCTTGATCCGCTTGCTCGATGCGGCGAGCTTCTTGAAATACCCCAGCGCGTCGTCGTACGTCGCGAGATAAAAATCGTCTCCCGGCTTGTGCCCCAGCACCGATTCGGGCGTCGGGACCTGCGCGATGCCCAGCATCGCGGTTAAAGTTACTAAGCTTAGAATCTTCACTGATTTTTCTCCGGCACCGCGGGTGGAGTCTGAGGAGGATTGCCGCCGCGACCGCCCCGGCCACCGCGTCCCGGAGCCTCGACCGGAGTAGCCGCAGGCAGCGCCGGCGCCATCGAATTGTTGTAATAAAGCGCGTTGAACAGGAATTTATACGTCCCGTGGGATTGCCCGCGCCACTGCGTCCGGAACCCGATCAGAATCACATGCCCTTGCCCCAGAACCACGTCGAGCGCCGCCGCCTTTCCCTCGATCTTGTCCGCGCCGATCAGGTAGCCGCTGCGCAGAGGGCTGCGATTGCTGATATAACTGCCGAGCACCGTGCCGCGGAAGCCCGGCTTGGTATCGAACACTTCATTGCGTTCGAACAGAATATCGGCCTGGAGAGGAAGTCCAGCGGTCACAGGATGCTCCTTCACGTCGATCCGCAGCAGCGCGCCGGAGCAGAAAAATTCGTCAGACCGCAGGCCCGCGACCACATTCGTCACCGGCAGGCTGAATCGATCGATCGCGAATTGCGACGCATTGCCCAGCGTGACCAAGGTGCCGCCGTCGTTCACAAATTCGCGCAGCGTCTCGACGCCTTCATCGCCGATGCCGCCCGCATACCGGCCCGGCACCGTGCCCGGCTGCATCCCGTCGACAATCTGCCTGGTCGACATCTCCGCAATCACGATCGAATCGAACTTCGATCGCAGATGACCCGCCTGCATGTCGTCGTTGTGCAAAATCGTGAAGGGGAAATGGAACTGTTCGAGAATCCATTTGGTCCAGCCCTCGTCGATATTGCCCGCCCACGGCTCGTATAATCCGACGCGAAGCTTTTTCACGGCGAAGGACGCCGCGGCTTCGCTCACCGACTTTGCGTCCACGCCGTTGGCCTTCAAAAACTCGGTCTTGCCGTTCGCATAGATCGTCGAATCGGATTTCCCGAAGCTGACCGTGCCGCCCGCGTTCAGAATATCGTTGACGGATTTCATCGCGGCATTCGAGTTGTGCGAGAACGCGAACACCGGGCCCGCGCCATCGACTTTGCCGCCATAGGGCGTCACGCGGTCGATCCTATTTAACACCGAGCGGGTCTCGCTTGCGACCGGCTCCGCCACCATCACGACCGTGACACCCATTTGCATCGGCAGCGTCCATCCGGTCACATCGTAAGGTGTTTCAAACGAACTGCCGGTCGGATTCGCCGCCGCGGTTGATCCACCAGCCGCGCCCGCCGCCGCTCCACCGCGCCCGCCGCCTCGTCCACCTGCGCCCGCCGCTGGAGCACCCGGTGTCTCAACAGGTGCCGTAGTTGGCGCCGCCGGTGTTGCTGCCGCCGTCGTTGCGGGCG
>Ga0182024_10000989_pt1 | contig 73800 bp, 70 predicted proteins | sample P32metaG_FD_120480 | JGI IMG/M metagenome (GOLD analysis project Ga0182024, IMG submission 120480) | Permafrost microbial communities from Stordalen Mire, Sweden - P3-2 metaG (Illumina Assembly) | ecosystem: Environmental > Terrestrial > Soil > Wetlands > Permafrost | place: Sweden: Stordalen...
AGGACGAGGTGGTCGCCGGTGGCTTCGATTGCGTTTCCGTTGGCGAGTTTGATTCGGAAGACGGGCTTCACGCCGTTGTAGGCGGTTGCCGTGACGCGGGTGACGCCCGTCTCGTCGTAGACCGGCAGTCCGACGAGGTTGTTCTCGACGATCGCCCCGATCGCAATCGGCCCATCGGGCGTGGTGACTAGCGCGCTATACGGCAGGCACGCGTGGGGAGCTGGGTGCTCGTAGGCTGAGGTGGACTGGGCAAGCTCGCCGGTCTTGGCGTCGACGTACCAGTGGCCTTGCGAGGGGCCGGAGATGCCGTACGCCCAGTGCAGGCCGGTGTTGAACCACTGCGGCGAGTTGGGCGCGCCGATCTGGCGGGCCAGCATCGCGCACATCTCGTCGTAGTACGCCCGGGCCTGGAATTCGTCGTCGAAATAAGCGTTTTTGAAGCCCCAGTAGGTCCAGCAGCCGACCAGCCGGTGAAAGACCTGGCGGGCGTCGGTCTCAGGGCCGAAGGCCGCATCGTCGGCGGCCTCCGAGCGCCACAGCCACTCGGGAATGCCGTCCTCCGGGACCCGGACGGTACGGTCGGGCACCCCGGCTTTGCGAAAGTACTTTTGGGCGATGATGTCGGTCGCGACCTGGGACCAGCCGGTCGGGATCTGAGCGTCTTTCAGCTCGAAGACCACCTTGCCGTCGGGGTTCACGATCCGCGAGGTGCGCGGCTCGAAGACGATGCCGGCGTAGGCGTCGCCAGGGGCGGAATACGTACGCGAAAACTTCATGCCGACTGCGGTCCTCTTCGGTCGCCGTGCGCTCAGAGCGGGGAATCGAGTATCGAACAGATGTTCGCTCTCGTCAATCCCCTGGGGGATGTCCGATAACAAGGCCGACACACCATATGGTGGTTGTCCTTGCCGGGATGTACGAGATATTGTACCGCAGACGGGAAACCTTGTGGAGGGGGAGGGGACAACTTTTCTTTCTCGGGGATGACCGGGGTCCGCCGGTGGACGAGACCTGGGGCGCCCCGGGCCCGACGCTGAGCGGGGTGAGCGGGCTGTGGACGGAACCGGGGATAGCGTGGAGAGAATCCGGGCCGACCACCATGCCGACACGCTCCCGGAGGTCTCCCTCGACGATCTAGCCGCCTGGGGGGTAACCGGGATCGTCGTCGACCTCGACAACACGGTCTGCGCCTACCGCCGGCCGGAACCGGCGCCCGGCGTCGCGGCCTGGATCAGGGCCGCGCGGGACCGTAAGTTCGCGGTCGTGCTGGTCTCCAACAACTTCACCGAGCGGGTGGCGCTGGTCGGAGCCGAGCTCGGCATCCCGGTGGTCGCAAACGCCCTCAAACCACTGCCGTTCGCGTTTTTGCGTGCGCTGCGGCTGCTCGGGACTCCCCGCCATGCGACGGTCGTGATCGGCGATCAGCTGTTCACCGACGTGCTGGGGGCGAAGATCCTCGGCCTGCGGACCATCCTCACGAAGCCGCTCGTCGCGCACGAATTTCCGCTGACGCGCGTGCTGCGCTTCCTCGAACGCGCCCTGGCCGGACGCACCTGATGCGTGCGCTCTCCGCCGCGGCGGATTGAGGGTACAGGTTCGGACATGGAACGAGGACCGGACACCTCCGGCGACCGCGCTATGGCAAACGACGAGCCCGCCCTAACGCAGACGAACTCGGACACCGTCGTCGCGGAAGACGAGCTGGTCGACGACGATCGCGAGGGACGCGGCGACGACGAAACGCCGGCCAAACCGTAAGCGACGGGGACTCCCGCCCGGCGAAGCCGTACATCGTGCGGGTCGTGAACGCGCGCCCCGATCTCCCCAAGAACTACGATCCGGCTGAAGTCGAGCCGCGCCTGTACGAGCGCTCGCGCGAGCTGGGGGTATTTCACGAGGACCCGGATCCCGCGCGGCCGCCGTTCATCATCTCGATGCCGCCGCCGAACATCACCGGCCGCGCGCACCTCGGCCACGGCTCGACCTACACGCCGATGGACATCCTCACCCGCTACCATCGGATGCTGGGCGAGAACGCCGACTGGATCCCCGGTCAGGACCATGCCGCCATCGCGACCGAGGCCGTCCTGGTGCGTGAACTGGCCAACCAGGGACTGACGCGCGAGGGACTCGGGCGCGAGCGCTACCTCGAGCGCGCCTGGCAGTGGCGCGCGCAGTACGGCGACATCATCAACGAGCAGTTCGCGCGCCTCGGATACGGTCCGGATTGGGAGCGCGAACGGTTCACGCTCGATCCCGCTCTGTCGGTGGCCGTCACCAAGGTCTTCGTCGCGCTCTATAACGACGGCCTGATCTATCGCGGCACGCGGCTGGTGAACTGGGACCCGGAAGCTCAGTCGACGCTCTCCGACGCCGAAGTTGAAAGCGAACCGATCGACACGTTCCTGTGGCACATCCGCTATCGTGCCGACGACGGCGGCGAGGGCGTCGTGATCGCGACGACTCGCCCCGAAACCTTTCTCGCGGACGTGGCGGTCGCCGTCCATCCCGACGACGAGCGATATCGCGATCTGGTCGGCACCAACGTGGTGCTGCCGCTCGTGCATCGCTCGATCCCGGTCATCGCCGACGACGGGGTCCAGTCCGGCTTCGGGACAGGTGCCGTGAAGGTGACGCCGGCGCACGATCAGACCGACTACGAAATCGGCACGCGTCACGGGCTGGCCATGCCGACCGTCATCGACTTCGACGGGCGCATCAGCGCGCCGCTCTGGCGCTACGACGAGGCTCCCGCGAAGCGGGCCACGATCGACGCGCAAGCCGATCGGATGCGGGCCTACATCGGCCTCGACCGCTTCGAAGCGCGCCGGAGGATCGTCGACGACCTTCGTGCCGCAGGTGCGCTGGTCAAGGAAGAACCGTATCAGACGAACGTGCCGGTCAGTTCTCGTTCGCAGGCCGTGATCGAACCGCTGCTTTCGCTGCAGTGGTTCGTGACGATGGAGCCGCTCGCGAAGCCGGCGCTCGAAGCCTACCGCAGCGGCGCGATTCGCTTCGTCCCCGAGCGGTTCGGGCGTACCTACGAGCACGGGCTGGAACGCATTCGCGACTGGAACATCTCACGGCAGATCTGGTGGGGCCATCAGCTGCCGGTCTGGTACACGCCGAACGATGACGTCGTCGTCGCCGAAAACGAAGCGGCGGCGCGACAACTCGCGATCGAGCGGCACGGGAGCGGCGACCTGCGGCGCGATCCTGACACGCTCGACACCTGGTTTTCATCGGGACTGTGGCCGTTCTCGATCCTCGGATGGCCCGAACGCACGCCCGAACTCGAACACTGGTACCCCAATCAAGTCATGGTCACCAGCTTCGACATCATCTTCCTGTGGGTCGCGCGCATGGTGATGCTCGGGTTGCGGTTTATGAACGAGATTCCGTTCACGACCGTCTTCGTGACGCCGCTCGTCTTCGACCTGGACGGGCGCAAGATGTCGAAGTCGCTCGGCAACACGATCGATCCGATGACCGATCTGGTGCCGCTCTACGGCGCCGACGGCACCCGCTTCGGTATCGTTCGTCAGATGCGGCTGGAGTCGCAAGAACTGCGTTTCGACGAACGCCAGTGCGATGAAGCGAAGCGCTTCTGCACGAAACTCTGGAACGCGCTCCGCTACACCGCGGCACTCGAGGAAGGTCTGCCGCAGGCAGGCGTACTGCCGAAGCCCGAAGCGCTCACCGTCGCCGATCGCTGGATCCTGACCGAGCTGCGCCGCTGCATCAACGCCGTGAGCGCGGCCTACGACGGCTTCGCGTTCGGGGTCGCCGCCGACACCCTGCTGCAGTTCGGCTGGTACCAGCTCTGCGACTGGTATCTGGAAGCGACCAAAGCCCCAGGCGGGCGTGAGACGCGCGGCGCGGTGCTCTCGTTCGTGCTGAACACCTTCGTGCGAGCGATGCACCCGATCGCGCCGTTCATCACCGAAGAGATCTGGCTCACGCTGCCGCACGACGGCGCGACGATCGTCACCGCATCCTGGCCCGACCTCGCCGAGATCCCCGAGTTTCCGGACGACGCCGACACGTTCCGCGCACTCATCGACAAAGTGGCAGAACTACGTCAGGTGCGCCGCGAGTGGGGGATCGCTCCGAAAGAGACGATGCAGGTGACGATCCCGGCCGCACTTGCCGCCGAGGCGGGGATCGTCCAGACGCTCGCGACGCTCGTCCGCGCCGAGTTCACCACCCACGACAACGACGGGGCCGGCTCGGTGCGCGACCGGATCGCGGGCGTCCGCGCGGTCGCCGACCCCGCGAAGCTCCTGGAACGCTACGCGCGCGAGATCTCCCGGCTGCTGCCCGATCTCGCGCGCACGGAGAAGAAGCTTGCCAATCCCGGCTTCGTCGCAAAGGCGGCGCCCGACGTGATCGCGGCGGAACGTGCGAAGCGGGACGACATTCAGACGAACCTGCGGCGCATTCGGCGCGCGCTCGACGATCTCGCCTGAACCTCGGCACTACCCCCGTAGTGCCGAATTTCGATCAGATGCCGGTTGGGATCGAAGAAATACACGGATTCGCCCATCCCGCGGGAACCCGGTTCCGCTCCGGGTCCCTGAAAGTTGCCCACCGCATCGAAGCTGTCGCCGTACGGAATCCCTGACGCTTTCAGGCGCTCGAAAACGGCTTCGAACTCTCGCTTCGACATCGCAAACGCCAGGTGCTCGCCGCCCTGCGTCCCCCAGGCTGCGAGCTGGATCACGAAGCCGGGGCTGACGCGAAGCATCGAAAACGGTTCGCGATCCGGATCTCGACCGAGGCCGACGAGCGAGGTGTAGAACGCGACGCTTTCGGCACGGTCGTTGACCGCGAGAATGAGGTGATCGAGCTCGATCGCCACGCGTGATCCTCCTGGGCGTCCCGGCCGCGTTCGCCAATCGTTCTCGCGCCCTCCTTGAGATCGGATTCCCGCCGGTCACCGGTTGGTGCGAGGAAGATCGCCCCGCGAGCCCATACGTTAGCCGGATGCAGACGGCACTTCGAACGCTCGGGCATTTCATCGGCGGCGACGAGGCAGCCGGCGAGTCGGGCCGCTTCGGCGAGGTCTACGATCCGGCTGCCGGCGAGGTGCAGGCGCGCGTCGCGTTCGCCTCGGCCGAAGAAGTGGACCGGGCCGTGCGAGCCGCCCGCGCGGCGTTCGCGGGCTGGTCGGCGACGCCGCCGCCGCGCCGCGCTGCCGTGATGTTCGCTTTCCGCAGCGCCCTGATCGCGAACACCGACCGGCTGGCACGCACGATCTCGCGCGAGCACGGCAAGACGCTCGACGACGCGCGCGGCGAAGTCCAGCGCGGTCTCGACGTGGTCGAGTTCGCGTGCGGCATCCCGCGTCTGCTCACCGGCGACTTCAGCGAGAACGTCTCCCCCGGGATCGACGTGAAAGCCGTCCGTCAGCCGCTCGGCGTGTGCGCCGGGATCTCCCCGTTCAACTTTCCGGCGATGGTGCCGATGTGGATGTTCCCGGTCGCGCTGGCGTGCGGCAATACCTTCGTGATGAAACCCAGCGAAAAGGATCCTTCGGCCACGCTCGAGGTGGCGCGGCTGCTGATCGAGAGCGGACTACCGCCCGGCGTTTTCAACGTGGTGAACGGCGACCGCATCGCCGTCGACGCGATTCTCGACCATCACGGCATCGACGCGGTCAGCTTTGTCGGCTCGACGGCGGTCGCCGAGCACGTCTACACGCGCGCCGCCGCGGCCGGCAAGCGCGTTCAGGCGCTGGGCGGAGCCAAGAACCATCTCGTCGTCATGCCCGATGCCGATCTTCCGCAAGTCGTCGACGCGCTAATGGGCGCGGCGTTCGGCTCGGCCGGCGAACGCTGCATGGCGATCTCCGTCGCCGCAATCGTCGGCGACCTCACGGCCGACGCGGTGGTGGCGAAGCTTCGCGAGCGCATCGCAAAGCTGCGGGTGGGTCCCGGTGACGCCGACGGCGTCGAGATGGGTCCGCTCATCACGCCCGAGCACCTGACGCGCGTCCGCGGCTACGTCGATGCGGCGCTGGACGAAGGCGCCGAAATAGCGGTGGACGGGCGCAGCGCCGAGCTGCCCGGCCGCGGCTTTTTCTTCGGCGCGACCGTCCTCGACCGGGTCGGCCCGGCGATGCGCGCGTACCGCGAGGAGATCTTCGGTCCCGTCCTGGCCGTCGTGCGCGTCGCCTCCTATGATGAAGCGCTCGCGCTCGTCAACGCCCACACGTTCGGGAACGGCGCCGCGATCTTCACCCGCGACGGTGACACCGCGCGGCACTTCGACGCCAACGTGCAAGCCGGAATGGTCGGCATCAACGTACCGATCCCGGTACCGGTCGCGTATCACAGCTTCGGCGGCTGGAAACGGTCGCTCTTCGGTGACATGTCGGTCCATGGCATGGAAGGCGTGCGCTTCTACACGCACCTCAAGACCACGACCTCGCGTTGGCCGACCGGCATTCGCGCCGGCGCCCAGTTCACGATGCCCACCTGAGAAACGGCGGCCGCCCCGGGCGGGTTGATCGCAGCATGCAAGAAACACGCGAGCGGATCGTGCGCTGGGAAGATCCGCAGCCGACGGCCGGCCTCGTACGAAGCTCGACCGGCCTGGAAGCGCTGCGCGCCGTTCGCGACGGCAAGGTGCCCGCGCCGCCGATCTCCGTGCTCGTCAACTTCACGCTGCTGACGGTCGAAGAAGGCCGAGTCGTCGTCGAGGGCTATCCCGGCGAGGAGCACTACAATCCGATCGGCTCGGTGCACGGCGGCTTCGCGCTGACCATCTTCGACACGGCGATGAGCTGCGCGATCCATTCCCTGCTGCCGGCCGGCGTCGGCTACACGACGACCGACATCCAGGTGCGGTTCATCCGCGGGATGACGAAGGAGACCGGACCGGTGCGCTGCGAGGCCGTCGCCCTGCACGTGGGCCGTTCCACGGCGATCGCCGAGGGGAAGCTGCGCGATGCCGAAGGCCGTCTGCTGGGTACCGGTACGACCGGTTGCGCGATCCTGCGAGGCTAAGGCCGCCAGAGGCCATTCGGGTCCGCGAGGCCAAATCTGCGCCTGATGCAGACGGCCGTCGCGCGGCAGCGTGTCCTGATGGGACCCGATGAGATCGAACGGGCGATCGCGCGCATGGCCCATCAGATCGTCGAGCCGCAGGACGTACAAGACAGCCTGCTGCTGATCGGGATCCGGCGCGGCGGCGAAGCCTTGGCCCGCCGGCTGGCCTCGAAGATCGCCGAGATTCGCGGCACGCCTCCGAACCTCGGGTTTCTGAACGTCAACCTGTATCGCGACGACGACGTCGCGCGCGAACTGCCGGAGTCGGAGATTCGCAGCCCGATCGCCGACCAGACGGTCGTGCTGGTCGACGACGTGCTCTACACCGGGCGCACCGTTCGCGCCGCGCTCGACGCGGTGACCGACCTCGGCCGGCCGCGGGCGATCCGGCTCGCCGTGCTGATCGATCGCGGGCTGCGCGAGCTTCCCATTCAAGGCGATTACGTCGGCAAGACGATCCCGACGAGCCGCCGCGAGCACATCGACGTCTTGCTGGCGGCACAGCGGTCCGACGGTGACGCGGTGACGGTCGCCGACGAGGACCGTGGCGCCCCGTAGCCTGCTCGACGTCGACGATCTCAGCCCGGTAGAACTCGTCGGCGTCCTCGATCGCGCGGTCGCGTTTCGGGACGTGCTGCCGTCACGCGATCTGCTGGCAGGCGTGCCGGTGCTCAACCTGTTCTTCGAAGCCTCGACCCGCACGGCGACCTCGTTTTCCCTGGCCGAACAGCGGGTGGGTGCCGACATCATCTCGTTCGCGCCGGGCGCCTCGAGCCTCGGCAAGGGCGAGACGATCGCCGACACGGCGCTGACGCTCAGCGGCATCGGTGTCCGCGTGATCGTCGTCCGGCATCAGGAGTCCGGCTTCGCGCGGCGGCTGGCGGACACGTTCGACGGCCACGTCATCAATGCGGGTGACGGGACGCACGCGCACCCCACCCAGGCTCTGCTCGACCTGATGACCCTGCGCCAGGAGTTCGGCCGCTTCGACGGTCTGCGCGTGGCGATCGTGGGCGACATTCTGCACTCGCGCGTTGCGCGCTCGAATATCGTCGGGATGCGCGCGCTCGGCATCGAGGTCACGCTGGTCGGCCCGGCCACGCTGCTCCCGGAAGCTTTCGCGGCCGAGGGCGTCCGCGTCGAGCGCGACCTGGATGCCGTGCTGCCCGGCCTCGATGCCGTGATGATGCTGCGCATCCAGCGTGAACGGATCAGCGGCGGCTTGCTGCCGGTCCTCGACGACTACACGCAGCGGTATCAGCTCAACCGCGCCCGGCTGCGGTCGCTGCGGAACGATGCCATCATCCTTCATCCGGGTCCGTACAATCGCGGCGTGGAACTTACCGACGACGTGCTCGACGATCCGCGCTCGCGCTACGTGGCGCAAGTGCACAACGGCGTGTTCGTTCGCATGGCCGTCCTCGATCTGCTCGTCAACGGCGCAGCGATACCGGCGTGAAAACACTGGTGCGCGGGGGACGGCTGGTCGATCCCTCGCAGGGCATCGACGCGCAGCGCGATGTCCTGATCGAGAACGGCTTCGTGGTTGCGATCGGCGAGCATCTCGACGCCGCGCATGCCCGCGTCGTCGACGCCACGAACGCGATCGTTGCGCCGGGCTTCATCGACATGCACGTGCACCTGCGCGAGCCCGGCCAAACCCACAAAGAAACGATCGCCTCCGGCACCGCTGCCGCCGTCGCCGGCGGTTTCGCCTCGGTCGCGTGCATGCCGAATACGGAGCCGGCACTCGACTCCGCTGCGATCGTGTCGGAGGTCGTACGGCGCGCGGAGATCGCCGGGCTGGCGCGCGTCTATCCGATCGGCGCGATCACCAAAGGCCGCGCCGGCCTCGAGCTGGCCCCCTACCATCTGCTGGCCGATGCCGGCTGCGTCGCCTTCAGCGACGACGGCGCCACGCCGCGGGATGCGCGCATCCTGCGCAACGCCGCGCGCTATGCGTCGGACTTGCCGCACGTCTTCATCTCGCATTGCGAGGACGCCGACCTCAAAGCCGACGCCGTCATGAACGAAGGCAGCGCGTCGATGCGGCTCGGACTCGACGGCGCGCCGGGACTGGCCGAAGACGTGATCGTAGCCCGCGACCTCCTCGTCGCGGCAGACACCCGCAAAGCGTGGCATATCGCGCACGTCTCAACCGCGACGGCGCTTGACCTGATCCGCTGGTCGCGGGCGCGCGGTGTGCCGGTCACGTGCGAGGTAACGCCGCACCACGTCGTGTTTCTCGACGATCGTTTCGACGACTACCGCGCGGACTCGAAGGTCAGCCCGCCGCTGCGGGCCGCCCGCGATCGCGAGGCGCTTCGGGCCGGCGTGTACGACGGAACGATCGATGTCTTCGCGACCGATCACGCCCCGCACGGGCTCGACGAGAAGGCGCAGCTCCTCTCCGCAGCGCCGGTCGGCTTCAGCGGGTTGGAGATCGCGCTGGGCGGCTACGCGCTCGCCTTTCCCGACTTGCCGCTGGAGCGTTTCATCGCGCTGCTCTCGACGAATCCGGCCCGCATCCTGGGCGTGCCCGGCGGGACGCTGGCCGTCGGCAGCTGCGGCGACGTGACCGTCTTCGCCGACCGCGCCTGGACGGTCGATGCCAGGCTGTTCCGTTCGAAAGGGAAGAACACGCCCTTCGACGGGATGGCCCTGCCGCGCCGTGCGGTCGCGACGATCGTCGAAGGCGCGGTCGTGTTCGAACACGGCCGCGTTCTGCCGCGCGACGAAGTCCCGGCGTGAACGCGGCAACGCTGCTTCTCGCCGACGGCACGCGCTTCGATGGCGCGGGCTTGTCGACCACCGGCATCGCGCTCGGCGAAGCGGTGTTTTACACCGGCATGACCGGCTACGAAGAAGCGCTGACCGACCCGTCGTACGCCGGGCAGATTCTGACCTTCACCTACCCGCTGATCGGCAACTACGGCATCAGCGGCACGGCCTCGCAGCACCCGCACGCCTGCGCGGCCGGCGCCGTAATCAAACGGCTGGCTCGGCATCCGTCGCATTACGCGGCGGTGCAGAGCCTGGGCGATTGGCTCGACGTCCAGCACGTTCCGACGATCCTCGGCATCGACACGCGCGCCCTCACGATCGCGCTGCGCGAGCACGGTACGATCCCAGCTGCGCTCGCGGTCGGCGATGATGCGATCGCAGCGGTTGAAGCGGAACTGACGGATTACGCGCGCCATGCCACCACCCGCGGGCTGGTCGCATCCGTGGCCGACGCCTACCCGCCCGGCGAGACGGTGGGAGACGGGCGGATGCACGTTGTGCTGGTCGACTGCGGCGTGAAGAAAGCGATCATCCGCGATCTGACCGCGCTCGGCTCGCGGGTTACGGTGCTTTCCTACGCGGCCTCGAGCGACGAGATCCTCGCTCTCGCGCCCGACGCGGTGCTTGTGTCACCGGGCCCAGGCGACCCGCGCGATCTTGCCGGCACGGTCGAGACCCTGCGGGAACTCGTCGGCAAGACACCGGTCTTCGGCGTCTGCCTCGGCCACCAGCTCTTGGCACTCGCGCTCGGCGCGTCGACCTACAAGCTGAAGTATGGGCACCGTGGAGGGAACCAGCCGGTGAAGGATCTCGTGCACGGCGAGGTTCTGGTGACGGCGCACAACCACGGCTACGCGGTTGACGGCGACTCGCTGCCGGCCGAGCTGGAGGCGACGATGGTCAACCTGAACGACAACACCAACGAGGGATTCCGGCACCGCACGCTCCCGATCGAAGCGGTGCAGTTTCACCCCGAAGCCTCCCCCGGACCGTTCGACGCGCGCAACGTCTTCGCGCGCTGGCTGGAGCGCGCGGCGCGCTAGTGGCGTCACGGCGCGCGCTCCGCACGGGCTGCGCCCGGGCGGTATCGGCAGCCGTGCTCGCGATGCTGTGCGCCCCGGCGAGTGCGCAAGGCCTGCGCACGCTGCATGTGGTCACGCTATCGATGACCGCCGACCGCACGAACGTGCGGCTGGGCGGCGACTTTCATCTCACCATCCACGCCCGCGTACGCGAGCACGTCAGCGCGCTCGACGAGCTGGTCGTGCCGGAAGTCGGCACCATGCATCTGCTCGGCGACGAGCGCCGCGTGCGCCGCGGGCCGGCCGGAACCGACGTCGACGAGACCCTGACGCTCGAGCCCATCGACGCCGGTTCCTTCACGCTGCCCGGCGCGTTTCTCGATGCGATCGATGGGCGAACGGGCAAGCCCACCCGCTTCACTGCCAACGCGGTGCAGGTGACCGTCGGTCCTGCGGCACCGGCCGCGGGTAACCGTTGGCTGCGTCGCGCCGCATTGGCGCTGCTCGGTCTGCTGGTGGCCGCCATGGGCGTCACGCTCGCTCTCCGGATCGCTGGGCGTGGCCGAGGCGCCGCGCCGGTTGCGGTCGCGTCCGTCCCGCTGCTCGCATCAGCGTCTGCCGCGCCGCGCTCCGTTGTTCGTGACGCGCTGGCGGCCTATTGCACGGCGCCCTCGAGCGACACGCTCGCGACGCTGCGCGGCGCGGTGCTCGCCGCGGCGGGGACGGCACCCGGCGCGACCACACGCGATGCTCTGGCTGCGACCTCCGACGAGCAGCTTCGAGCGACGCTGCGCGCTGCCGAAGCGGCAACGTTCGCGAGCGAGGACGCGCGCAGCACGGCGAAGGAACAGTTCGTCGAAACGGCCCGCGGGTGGCTGAAGTGAGTACGCCGCGTGCTGTGCTCGGCGCGCTTCGGCAAACGATCGTCGGCCAGGACGAGGTGGTCGAAAGCCTGGTGCTTACCCTCGTTGCGGGCGGTCATCTGCTGCTCGAAGGCGCACCCGGGGTTGCCAAGACGTTGGCGTGCCGCGCGCTCGCCGCTGCGCTCGGTGGTATGTTCCGGCGCATCCAATTCACGCCCGATCTGTTGCCCTCGGATATCATCGGCACGCGTGTCTTCGATCAGAAAACGGCCGCGTTCAGCACCGTGTTCGGGCCGCTGTTCGCCAACGTCGTCCTGGCTGACGAGATCAACCGCGCGCCGGCGAAGGTGCAGTCGGCGCTGCTCGAGGGGATGCAGGAGCGCCGCGCGACGATCGGGCTCGAGACCCACGCCCTGCCGGCGCCGTTTCTCGTGCTGGCGACCATGAACCCGTACGATGCGGAGGGCACCTACCCGCTCCCGCTGGCGCAGCTCGATCGCTTTCTCGGTAAGGTTATCGTCGCGTACCCGTCGCGCGATGAAGAGCGTGCGATCGTCGACCGCTTCGGGGGCGGCGAACCGCCCTTGCCGACCGGCGTGGCGACCCTGGCCGACGTGGCGACCTGGCAGCACGAAGCACGCGCCGTGTTCGTCGACCCGAAGGTTCGCGACTACGCGGTCGATCTGGTGCGGGCGTCCCGCGTCGCCGAGCTGGTCGCACACGGGGCGAGCCCGCGAGCCGCACTCGCGCTGGTCACCTTGGCGCGCGCCCGGGCCTACCTCGAGGGACGCGCGTTCACCGTCCCCGACGACGTGCGCGACATCGCGCCCGCGGTGCTGCGGCATCGGCTCGCCTACGACGATCGCATCGCGATCGCCGGCACCGACCCGGAGGATGTCGTGCGACGGATCATCGCGGCGGTACCGGCGCCGTGAACGATCTGCGCGCCGCGATCCTGCGCGGCGCGCGGGCGGTACCGCGTCCGGGTTCCGCTGCGCGCGGCACGCGCCCCGGCGACGGGTTGGCGTTCTCGCAGCTGCGCGCGTACGTCGAAGGCGACGATCCGCGCCGCATCGATCAGGCGGCCACCGCGCGGGCCGGCGCGCTCCAGACGCGCGTCTATCGCGAAGACACAGCGCTCGTGCTGGCCGCGATCCTCGACCAAAGTGCGTCGATGCGCGTCGGACGGCACCGCTCGCTGGCCCAGGCCGGAAAGGAAGCACTGCGCGCCTGGTTCGGTGTCGCCGAGCACGACGACACGACCGCCCGCATCGTCGACGAGCGCGTCGTACGCGACCGGCGGGCGGCGCCGCTGATCGACGCAGCGCGCGCAAACCGGCTCGAAGCGGCGCTTACGATCGCGCTGCGCGCGCTGCCTCGCGGCGCGTCCTTGCTGATGGTGACCGACGGGTTCGATCTCGTGACGGACGATCTGCTCCAGCGCGCCGGGCGGCGCTTCGATGCGACCGTTCTACTGGCGCGCGATCCTTGGTTCGAAGGTCTGGCGTTGCGCGGGACGGTGCGCGTGCGCGACAGTGAGACCGGCATCGTGCGCGGGCTGATCATCGGCGAGCGAGAGCGCAGCCGGTATCACCTCGCGACCCGGCGGCGCGCGGAGCTGCTGCAGGTCCGCTACCGGGCGTCCGGCTGGCGTACCGGGACCCTCGACGAGCGCGATGGCCGCGCGTCGCTGTTTCGCGCTTTCGGTTTGCCGGGATGACGTTTTTGCATCCGTTCTGGCTGCTCGTGGGAGCGGTGCTGACGGCGGCATTCGCCGTCGCACTCGAACGCGGGCTGCGGCGCGGGCGCTCGGCGCTGCTGACCTACAGCGAGCTTCCGTTTCTGGTCGCGGCGACGGGGGCGCGCTTCGATCCGGCGCGAGCGATCGGCGCTGTCGCCGTCATTGCGCTGTTCGGCTTCACGGTCGCGCTCGCGGGCCCGCGCGCGACGATCGCGATCCCCGTGCACGGAACCGTGATCCTCTGCGTCGATACGTCCGGCTCGATGCGCGCGACCGACGTCGCGCCGAGCCGCGCCCAGGCGGCGACCGCCGCGGTCCGGACCTTCATCGACGCCGTGCCGGAGGGCACCCGCGTCGGCGTCGTCGCCTTTGCCGGCGCCGCCGGGGTCGTCGCGCCGCCGACCAGCGACAAAGATGCGCTGCGCGACGCGCTGGCGCGGATACCGTTGCCCAACGGCGGCACGGCGATCGGCGACGCGCTTGCTGCCGCGGCCCGCGAGCTGCCCGCCGGCGGTCGGCGCGCGATCGTGCTGATCACCGACGGCGTCAACAACGCCGGCTCCGATCCGCTCGCCGTGGCGCCGCAGCTCGCAGCGAGCGGCATCGAGATCGATACGATCGGCATCGGGACCAACGACAGCGGCCAGCTGATTCCGGGGACCGGCGAAGCGGCGTCGCTGGACGAAGAAGCGCTCCGCCAAATCGCGCAAGACGCGCATGGTGCCTACGCCCGTGCCGCCGATGCCGGTTCGCTGCGGGGGCGCCTTGACGCGCTCGCACGAACGACGACGCACGAGCAGAAGAAGGTCGATCTATCGCTCCCGGTCGCGCTGGTCGCGGGAATGGTTCTCCTCGCCGCGGTCGCGGGCGGCATGCTCGCGGGGCGTTTTCCCTAAATGAAGAGGCGGCGATGAACGACGACCTCCGCACCCGCCGGGGCGATTACGAGCGCGGCAGCCTCGATGACGGCACGCTCGCTGCGGACCCCTTCGCGCAGTTCGGCGTCTGGCTCGACGAAGCGCTCGCGACCCCGCAGATCGTCGAGGCCCATGCGATGAGCCTCAGCACCGTGGGGGACGACGGCCGTCCCGCGGCGCGGATGGTCTTGCTGCGCGGCTGGGACGCGCGCGGTTTTATCTTCTACACCAACTATGACAGCCGCAAAGGCCACGACCTCGCCGCACATCCGAACGCAGCGTTGCTGTTCTGGTGGGGGGAATTGCAGCGTCAGATCCGCATCGAGGGCAGCGTCGAGCGCGTCAGCGTTGAGGAAAGCGACGCGTACTTCGCGGGCCGTCCGCGCGGCCATCGCCTGAACGCGTGGGCCTCCCCGCAGAGCAAGGTCATCGACGCCGCGCAGCTCGTCGCTGCGATGGCCGCGGCCGCCGAGCACTACCCGGGCGACGTGCCGCGCCCGCCGCACTGGGGCGGGTACCGCGTCGCACCGGATCAATTCGAATTCTGGCAAGGACGACCCGATCGCATGCACGACCGCATCGCCTTCCTGCGGGCTGCGACCGGCTGGGTAACCGTGCGCCTTGCGCCGTGAGCGGTTGACGCATCCCCTCACAGCGTGGTATGGTCGCCGTCACTCATGACGATGGCTTCGTGTCGGTTCGCGATGTGCATGTGCCTCTCTCCTGGAGGGAGTCGGCTCGGATCGGCATGACCTGATCGCGTAGAACACGCGATACCATGCAGAGCCCCGCCGACGGCAGGGGCTCTTTTGTTTTCATCCGCTTTCCCATCTCATTAGGAGGCGTTCCCGTGGCACCCGTTTCCCGCTCCACCTTCTTAGCGCTCGCCGGCGGCGCAACGCTCGCCGCCGGCCTACCCCGTGTCGCACGTGCGGCGGCTCTCGACCGCATCGGCGTCGACTACGCGTACTACAATCCGCCCAGCCTCGTCCTCAAGCAGAAGGGCTGGCTCGAGGAGGCGCTCGCGAAACGCGGCGTCGCCGTCGACTGGGTGCTCTCCCTCGGATCGAACAAGGCCAACGGATTTCTCGCCGCCGGCGCCGTGCAGTTCGGGTCGACGGCCGGCAGCGCGGCGTTCCTGGCGCGCGCCAATGGGACGCCGATCAAGACGATCTTCCTCTACTCGCGGCCGGAATGGACCGCGCTCGTCGTCGGCAAGGACTCCACCCTTTCCAAGCTCGCCGATTTGAAAGGGAAGAAGATCGCCGCGACGCGCGGCACGGACCCCTGGTTCTTCTTGCTGCGTTCGCTGCGAACGGTCGGACTCGAGCAGACCGATATCCAGCTCGTCGATCTGCAGCACCCCGACGGGCGCATGGCGCTCGAACGCGGGCAAGTCGATGCCTGGGCCGGACTCGATCCTCACATGGCTGCCTCGCAGCTCGACGCGGGATCGCGGCTGCTCTATCGCAACGTCGCCTTCAACACCTACGGCGCGTTGAACGCGCGTGAGGATTTTCTGGCCGAACACCGCGACATCGCATCGATCGTCCTGCGCGCCTACGAACGCGCCCGGCAGTATGCCGCCGCGCACGTCGACGAAACCGCGGCCTTGCTCGCCGACGCCTCCCATTTGGAACGGCGGGTTGCGGAACTGCAGTTGCGCGAGCGCACGACGTATCCCGGTGACGGGGTTCCGGACGCAGACTATCACGACGCCATCGCCGGCGTGGTCGGCATCGTGCGTTCGGAGAAACTGGCGCGGCCCGAGGCCGACCTCGACGCCGCCGTCGCGACGCTGGTCGATCCGCAAACCGCCCGAACGGCCCTGCGTGGGTAGATTCGTCCTCCCGCTGGGGCTATTCGTGCTCTGGTGGGCGTCAACCGCAAGCGGAGCGGTGAAGTCGTACCAGCTGGCCGGGCCGCGCGACGTCCTGCGCGAGCTCGGCGATCTCGCGCAGAGCGGAGCGCTCTGGCATGACCTCGGCGCCAGCATCGAACGGGTTGCCTGCGGTTTCGCCATCGCATTCGCTCTCGCGTTGGTGCTCGGTTCGGTGGTCGGCGGTTCGCGCCGCGCGGAGCGCGCACTCGACCCGACCCTTCAGGCTGTCCGCGCCGTGCCGTCGCTGGCCTGGGTGCCGTTGATCCTTCTCTGGCTCGGCATCGGCGAAACGGCGAAGATCACGCTGGTCGCGATCGGCGCCTTCTTTCCGATCTACGTCGCGCTGGTGGCGGGTATCCGCGGCGTCGATCGCAAGCTGGTCGAGGTCGGGACGTCGTTCGGCCTCTCGCGCGTCGCGTTGGTCAGCCGCGTGCTGGTACCGGCGACGCTGCCGCAGCTGCTCGTCGGCGCGCGCATCGGCTTGACGCAGGCGTGGCTGTTCGTCGTCGCGGCCGAGCTGCTCGCGGCGACGAGCGGGCTCGGTTTCCTGTTGACCGATGGCCAGCAGACCGCGCGCACCGACGAGATCCTGGTGGCGATCCTGCTGTTCGCCGCCTGCGGCAAGCTCTCGGAAAGCGGCATGCGCGTGCTCGAACGGCGTCTGGTCGGCTGGACCGACACGGTGCCGGCCTGATGAGCCGTCAGGCTGCGACGACGGAGGCGGCGCGCATCCGCCGCCTGCGCAAAGCCTTCGGCACGCACCTCGTCTTCGACGGGCTCGATCTGGACGTCGCCCGCGGCGAGCGGGTCGCGATTCTCGGCGCCAGCGGCTGCGGCAAGTCCACCCTGCTGCGCTGCATCGCCGGCCTCGAGCGTCCCGACGACGGGACGATCGTCACCGCCGGTGAGATCGGCATCATCTTCCAAGAGCCACGTCTTTTTCCGTGGCTGAACGTGAAACGCAACGTGGCCTTCGCGGCCCGTACCGACGCCGAGCGGGCGCGCGTCGACAACGTGCTCGCGATGGTCGGGATGCTGCATGCGGCGGATCGCCTGCCCAAAGCGCTCTCAGGCGGGATGGCGCAGCGCGTCGCACTGGCGCGTTCGCTGGTGCGCGACCCCGCGCTGCTGCTGCTCGACGAGCCCTTCGCGGCGCTGGATGCGCTGCGGCGGATCGAACTGCGCGTGGCCGTCCGCGAGATCCTCGAGTTCACGCGGGCCGGCGCGATCCTGGTGACCCACGACGTCGACGACGCGCTCGCGCTCGCCGACCGGGTCATCGTGCTCGCCGGTTCCCCGGCCGAGATCGTCTTCAGCGGCACGGTCGGCGAAACGGCGACCCGCACCGCGATCCTCGCCGCGCTCGGCGTCAACGAGCACGGCCTGCACGGCCGCCGAGCTACGGCAAGCTGATTGGCGGCCGTAAGAACGGAGCGGTCCGAATAATCGCGCACGGCGGGAGGCAACATGCATACACCTGCCGCGTTCGCGCTGCATCGCTGGACTGGACGCAACCAGGTGTCGCCGGCGAACCGCTCCTGCGCGCGGTGTCCTAGCGCATCCGCACCCGCCACAGGCACGCGGTGCCGAGGGCAAATTCGACGATCACGCAGACCAGGGCTAGCCGAGGTCCGAGGCCGGCGCTTCGCGCGTCTGCCGCGCGGACCAGCGGCGCGGTGATCGCGGGTGCGGCGATTTGGGCAACGGCGGCGGCCAGGTTCCACACGCCCATCGCCGAGGCCAGCGCCGCGCGCGGCAGCACGGCGTACGCGATCGCCCAGTCGGCGGTGAAGAACGCGCCCCACGCCGCACCGGCGCCAAGCGCGCAGCCGATCGCGACCGGGAAGCTCGGCGCCGCGGCGAACACGCCGACCGCCAGCGCGATCGCGGCCGCCGCGATGCTGACCACCACGCGTTTGTCGGCGCGATCCGCCGGCGCGCCGGCGAGCGCGGCCCCGCCCACGCCGGCAATCGTGAACACCAGGAACAGCACTCCCGTCGCCGAGCGCGCGTCCACGATACCCAGCGACTCGCGCACGAAGAAGAACAGAAAGCCGAACAGGGTGTAAAATCCCACGTTGATCAGGCCGCGCGAAACGATGACCGTCCATGCATCCGTGCTCAGGTGCAGCGGCGCGCGCACGTAGGGCACCGGCGTGCGCGTCGCGACGTAGCTATCGGTCACCCACCAGCCGGCGATCAAACAGAGCGCCAGCGCGACGCCGAGTGCCGCGCCGTGGAGCAGGATCGTGAGCACGAGCCCGGTCACGCTGCCGGCGAACTGGTTGATGCTCATCCAGCCCGACGCGCGCCCGACATGCGATGCCGCGACGTAGTCGCCGACGATCGCCTGATAGGGGCCGCCGGCAACGTTCATGCCGACTTGCAGCACCAGCAGCGCGACCCAAAGCCAGGCCGTCGAGGGCGCGGCGGTCACCGCGACCAAGCCGGGTACGGCGAGCATGACGCCGGCCCGATAGAACGCGCGCCGGTCGCCCGAACGCGAGCGAAAGCGGTCCGAGAGCAGACCCGCCGCGATTTGGATGACCGCGGCGACGGTCGCACCGACTGCCGCCATCAGCGCGTAGTCGCGCACGGGCTGAGCGGACAGCAGCGCCACCCGATCCTGCAGCACGACGCCCAGGACCGACGTCCAAACGACCTGGATGCCGAACCAGAAGGCTCCTAAGCGCGCAGGCTGCATGCGGCACGATAGTCTTCCAAGCTGTCGATGTCGTAGCAGAGCCCCGGATCGCAGTCGCGGACCGCACTGACCGGAAGATGCAGAACGCGCGTGCCGTACGCTTCGATGTCGGCCACGGCCAAGCGGCGGGTCAGAAAGCGCACGCACAACTGCGGGCCCAGCAGCCGCGCCAGCGCGAAGAGACTTTTGCGTGCCTCGAAAAGGCGCACCGCGAGCGCGCGCGCCGGTGCCACGGCGCCGGGCGCTAGCACGAACGCGCTGCCGTTGACGATCCGTTCTCGGCGCAGCGTGACGCCGTGGGGCGGCGCACCCGGAAAGCGCGCGCCGTACGCCGCTGCGGACGCCAGGGCCATCGTCACCGCGAAGGCACCGCTGCGCTCGATGAAATCGCGCAGACCATCGGCGGCAACGAACGGCAAATCGGAGCTGAGGTACGCGAACGGCTCGCCCGGCCACGCGTCCAGCGCGCGCAGCACGTTGATCCCACCGTCGGCCGCGGCGTCGATCACGCGTACCCCGGCGCCGCGCAGATGCGCTCGCACCGCCGGGCCGCCGACGACCGCTACCTCGCCGATTCCCGCCCCGGCGCACGAGTCGAGCACGACGTCGAGGAGGGTTCGGCTCGCGAACGGAGCCAGCGCTTTGATCGTGGTACCGATCTCGCTCGCGAACTCGCCGTCGACGGTTCCGCCGGCGGTAATGACGGCACGCACGCCAGCGCCGTTCGGTGCGCGGCCGATGCGGACCGTTTCGGCGTCAGCGAACCCGGATCAGCGCCATCATCCCTTGGTCGCCATGATCGAGGATGTGACAGTGATAGACGAAGGTGCCGCGCACGATCGGGTTCCGAAAGTCGAGGGTCAGCACGGCGGTTCCGGGGACCGTTCCCCCGCCGCGACGCGCTCGGCGGGGCGGGACGTCGGCCGTGTCCGACCACATGCGCTCCGGCACGGCAACGCCGTCCACCGCTTCGATGACGAAGTGGACCTGGTGGATATGGAAGTCGTGCACCTCGTCGGTGTCGTTGACGACCGTCCAGCGCTCGACCGTGCCGGCGCGCGCCACGATCGCCGGCGCGCCGCGCATGTCGGCCATCGTGAAGGCCTTTCCGTTGATGTAGAAGCCGCGCTCATCTTCGGTGAAGCGGATCGTGCGCCGCGCCGCCGGAGCAGGGAGCGGCCGCGAGTACCAGTTGCGGGGCAAGGCCGCTCCCACGCGCAGCGAACGTAGGGCAGGCATCACCGCACTCCGCGACGTGCGCGCCGGCTGCGACCTGCCGAAGACGGTCGCCGGGTCGACGAGGTCGGCCAGCACGACCGCCGGCGCGGGATCACCGGCAGCGCCCGTTTTCACACACGCCGAACGCAGGACGGTCGGATGCGCGAGACCCTGGACGACGAACTCCGCCCGCGCGGCCGGCGGCAGCAGAAGATGCTGCTCGCTGCGCATCGGCGGCGCGCCGGGCAGCGCGTCCAGGGGAATTCCATCCCGGGCAACGAGCATCAGCGCTTCGCCCGGAATCGAGAGATCGAAGTAGCGTCCGGCGGAGGCGTTGACGACGCGGAAAAATTGCCGCTCACCGGCTCGAATCCCGATCTGCGCGCGCGTCTGGCCGTTCAGGGTTGGAACGAGGCCGATCTCCGGTCGGCACGGTTTGCCGCCGCGGGACCTGCGAACCGCTGCGGCGCCGGGCGCAGCGCCGGCCATCCCCGTCATCGGCATATCTTCATTCGCAGCGTCCGGACCGGTCGGAACGTCGCGCAGCATGATGATGCGCTCGCGCATCGCGGCCAGCGCGGGCAAATGCTGCTGCAGACCCTCGACCACGAGCGCGCCGGACATCCCGCCGGTGACGTCGGCGTACGACTCACCGTGTACGTGCGGGTGATACCAGTAGAGTCCCGTCTCGTGATCGGCCGGGATCCGCACCCGGTAGTGCAGGACTTCGCCGTAGCGTGCGAGGGTCGTGAGCACGTCGTCGCCCGGCGCCGACGGCGACACCGTGAGGCCGTGAAAGTGGATGTTGATGGCATTGGTGCGGCCGTTCGCGGGACGCGCATCATTGCGCACGGTCAGATCGATCGTATCGCCCGGATGCACGCGGATCGTCGGCGCGACCCCAGCCCGGCCCTCATACTCGAAGGTCGGATTCGTCGTCGCCGGATCGAGGACGACCGCCAGCGCCGCGCGCGCCACGCCGTGGACCGCGCGCACTTCGGGGATCGCGGGGAACACGTCAACGATCCCAAACTGCGGCGTTGCGGCAATCGGCGAGCCGTAGACGCAGAGCGCGACCGACACGAGCAGCAGCATCACGACGCGTCTCATCGACGAAGGGGATTCGCGCGCAATGGCGCGTCTCCCCATACCGTGTTCTTAAGCCGTGAGGTGCCGGTCGCGAGAGGCCGGGAGAGGCGGGGGAACTAAGTGCGGTCGGGCAGGCCAGCGCTCGTCTTTTTGGAGGTCATTACGAAGGTGAACCGTTACGCTCGCACCATGGCATCGCGCGCGGCCGTACTCCTGATCGGAGTCCTCGCGATTGCGGCGACGAACATCAGCACGCAGCCGGTGCCCGCGACGGCCCAATCGCCGAGCTCTTGGCCGATGCTGAAGAGCAAGCTCAAGCACATCGTCGTGATCTACCAAGAGAATTGGAGCTTCGACGCGCTCTACGGATCGTTTCCGGGAGTCAACGGGCTGGCCGGTCTGACACCCGGCCAGTACGCGCAGATCGATAAAATCACCGGCGCGCCGCTGACCGCGCTGCCGCAGCCGCTCATCGGGAAGGCCATGCCCGACCCGAATTTTGCGCCCGGGATGCCGGTTCGCCCCTATAGTCTGAATGCGTATATCCAGCCGTCACAGCTCACCGGCGACATCGTCCACCGGTTTTGGCAAGAACAGTCCCAGATCGACGGCGGCAAGATGGATAAGTTCGTCACCTGGAGTGACAACCCGGGCCTGGTGCTGAGCAACTTCGACGCAGCCGCACTGCCCGAAGGGCTGCTCGCCGCTCAGTACACGTTGGCCGACAACTACTTCCACAGCGCGTTCGGCGGCTCGTTCTTCAATCACATGTGGCTGATCTGCGCCTGCGCGCCGGTGTTTCCGCACCCGCCGCCCGCCTATTATCCGACCCTCGATGCGAGCGGCAAGGAACTGGCGCTCGACGCGCAAGGAAACATCGTTCACGACGGTAGCGTCACGCCCGACGGTTACGCGGTGAACACGCTTTTTTCGATCAACAAGCCTCACCCCGCCAGCGTCCCCCTGGCGGGGCTAATGCCGAATCAAACCGCGCCGACGATCGGCGACCGCCTCTCGGCGGCCGGCGTGAGCTGGAAATGGTACTCCGGCGGCTACGCGGCCGCGCTAGCCGGCAATCCCGACCCCAACTTTCAATACCATCATCAGCCCTTCGTCTATTTTGCGAAGTACGCCGACGGTACACCGGCCAAACGCGATCATCTTCTGGATGAAGCGAACTTTCTGGCCGATGTCCGCAACGGCCGGCTGCCGGCGGTGTCGTTCGTCAAACCAGTCGGTGAGAATAACGAGCATCCCGGGTACTCCGCGCTCCTCGCCGGACAGCAGCACGTCGCCGCGCTGGTCAGTCTGCTGCAGCAGAGCCCGTACTGGCACGATACGCTCATCATCGTGACCTACGACGAGCACGGCGGCCGCTGGGACCACGTAGCCCCGCCCGCCGGCGACCGCTGGGGACCGGGCTCGCGCGTGCCGGCGATTCTGATCTCGCCGTGGGTGAAACACGGCTTCGTCGATCACACGCAGTACGAGACCGCCTCGATCTTGGCGCTGATCGAAAAGCTCCACCATCTCGCGCCGCTCGGCAAGCGCGACGCGGCGGCGAATCCGTTCGGCAACGCCTTCGATTTCACGCAAACACCGCGCTTCGCCGCTGATGGAGCCACCGCCGCGGTCGCGCGCGCGCGCCGTTAAGGCTGCCCGGCGTACGCCGGGGAGGACCCTACCCGGGGCGGCCGTATCCTGGGCGGGATGCCTCGGCGAACCGTCATGGTGATCGGCTCCGGTCCGATCGTGATCGGGCAAGCCGCGGAGTTCGATTACGCCGGCGTTCAAGCGTGCCGAGCCCTCCGCGAGGAAGGGCACCGCGTCGTCCTCGTCAACTCGAATCCGGCCACGATCATGACCGATCCGGAGATCGCCGACGCGGTCTACCTGGAACCGCTGACGGTCGCCTCGCTCGAAAGTATCATCGCGCGCGAACGTCCCGACGCGCTGCTGCCGACGCTGGGCGGTCAAACCGGGCTCAACCTCGCGGTCGAACTCGCGGCCGCCGGCGTGATCGAGCGCTACGGGGTCGAGCTGCTGGGCACGCCGCTCGAAACGATCCGGCTGGCTGAAGACCGCGAGCTGTTCAAAGCCAAGATGCTCGAGATCGGCGAACCGGTGCCGGCATCGCGCATCGTTACCGCGATCGACGACGGCGTCGCGTTTGCGGCGGAATCGGGCTATCCGCTGGTCGTTCGTCCAGCCTACACGCTCGGCGGCACCGGCGGCGGCATCGTCTACGACGAGGCCGAATTGCGCGCTACCCTCCAGATCGGGCTCGAGGCGTCACTCATCCATCAGGCCTTGGTCGAAACCTCCCTCCTGGGCTGGAAAGAGATCGAGTACGAAGTCCTGCGCGACAGCGGCGGCAACTGCATCATCGTCTGCAACATGGAGAACATCGATCCGGTCGGCGTGCACACCGGCGATTCCATCGTCGTCGCACCGTCGCAGACGCTCTCCGATCTCGACTACCAGATGCTGCGGACCGCGAGCATCAACGTCATCCGGGCTCTGAACGTGCAGGGCGGGTGCAACATCCAGTTCGCGCTGCACCCCGACCGGCCCGAGTATCAGATCATCGAGGTGAATCCGCGCGTGTCGCGCAGCTCGGCGCTGGCCTCGAAAGCGACGGGCTACCCGATCGCCAAAATCGCGACCAAGATCGCGCTCGGACAAAAGCTCGACGAGATCCCGAATCCGGTGACCGGCGGCCGCACCAAAGCGGCGTACGAGCCGACCCTCGACTATTGCGTGGTGAAATTCCCGCGCTGGCCGTTCGACAAGTTTCCGCTCGCCGACACGCGGCTGGGAACGCAGATGAAGTCGACCGGCGAGGCGATGGGCATCGGGCGGACCTTTGCCGCGGCGCTCCTGAAAGCGGTGCGCGGACTCGACCTCTCGTTCGAGACGCTGACCGGCGGCGCGTTCGGCGAGTGGAGCGATGACGAGCTCTGGCGCGTGGTGGTGACGCCGACGCACGAGCGGCTGTTCGCAATCTGCGAGCTGCTGCGGCGCGGCGTGGCCGTCGACGACCTCAACGCGCGCTCGAGCATCGATCGGTTCTGGCTGCACGAGTTCGCCGAGCTGGTCGCGATGGAAGAAGAGTTTCGCGCCTTCCGCTCTGCCGGTCCGCTCTTCGGTGAGCGCGCACCCGCCCCGGAGCTGCTGCGCCGGGCGCGGGAGAACGGGTACAGCCAGGCCGGGATCGCGCAGCTCTCCGGCGGCGAGGTCGCCGCAGACGCTGCCGACCGCGGCCAGTTCCGCATGGTCGACACGGCCGCCGCCGAGTTCCCCGCCGCGTCGCCGTACTATTACCTCTCGCGTTTCGAGCACGACGAGATGCGGCCGGTCGGCCGCGAAGCGGTGGTCGTCGTCGGGAGCGGTCCGATCCGCATCGGCCAGGGGATCGAGTTCGATTACTCATGCGTCCACGCGGCCTGGGCGCTGCGCGACGCCGGTCGCGCCGCGGTCGTGATCAACAACAATCCCGAAACGGTCTCGACCGACTTCGATGTCTCCGACGTGCTGGTTTTCGAGCCGCCGGGCGCGGACGAGGTCGAAGCGACCGCACGTGCGACCGGCGCTCGCGGGGTCATGCTGGCGTTCGGCGGACAGACCGCGATCAATCTGGCCGGCGAGCTCGCCCGGCGCGGCGTCCCCATCGTCGGGAGCGACCGCCGCTCGCTCGACATGGCCGAGGATCGCGAGAAATTCGACGCGGCGCTCGAAAAACTCGGTGTCGCCCGGCCGCGCGGTCATGCCGCGAAGACCTTCCGCGAAGCGCGCGCGATCGCGCGCGAGATCGGCTTCCCGGTCCTCGTCCGGCCGTCGTACGTGCTCGGCGGGCGCGGCATGGAGATCGTCTACAATGAAGGCCAGCTCGCGTCGTACGTGGAGTCGGCGCCGCCGATCACTCCCGGCTCGCCGCTGCTGGTCGACAAGTACATGCGCGGCCGCGAAGTCGAAGTCGATGCAGCGTTCGACGGGGACGACATCCTGATCCCCGGGATCTTCGAGCACATCGAAAGGGCCGGGATCCACTCCGGGGATTCGATCAGCGTGTATCCGACGCAGACCCTGACGCCGGCGATGGAAGCGCGCATCGTCGCGGTCACCGAGGCGATCGCAGGCGAGCTCGGCATCCGCGGGCTGATCAACATCCAGTTCGTGATCCCGGAGGGAACCGACGAGCTGCTGATCCTCGAAGCGAACCCGCGCGCGAGCCGGACGGTCCCGATCATCTCGAAAGCGACCGGCATCAACCTGGTCGCGGCCGCGACCCGCATCGCGCTGGGCGAGAAGCTGCGCGATATGCGGTGGGGAACCGGGCTTCGCCCGCGGCCCGACTACGTCGTGGTGAAAGTCCCCGTGTTCTCGTTCGCCAAAATGCGCGGGGTCGAGACGATCCTGGGACCGGAAATGAAGTCGACCGGCGAAGTCCTGGGCATCGACGCAACCTATGGCGGCGCCCTGCGCAAGGGTTTTCTGGGCGCCGGAATCCGGCTGCCCATCGGGGGCGGACGCATCCTCGTCTCGATCAGCGATGAGGAGAAGGCGGATGCCGTCGACCTGATGCGCGGCCTGGTCGCACTGGGGCATACGCTGGTGGCGACGCCCGGAACCTACGACCTGCTCTCGGCGCATCGCATTCCGGCGGAGCGCGTCAACAAGATCGGCGACCCCGCGCCAAACGTGCTCGACGTGGTCTTGCGTCGCGACGTCGACCTGGTCATCAACGACTTTCGCGCCGGCCGCGGTCCGACCGACAACTATCGCATCCGGCGTGCGGCAGTCGAGGCTTCGATCGCCTGCCTCACCTCGCTGGATACGGCGCGCGCCTTGGTGACCGCCCTGGCCTCCGAAGCCGGGCCCCCGCGCTCGCTGCAGGAATACCAGGCGGCCCATCCCGAGGCGATCGCGACCTGAACCGAAGCAAGCAAGCAGGCGACGAATGGCGGATCGCGGACATTTCTGGGAGGCACCTGGGAACGCCGCACGATAGGTAGGGTTCGTGCAGCGCAATCCGGCTCTGGATCGCTTTCGCAAACCGCTCGATGGTGAACGCAAAGCCGACATCATCAACCGTCTCAAATCGGCGCGCGGACATATCGACCACATCTTGGCGATGGTCGACGACGACGCGTACGTCCTCGATCTGCTCCGTCAGGTCGCCGCGGTGCGCGGAGCGCTCGACGCGACGACCCGCGTCGCGTTGCGGCACTACTTCGAACGCGTCTTCGCCGACGCAGTGCGCGCCGGCGAGCTCGATGCGGCGGCCGACGAGCTGATGTCCGCGCTGACCTTCCTGCGTCAGATCGACTAGTCGCGAGTCGTTCCGCGCGCGGCAGCCGCGAAGGAAAGTTGCGTGCTCGGCATAACCTCAGCGCAACTCCGTTCACCCGCCTTGAGGTAGATCTTGATGCGCCCTTCTCGTGTCCTTCCGGCGGCAATCGCGCTGGCACTCTTGTCCTCGTCGGTCGCGGCGCCGCCCGCTCGCGCGGCCGACACCGGTCCGATCAAGATTGCCCTCATTACGGATATGAGCGGCGTGTACGCCTCGCTCGCGGGTCCGGGTGCGGTCACCGCCGTCAACATGGCGGTCGAAGATTTCGGCGGCAAGGTGCTGGGGCGCCAAATCGTGGTCGACGTGGTGGACCATCGCAATCAGGGACCGCTCGCAGCGGAGAAAGCCCGTGAAGAGTACGACAGCGGGGCCGATCTCGCGCTGGACATGACGAATTCCGCGACCGCGCTCGCGGTCGCCGCGGTCGCCAAGGAAAAGCACAAATTGGCGATTGCGACCGGTGCCGCGTCGGCAGCACTCACCGGCGCCAGCTGCAATAAGTACACCTACCACTATGCCTACGACACGTACGCCCTGGCACACTCGACCGGCTCCAACATTGCCGCGGCGGGGGGGAAAACGTGGTACGGCATCGTCCCGAACTACGCGTTCGGAACCCAGATGCTGGCCGACTTCACCGAGGCGATCCAGGCGAAGGGCGGTTCGTTCGTCCACGCCGACCTCATGCCGCTTGGCACGACCGACTTTTCGTCGTATATGATTGCGGCGAAAAATGCGCACCCGCAAGTGCTGGGGCTGCTCAACGCAGGTGCCGACACGGTCAACAGTATGAAGGCGGCAAAGCAGTTCGGGCTCGACAAAGAGATGAAGATCGCGGTCGGCCTGCTGTTCCTCTCCGACGTGGACGCGCTGCCCGAGGTCTTTGCCGGTTCGCGTATCACGACGTCGTGGTACTGGAACGAAGACAAAGCGGCTCGCGCCTGGGCCGACAAATACGCGAAGCGGATGCATGGCCTGCGGCCGACCGATATCCAAGCCGCCGACTATTCGGCGACCTGGCAATGGCTCTCGGCGGTGAAGGCGACCGGCACGACCGACGCCGATACGATCGTGAAGTACTTGGATGGCCGGCAATTCAGCGATTTCTACGCCCACGCCGGCGAATGGCGCGCGCGCGACCACCGGGTCCTGCACGACATGTATGTGGTCGACGTACTGCCGCAATCGGAGATCAAGGAGCCGCACGGGTGGTTCAAGATCGTGCAGGTGATCCCGCCGGCTCGCGCGTTCCGGCCCGAATCGCAATCGACGTGCAACAAGGATTGGTAACCGCCTGAGCCCCGACTACCTCCTCACCCAGATCTTTAACGGCTTGGCGAGCGGCGCGTTTTACGCGCTGCTCGCTTTGGGTTTGTCGGTCATTTTCGGGATGCTGCGCGTGGTCAACTTCGCGCACGGCTCGATGTACATGCTCGGAGCATTTGCAACGTATTACGGCGCGACGCTCTTTCATCTGCCGTTCTTTGCGGCGCTGATCATCGCGCCGATCGTGGTCGGATTGTTCGGCATCCTGCTGGAGACGACGCTGCTGCGACGGCTGTACGGCCTCGATCCGATCTACAACCTGCTGCTGACGTTCGCGCTGGTGCTGGTGATCGAAGACTTGATGCGCCTGATCGCGGGGCCGCTCGGCTCGCCGTATGCCACGCCGGCCGCGCTCGACGGGCTGACGAACCTCGGGTTCACAATGTATCCGACCTATAAATTGTTCGTGATCGTCGTCTCGGTGGCGGCTTGCGGGATCGCGTGGTGGCTAGTCGAGCAGACCCCGATCGGGGCTCGTATCCGCGCCGCCACCGAGAACCCGGTCCTCGTGCGCGCGCTCGGCATCGACGTGAAGCGCTTGGTGACGGCGACCTTCGGCGCCGGCATCGCCCTCGCCGCCCTAGCCGGGGTGTTGGCCGCACCGACGACCAACGTCCAGCCCACGATGGGCGACAGCGTGATCATTTACACGTTCGCGATCGTCGTCATCGGCGGGCTCGGCTCGATCGTCGGTTCGATCCTCGCCGGTTTCGCGCTGGGTCTGCTCCAAACGCTCGGCGCGGTCGTCTTTCCGCCGATCTCGACCACGCTGATCTTCATCGTGATGGTGATCGTCATCGTGTTCCGCCCGGCCGGTCTGTTCGGGAAGCCCGAGTCGGCCGGGTGAACCGCCGCGGCTCGATCTTCGCACTCGTTCTCGCCGCGCTGGGCCTGGCGCTGCCGTGGGTCGTCTACCCGGTGCTGGCGATCGACCTGGTGTGCTTCGCGCTCTTCGCCGTCTCGCTCGACCTGCTGTTCGGATTCGTCGGGCTGCTGTCGTTCGGCCAAGCACTGTTCTGGGGCGGGGGCGGATACCTGACCGCGATCGTGCTCGCGCGCACCCACGTGGACGCCTCGATCGCCATCCTGATCGGCGTGCTGTACGCGGTCGTGCTGGCCGCGATCGTCGGCGCGATCGCCGTGCGGCGAGCCGGGATCTACTTCGCTATGATCACGCTCGGCGTCGCCCAGATCCAATACTTTTCCGCCTTTCAGCTGACCTCGATCACCGGTGGCGAGAACGGCCTCAATCTGGGCAGCCGCGGGACCCTGTTCGGGATCGCAATGGAGGACGACCACGTGTTCTACTACGTTGCCTTCGTCCTGATCGCGCTCGGCGTCTGGCTGGCAATGCGCGTGGTCGAGTCACCCTTCGGCGGCGTCCTGCAGGCGATGCGTGAGAACGAGCAGCGCACGGTGGCGCTGGGATACCGCGTCAATCGGTACAAGCTGGTGGTCTTCATCATCGCGGGCGGGCTGGCCGGGTTCGCCGGCGCGCTGTACGCGATCGGCAACCACCTGGCCGGCCTCGAGATGGTCGATTGGCACACCTCGGGCGCGGTCGTCATGATGACCGTGCTGGGCGGCATCGGCACGATCGTCGGGCCCATCGTCGGAGCCGGTCTCTTCGAATCGCTGGAATACTTCGTCTCGAAGACCCCGATCGGCGAGGAAACGAACCTCGTGATGGGCTTCGTGTTCGCGCTCTGCGTGCTGCTCTTCCGGCGCGGCATCGTCGGCTCGTTCCTCGTCCCCCGCACTACTCGCGCCAAGACGTAGTGGATCAACAGGCCCTTAACCCCCCTCCTCTGGGCGGCCCGAATGAGGTGCGAACACGATGAAAAAGAGCGCAGCGACCAAGGGCGCAACGACCAAGGGCGAATCCCCTTCTCGGCTGATCGACGCGAGGATCAAAGAACTGGACGACTGGAGGGGCAAGACGCTCTCCCATGTCCGCGCTCTCATCAAACAGGCTGACCCTGAGCTGGTCGAGGAGTGGAAGTGGAGAGGCGTTCCGGTTTGGTCTCACGATGGAATAATCTGCACCGGCGAGACGTACAAGAGCGTCGTGAAGCTGACTTTCGCCAAGGGGGCTTCGCTCAAGGACCCTTCAAAACTCTTCAACTCCAGCCTTGAAGGCAACACCAGGCGCGCTATCGATTTGCATGAGGGTAATGAAATAGATGAGGATGCCTTCAAGACGCTGATACGCGCCGCTGCAGCCCTGAACGGGTCAAAGGCCCGAAAGTCGAATCCGGCCTAAACGCCGAGGAGTTCGAGGAGCTCGCCTTCGCGGGCCATCACTTCGGCGTTGCTGAGCGTCTGCACGACGGCGCCGTGATCGACGATGTGATGGCGGTCGGCGACGCCGGTCGCGAACCGCAGGTTCTGCTCGACCAGCAGAATCGTCATCCCGTCGGCCTTCATCGCCCGAACCAGCTGCCCGATGCGCTCGACGATGACCGGGGCCAGACCTTCGGTGGGTTCATCGAGCAGGATCGTGCGGGCCCCGGCGCGCAGCACGCGCGCGATGGCGAGCATCTGCTGCTCACCGCCTGAGAGGGTCGTGCCGCCGGCTTTGGCGCGCTCCTTGAGAATCGGGAACTCCTCGAAGATGCGCTCAACGGACCAGCCGCTGGGGCCGACGACCGGCAGCAGGGTCAGGTTTTCGTACACGCTGAGCGTCGAGAGAATCCCGCGCTCCTCAGGGACGTAGCCGAGGCCGAGGCGCGCGATCCGGTCGGATGCGCGTCCGACGAGCGAGACGCCGTCGAGTTCGATCTCGCCGCGGCGCGGCGGGACGATCCCCGTGATCGCGCGCAGGGTGGTCGTCTTGCCGACGCCGTTGCGGCCGACCAGCGTCGCGACCTCGCCCGTCTCGACGGTCAGTGTCATGCCATGCAGCACGTGAGACTCGCCGTAGTAGGCATGGACGTCGTGGAGCGCAAGCATCAGGCGTTTCCACCGCCGAGGTACGCGTTGACGACGCGATCGTCGCTGCGCACCTCATCGTAGCTTCCTTCGACGAGAACTTTCCCGCGCTGCATCACGGTGACGCGGTCGCAAAGATCGGCGACCACGCGCAGGTTGTGCTCGACCAGGACGATCGTGCGGCCGGGTGCGATCGCTTTGATCAGCTCGACGGTCCGGTCGACGTCTTCGATCCCCATCCCCGCCGTCGGTTCGTCGAGCAGCAGCACGCGCGGATCCTGCGTCAGGGCGATGGCGAGTTCGAGCGACCGCTTCTTGCCGTACGGCAGGTTGGCGGCAAACCCGTCGAGTTCGTCAACCAGGCCGACGCTGGCCAGTGCCGCACGCGCCGGGTCGTCCAAGACGGCCGTCGTCTTCGGCGATGCGACCAGCCGGCGCGAGAGCGAGGTACGCGCCTGCAGCGCGATCTTCACGTTGTCGAGCACGGTGAGATGCGGAAAGATGCTGCTGATCTGAAAGCTGCGCACCATGCCCATGCGAGCGATCGCGGCCGGATCGAGACCACCGATCTCGATCCCCGTGAAGCGAATGCTGCCCTGCGTGGCGCGCGCAAAGCCGGACAACGCGTTGAAGAAGGTCGTCTTGCCCGCACCGTTCGGGCCGATGATCGCGTGAACCGTTCCCTCGCGAACGTCAAGCGAGACGCCATCAAGGGCGTGAAATCCCGCGTAGTCCACCACAACGTCCCGGGTCGAAAGGATCGGCTCGGCCACGAGCGGGACTTCCCCGTAGCATGCACCACACCCCGCACGAGACCATCCTCGAGATCGAAGCGCCGCGCGTGAAATTCGGCCGCGGTGCGATCGGCGAAGTCGGTGCGGAAGCGGCAGCGCTCGGGCTGCGCCGCGTCGCCCTGTTCACCGACGCCCGGCTCGCCGCGCTCGAGTTCGTCGAGCGGGCGCGGCAGTCGCTGCACGCCGCCGGGGTGGACGTCGCCGTATTCGATGCGGTCCGTATCGAACCGACCGACGCATCGTTTCGTGCCGCCGCGGCGTTCGCGGCCGACGCCCGCGTCGACGGTTACGTTTCGGTCGGCGGCGGTTCGGTGATCGACACGGCGAAGGCAGCCAACCTGTACGCCACCTACCCCGCGCCCTTCGAGCGCTACGTCAACGCACCGTTGGGGGAAGGTGCCCCCGTCCCCGGGCCGCTGGCGCCGCACATCGCCTGCCCGACCACATCGGGCACCGGCAGCGAATGCACCGGTATCGCGATCTTCGATTTTACGCTGCATGCGGTGAAGACCGGCATCGCGTCACGGCGCTTGCGGCCCGTGCTGGGCATCGTCGATCCGGACGCAACCCGCACGCTGCCGGCCGCCGTCGTCGCGGCCAGCGGTTTCGACGTGCTCGCGCACGCGCTCGAATCGTTTACCGCCAAGCCCTACACGCAGCGGCTCCGGCCCGCCGGGCCTTCGGCACGGCCGCTCTCGCAGGGTGCAAATCCGTACAGCGACCTGGCCTGCGTCGAGGCGCTCCGGCTGCTCGGCCTGAATCTGGTCGACGCCGTGGGGGACGCGCACGACGACGCCGCCCGCGGGGCGGTCATGTACGCGGCGACGCTGGCCGGCATCGGTTTTGGGAATGCGGGCGTGCACGTTCCGCACGGCATGGCCTACGCGGTCGCGGGGCTCGTGCACGATTTTCGTCCGGCCGGATACAACGCAGACCACGCGATGGTGCCGCACGGCATGTCGGTGATCGTGAGCGCCCCCGCGGTGGCACGCTTCACGGCGCCCGCGGCGCCCGAACGGCACCGTCTCGCCGGCGCGCTCCTCGGCGCGCGGGGCGACGTCGATGACGACGCGACGGGGGAGGCCTTGGCGGCCGAGCTGACACGGCTCATGCGGGCGACCGGGATCCCGAACGGGCTGCACGATCTCGGCTACCGGGAGGCCGATGTCCCGGCGCTGGTCGAGGGGACCTTCGCGCAGCAGCGGCTGCTGGCCAACGCCCCGCGAGCGGTCGACCGGGAGGATCTCGCGCAGCTTTTCCGGGCTGCCTTCAGCAACTGGTAGCCGGCGGGATGCGCCGGGGCCCGGGTTCTTTGGGAAGAGGTACATCCGCCGGGCGATCTGCACCGTTCGTGGTGCAATTCGTCTACGAAAAGGCCGCCGATCGATCAAAAACGCTCGTTCGCAGACACATTCGGTAACAGGGGGAATATGCGGCGTCTACTTCGGACCCTCGGCGGTTGCGCCGTCACGATGCTGATCACGGCAGGCGCAGCGGGAGCGCATCCGTTGGGTAATTTCACCGTCAACCATCTTTCTCGCGTCAGCGCGGCGCCGGGAGAAGTTGCCGTCCGCTACGTCCTCGACATGGCCGAGATCCCATCGTTCGCGCTCGACCGCTCGCTCGACGCGCGCGGCACGCCGTCGCAAGCGGCACTGCAGCACTGGGCTGACGCGCATGCGCGCGCGATCGCGGGCAGCCTGAACCTGACCATCGACGGAAAGCCGGCCGCCTTGGCCCCGCTCAGCGTCACCGTCGCCCACCGCCCCGGAGCGGGCGGTCTGCCCACGACGTATTTCACTGCAACCTATCGCGCCGCGCTTGCACCGGGACCGCATCAGCTCGCGTATGCCGACCGCACCGAGAGCGGCCGGCTCGGCTGGAAGGATGTCGTCGCCGGGGACCAGCCCGAACCGACCGGCGAGCTGCGGTCGTACCCGAGCGCATTGCTCGGCTCGCCCCGTTCGCGCACGACCATCGCAGCGGTGATCTCGACCAGCGGGGCGTTGCGCCCGCTCGCGAGCGATGCCGACTCCGCAGCGACCGTCGCACCGCCCGCGGCGCCGGCCGCACTCGGCCGCATGAACGCGCTGTCGGATGTTCTCGCGCGCGGGGCGCACGATCCGGCGGTCGTCATCGGCGCGCTCTTGCTGGCGGTCGTGCTCGGCGCACTGCACGCGCTGGAGCCCGGGCACGGGAAGACGCTGCTGGCTGTTTCGCTGGTCGGCGCCCGTGCAACCCGGCGGCAAGCGCTGATCCTCGCCGGCGCCCTCACGTTCGCGCACACGGCCGGCGTCCTGGCCCTCGGGTTGGTCGTGCTCGCGGCGCTGCCGCAAGTCGCTACCGAGCAGGTGTATCCCTGGATCACGCTGGGCTCGGGCATCTTGGTCACGATCTTGGGGGCGCGCGCGCTCGCGCGCGAAGTCCGGCGACGCCTCCCCTTCGTCCACGTCCACGTCCACACACACGCGCACGCGCACCCGCACGGACACGATCACGTGCACATGGCGGGTGCCGACCATCATCACGATCAGGTGCCGCTCGACGACGCCGCGCACGCGCGCTCGCATGCCGTTCCCGGCGGCGCGCCCTTGACGTTCCGCTCGGCGGTCATCGCGGCGATGAGCGGCAACATCGCCCCGTGTCCGGCAGCATTCGTCGTGCTGCTGGCGGCGATTCAGCTCCACCAGATCGCGTACGGCTTGGCGCTGATCGTCGCGTTCAGCCTCGGGCTGGCGGCGGTCCTCACCATGCTGGGGGTGGCCGTCGTACGCGGCGCGAGCTGGCTGGTGAAGCGCCCGCAGTTCGATCGCATCTCGCGCTGGGCACCGCTGCTGACCGCAACGGTGATTGCGGCCGTCGGCGCCATGATGATCGGTCAGGCCTTCGCAGCCGCGGGGATCAACGTACCGCTGCCGGCGACCGTGCTGCTCGTCCTTGCAGCGGTGACCGGGTACGCCTTCGCCTGGCACGCGCATCGCTTGCCGGCAGGAGCGCACGCGTGATCGGGCTGGCGGCCTTCACCGTCTTCGTGCTGGGGCTGCGCCACGGTGCCGATCCCGACCACCTCGCGGCGATCGACAACGTCACCCGAAACGCCTACAGCCGCACGCCGCTTCTCAGTCGCTTCGTGGGGACGTTTTTCGCCACCGGGCATAGCCTGATGGTGATGGCGATCGCCGTGCTGGTGGGGTTGGCCGGCGCGCGGTTCGCGGCCCATGGCCAGCTGATCGAAACGATCGGGACCTGGATCTCGATCGCGGTCCTGCTGGCCGTCGCGGCGATGAATATCCGCACGCTGCAAACGGGCGGAAGCCGGGTCGCGGGCGCGAAGACCCGCCTGCTGCCGCGCGGCTTGCGCGAATCATCGAACGCGCTGCTGGCGTTTCCGATCGGGTTCCTGTTCGGTTTCGGCTTCGAAACGTCGAGCCAGATCGCGGCCTACAGCGTCGCATTCGGCGTCAACGGCGGCGCCGTCGGCGGTCTGATCGTCGGCGCGACGTTTTCGCTCGGCATGATCTGCACCGATACGCTCGACTCGCTGCTCGTTCACCGCCTGATCTCGTATCGCTCGACCCAGCTGCCGCGGATCATGCGGATCTGGATCGGTTCGGTCACCGCGCTCGCCATCGCCGTCGCGCTCTACGAGACGGCCCAAGTCCTCGGCTGGCGTTCGCCGGTCGGCGATTTAACCGTCAGCGCAATCCTGATCGCCGCGCTGATCGTTGTATTTGCGTACGTGTTCGTTCGCACGCGCGACGGGCACGCCCACCCGGCTTCACCGGAGTCAGCTTCGATCTTGCCGGTGCAGACCTCGGCCGAGCCGCCCTAAACCCCGGCCTTCGTCTCCGTCCCCGTTCCCGCACTCCTCGACTCGAGCGCGCTTGTTCCCGCACGCCCTTCACCTCGGTCATCTGAGAGGACCACCCGCATGAACTACCGGCGGATTCTCGGAGCCCTGACGGTTCTCGCCGTCGCGGTCGCCGTCTTTCTCTACACCGGACACCCCGCGAAGAGTTCCGACCATCAGGACACCTACAACTTGGCCACGCGGGCGAACAGCTCGGCCGACATCACCGACGTGTTCATCTTCCCGTCGCCGTCGAATCCGAACAACGTCGTCCTCGCGATGGACGTCTCGCCGCTGATTCCCAAAGGGATGGGAAGCACGTTCTTTTTCGACCCGACCGTGATGTGGCAGTTCAAGATCGCCCACGGCGCCACGCAGCCGGAAGATCAAGTGATCCAATTCGGCGTGACCGGAACCGGTGCGTCACAGATCATCACGATGTACGGCCCCGGTGCGCCGCATGAAGTCGGGACGGCCAACACCTTCATCGCACCGGCCGGCTCGTTCCAGTACAACGTCGCAACCCAATTGAACAACGGGATCAAGGTGTTCGCGGGACCGCGCGCCGACCCGTTCTACTTCGACTTGTTCGCGTTCTTCACGTTCCTGGGCGACCGCAACTGGGCCACCCATACGTCGCAGACCGATCCTGGGCCCGAAACCGGCGGACCGCTCTTCAACGGCGACAGCGTCGGCGCGCCGGGTACGCTCGCTCCCGCCTACGACAAGGCCGCGAATCCCGCCCAGCCCACCTTCAACGGCTTTGCGGCCGGCACGATGGCCGGCGCGGGTTCGGCGCTCGGGAACTATGCCTGCAGCACGAATCCCGCCACGAACACGCTGGCCCAGATCGGCGGCGGGTTCGACGTGCTGTCGTTCGTGGTCGAAGTTCCGAAAACACTGCTGACCAACGGCTACACCAGCTCGAACATCCACATGTGGGCGACGGCGAACTCGTCGACCGGAACCTAGGAGCAACGATATGACGAAACGCTTTTTCGCACTCGCCGCCGTCGGCGCGCTGAGCCTCGGCTTCTCCGCCTGCAGCAGCAAGGCATCGATGGTCGGACCGGCTCCGGCCACCGGCCTGCCGACGCCGCAGCCCACGAACCCGACCACCCCGACCGGCACCTACACGCAGATCGAATTGCTCGCCCGGCCGGCGGTTAAAGAAGTCTTCGAGAACTTCAACGACCACAAGACGACCAATGCCGTCGAGCCCTACGCCGGGACGCCGGCCGATCCGCTGCCGGCCGAAATCAAGGGCACCGAAGATACGCTCCGGCCGGCCACCGTCGCGACCGACTACGGCGCGGCCCTGCAAGGCGTGCTCTATCCGAACGAGTACGCGGTCAACCTCAGCGACACGTCCGGCAAGGCCGCGTATCTCGGCGTCGAAACCGGCGGTGCGACCGGCAGCAAATTCGGCGGCCGCGATCCGAACGACGACGTCATCAACATCTCGCTCGGCGCACTGTTCGGCAACACGCTCTCCGCGCTCGGCGTGCTGGCGGACGACGGCGAAGAGAACAACTGCATCAGCAAAGAGAACCTGGCGCAAGACCCCAGCCAGATGAAGACGACGACCTTCCCCTATCTCGCCTCGCCGCACTAGGCACGGCGCCGCGGCATGACTCGACGTTCGTCGACGATCATGTGGGCCAGCGCGGCGATCGCTCTCGGAGCGATCGCCGCGTGGCCGTGGTATATCACGAACAGCGCCAACGCAGCCCACGCGGCATCCCTTCCGACCGCGGCGCCGGTCGTCGCGGATTACGAGACTCGCGACCGCACGATCGCCTTCTGGGAAGGCGCCGTGCGCGAACGTCACAACGGCGACATGCTGAGCCCCGAAAAACTTTCGGGCCTCTACCTGCAGCGCTATCGCGAGCGCGGTGACATCGACGACGTCACCCGGGCGATCGGTGCTGCGCGGCAATCGCTGCGCGCCCAACCGTACGGAAACGTCCCGGCCGAGGTCGACCTCGCGTCGGCATGCGTCGCCTTGCATCGCTTCAAGCAGGCGCTCGCGATCACCCGATACATCGAGCGTCTCCAACCCGGTGACCCTGCGATGGCCGTACGCGAAGCTTCACTCGACCTCGAGCTGGGGCGCTACGACGACGCCCGCAGCGTCATCGCCGCGCTCGAGCGCGGGCGCGGCAGCGCGACCGGCCCCGCTACGTCGATCCCGCTCGACACGCTGCTGACCCGGTATGACGAACTGACGGGCCATCTGGCGCGGGCGCGCGAGCGCTTCGAGCGCACGACGGCTGCGGAGAACGCGATCTACGGAGAATCGGCCCAGCAGCGGGCGTGGTTCTTTTTTCGCGCCGGCGAACTCGCCTTCGAAGCCGGCGACAACGACGGCGCGCTGGCCGACGAACGCCAAGCCCTCACGATCTTCCCGAATTACTCCGAGGCGAACCGCATGCTGGCACGCTTCAGCTGCGCGCTGCACCGCTGGCAGGAGTGCCTTTCGGCAGCCCAAGCCTCGGCGGCAGTCGTTCCGTATCCCGAGGTTCTCGGCTACGAGGTCGACGCGCAGCGGGCCCTCGGCGACGCGCCCGCAGCATCACAGAGCGACGACTTGATCGTGACGATCGAGCGCATCGGGAACGCGCAGCGCGTCTCGGACCGCCTGCTGGCGATCTACTATTCCGACCATCACGAACGGCTGGACGATGCGTACGCGATCGCGACCCGCGAACTGACCGTCCGCGACGACATCCTCACCGAAGACACCCTCGCCTGGAGTGCTGCGATGGATGGACGCTGGGACGAAGCACGCCGGCGCAGCCGGCGCGCGCTGGCCTACGGCACCGAGAACGCGCTGCTGCACTATCACAGCGGCATGATCGCGCTCCACTTCGGCGAGCGCGCGCAGGCTGCGCGCGAGCTACGCGCCGCCTTGGCGCTGAACCCGGCCTTTCATCCGGCCTATGCCGACGATGCGCGCGCCGAGCTCGCGCAGTTGCCTTAGCGCCCGATCCACCCCGCCGGGCGTTTAGCCAAGAACGCTGCGACGCCGGCCTGGAAATCCTCGCTGCCGTAGCACAGCCGGATAAGGTCCTCATCGCTGGGAAGCGGCAGCGCAGCCCGAATCCGGCGCGCCATCTCCTTGCTGGCGCGCAGCGTCAGCGGCGCCAGGTCGGCGATCGATGCGGCAACGCCGAGGGCGTGGTCCAGCACGCCGTCATCGCTGGGTGCGAGCTCGCTCAAAAAGCCGATGCCGTGCGCGCTCTGGGCATCGACGAGCCGGCCGGTCAACAGCAGCGCCTTCGCACCGTCCAGGCCGATCAGCCCCGCGACGCGCGCGAGGTTGCGCAGCGAGATGCAGTTTCCGAGCGTCCGGCCGATCGGCACGCCGATGCGCACGCCGGGGCCGCCGATGCGCAGATCGCAGGCCGCGGCGATGCTGACGCCGCCGCCGGTGCACGCGCCGGTCAACGCCGCGACGGCCGGGACCCGCAGTGCTTCCAAGGCGGCGATCACCGCCTCGATGCGCGCCTCGTATGCGACGCCGTCGTCGGCGGTCGTGAAGGCGGCGAACTCCGCGATGTCGGTACCGGAGACGAACGCGCGCCCGCCCGCCCCGGTGATGACGACGACGCGCACGTCGGCGCGGCAGTCCAGCGCGAGTACGGCCTCGCGCAGCTCCTCCCACATCGCAAAGGTCATCGCGTTTCGCGCTGACGGACGATCGATCGTGATGAGCGCCACCCCGCCGGCGCGATCTTCGACGCGAATCATGCGCGCACCACGATGCCGTCGCCGGCCAGGCGCGCGATCTCGGCGTCGTCCAGACCGAGCTCGCGCAGCACCGCTTCGCTGTCGGCGCCCAACGACGGCCCCGCCGCATCCATCCGCACCGGCGTCCGCGAGAAGTGAAGGGGCGATCCGATCTGGCGGACCGGCCCCAAGACCGGGTGCGGCGCTTCGGGAAAGAAGTCGCGCCCAACGAGATGCGGATCGGCAAAGACCCGATCGAACCGCCAGATCGGTCCGCAGGGAATACCGGCCGCAGTGAACGCTTCGATCCAGTGCGCCGTGGACCGCGTCGACGTGACGGCTTCGATCTCAGCGATGAGAGCGGGGCGATTCGCGAGCCGCAGTTCGTTGGTCGCAAAGCGCGCGTCGGCGGCCAGTTGCGGTACGCTGAGCACGTCGCACGTCCGAAGCCAATGCGCTTCGGTGTTTGCGCCGAAGGTGAACCACCCGTCGGCAGAGCGCACGGCTTGATAGGGCGCGATCGCCTGATGGGCCGAGCCGGTCGGTCCCGGCACGTCGCCGGTGGTGAAGTAGCGCCCGGCTTCCCACACCGCGAGCGAGACCGCCGATTCGAGCAGCGAGACGTCGATGAATTGCCCGCGGCCGTCGCGCGCGCGTGCCTGAAGGGCCGCCAGGACGCCGATGGTCGCGTAGAGCGCACAGGTCAAATCCGCGATCGGGACGCCAACCTTCACCGGCGCGCCGCCCGGCTCGCCCGTGATGCTCATCAGCCCGGACATCCCTTGTGCGATGATGTCGAGGCCGGCCCAGCTCGCATACGGGCCGTCCTGACCGAAACCGGTCGCCGCGACGTAGATGAGCCCGGGCGATGCGGCCGCGAGCACCGGATAGTCGAGGCCGAGCCCGCGCATCGTGCCGGGACGAAGATTTTCGATGACGATGTCGGCGCCGGCCGCCAGCGCGCGGAACACGCGCGCACCGGCGGGCGATTTCAGGTCCAGCGCGAGACTGCGTTTGTTGCGGTTGAGGCGCAGGAAGTTCGCGCTCTCGCCGCCGACGAACGGCCCCGTCGCGCGCGTCAAGTCGCCGCCGCGCGGGTTCTCCACTTTGACGACGTCGGCGCCGAGATCGGCCAGCTGCATCCCGCAGAACGGCACCGCCATGAAATTCCCAACCTCGACCACGCGGATCCCGTCGAGCGGTGGCCGTTCCGGCGTCATGCGGAGGAACTTTCCTTGGATTGGCGCTACTCCTGGTGAACTGTTGCATCCCGGAGACTACAAACATGACGGCGAGAGCCACGCGCGGGGCGTTCATCACCACCACTGCGGCGACGCTGGCGTCGATCGCGATCGTTCGTTCGCCGGCCAAGGCCGCCGACTTCGTCGGGAAGGCCGGGACGAACCAGCCCCCCGATCACCCGCTGAGCATAGCGATGAAAGACCTCTGGGACGCGATCCGCAAGGAGACCAACGGGCGCGTCGACGTCGGCGTCTTTCCGAACAACCAGCTCGGCGGCGACACCGCGATGCTGACCCAGCTGCGAGCGGGCGCGCTGCAGATCATGACCTTGGACGGCGGGATCCTCGAGGGCGTCGTTCCGGTCGGCGCGATACAGAGCATCGGGTTTGCGTTTCCGGATTCACCGGCTGCCTTCCGGGCCTTCGATGGCAGGCTCGGCGCGTACGTGCGCGGCGAGATCGAAGCGAAGGGGCTGCACCCGTTCGACAAGATCTGGGAGAACGGGCTGCGGATGATGACCTCGAGCACGAAGGCGGTCCACAACGACGCCGATCTGGCCGGGTTCAAGATGCGCACGCCCAACAGCCGGATCGCGCTCGACCTCTTCCGTTCGCTCGGTGCTTCCCCGACACCGATGAACTTCAGCGAACTCTACACCTCGCTGCAGACGCATATCGTCGACGGGCAGGAGAACCCGTTGACGAACATCGAGTTCTCGCGCTTCTTCGAGGTGCAGAAGTACCTGACGCTGAGCGGTCACATGTGGGGCGGCTACTGGCTGCTGGCGAGCGGTGAGTGGTGGAAGTCGATCCCGCCCGATCTGCAAGCGGTGATCACGCGCAATGCGTCGACCTACACCGACCGGATGCGGCGCGACGTCATGAAGCTCAATGACACGCTGATTGGAAAGCTGCACACTCAAGGCATGGAGGTCATCGACAAGCCCGATCGGGCCAGCATGAAGGCCAAACTCGGCGAGTTCTACGGCCGCTGGAAGACCGAGTTCGGCGCGACCGCTTGGGGCCTGCTCGAAGGCTACACCGGCAAACTCGGCTAGGCCTGGACGGCCGCGTCCGGAACTGCGTCGCATGCAAGTTCTGGACGTGCTCGGGCAAGCGCTGCTGCTCGCGGCCGGCATGGCCTGGCAGGTCGGCTGGAGTCTGATCCTCGGTTTTGCGATGTCCGGCGCGGTCCAGGCGCTGGTGTCGAAGCAGCGCATGCAGCAGCTGCTCGGACGCGACGGGATCCGGGAGATCGCGCTCGCCACCGGATTCGGCGCTGCAAGCTCTTCGTGCTCGTATGCCGCGGCGGCGATGAGCAAAACGCTCTTCAAGCAGGGCGCAGCGCTCGTTCCAAGCCTCGCGTTCCTCTTCTCGTCGACGAATCTCGTGCTCGAACTCGGCATCATCCTCTGGCTGCTCATGGGGTGGCAATTCACAGCCGCAGAATGGATCGGCGGCCTGCTCCTCATCGCGATCATGACGGTGCTGGTGAAGCTGACCTATCCGAAGGCCCTGGTCGAGGAGGCGCGGCGCCATGTGGAAGCGGCGACCGCGCACGATCACGGCTCCGCGGAGAGCCAAGGCGGCTCCCTGCTCGAGCGGCTGCGCGATTCCGGCACGCGGGTGGCCATCGCGCAGAATTTTGCGATGGACGTCTCGATGCTGTGGAAGGACCTGCTCGGCGGATTCGTGATCGCGGGCGCGCTCGGGGCGTTCGTGCCCCAGGGTGCCTGGAAACTTCTTTTCCTCCACGGCGCGCCGCCGGCGGTGCAGCTCGTCGGTAACGCGGTGGCCGGCCCGGTGATCGCGATTCTCTCGTTCGTGTGTTCGATCGGCAACGTTCCGCTGGCCGCAATCCTGTGGGCAAGCGGCATTTCGTTCGGGGGCGTGCTGGCGTTCCTGTATGCCGACCTGATCGTACTCCCGCTGCTCGACGTGTACCGCCGCTACTATGGGCTGCGCATGATGCTCTACATCTTCAGCGTGTTCTTCGTCACGATGGTGCTGTCGGCCATCGTGATGGACGGGACGTTTTCCGCGCTGCATCTGGTGCCGCAACCCAACCCCAACATCCGGCACGACCTCACGCTATTCTCGTTCAACTACACCTTCTGGCTCAATCTGCTCTTTGGCGGCCTCGCGATCTACTTGTGGCGCCTCGACGCGACGCACCCGACGGACCACGGGAACCACGACGGGCACAACCATGACGAGCGGGCCGCGCAGGAGGCGGCCCTTTGACGACCCTGCTCGCTACATCAGCGGGAGAAAGAGGAAGATCAGGCCGACCGCCGCGATGAACGCGCCGCTCGCGACTTCGCCATATTTTTCGAACGCTCCGAGCCTGACGTGCTGCAGTCCCGCGGTCGAGAAAACGCAGAGCCCGACGTACGTCGCGATCGTCGCCGCCGCGAAGCACAACGCCATCACGACGATGAGCCCGAAACCGTACCGTCCGGCGGCAAAGAAGGCCGGAATCCCTTCGACCATCGGCGACGAGCCCAGGATCAGCAGCAGTGCCGTGCGCCGCGATCTCCGATGTTCCTGAGCGGGCGGATTCGGGCCGCTGTCTGGCTCGAGCTCGTGCTCGTGCTCGTGTCCGTGGGGGCCCTCGCGCAACTCACGCAGCGAACCGATCGCGATCCAGGCGCCGAACGCGATCAGCGCGGCGCTCGACGCGAGCGAGACGTAATGTCCGAAGCTGGTCGCGAACGCAGCGCCGGCAGCCCAGACGATCAGCCCGAGCACGAGTGTCGAGACGACGTGTCCCGTGCCGGCCTGCAGCGCAGCCCGCGCCGTTTGGGCGCGCGACCAGCCATGCGCCCGGGCCAGCAGCGTGATCGGCACCCAATGATCGGGGACGATCGTATGCAGGATGCCCACCCCGATCACGGCCGCGATGAGGAGCATCTGCGGCACGATGGTCACGCAGTGACGCGCTTCAGCCGCGAGAAACGTTGGCGTGCATGGGCGACCGGTTCCGCGCCCGCAGCAAGCCGGCCCTCCGCGTCCACCCGGACCGAACGGTCTTGCGCTCGCATTTCGGGGGAGCATCGCCGCGTTGCGACGTACGCATCGCGTCGATGAACGAGCGTGCTAGCGAACCTCGGGCCTACGTCCTGGGAGGGAACGCAAGCACCCTTGCCTTCACGTCAAGCCTGGTGCCGGAGAATCGTCAGGTCACGGCCTGGCTCGTGCCGCTGGCTTGGACGCCGGTCGGCGTCGTGCTCGGTGAAAACTGGCAGCGGGTGGGAATCGCCGCCGATAATCTCGCCGGCTGGACCGACCAGACTTTCGACCCGGCCGACGACCGTTCGTTCGTGTCGTCGCTGCGCGAACTCGACTTGCTCGCGCGCACGGCGTGGTCGGCGCCCGTGCCGGAGGTCTTGACGGAGAGCGTCGTCGTCAATCCCGACGATCTCCCCGAAGACGTGCTCGATGCGCTGACCCGGCCGCCCGAATCGCTGGTGCCGTGCGCGATCTGCCGGCGCACGTGCGTGCGCGACCACTTCGTGTGGAACGAACGGCGGCTCTGTGCATGGGACTATCACGCGACGGTATTCGGTCCGCGCGGACCCTGGCGCGACGCTCCATACGAAGACCGCCTGTTCGAGACGCTTCCGCACACACCGTACGTTGCCGGACCGCTGCTCGAGGAAGCGCGCGTCGACGCAATCCTCGCCATCGACGGCATCGATGACGCGCTGGCGCGCCGCCTGGTGAACGAAACGATCGCCGGCGATGCGTCGCGACCGCATCTCGCCGTCCGCACCGGCGACGGCTACACGCTGCTGCGCGAGCGCGAGCGCGCGAGCAGCACGCCGGAGTGAACTGCTGACCGACCGCGCGATCCTGCGGCTGGGCCGCCTGTTCGTCGTGCTGTTTGCGATCCTGGCTCTGCGCCAGCTCTGGATCCAGGTGATCGAAGGCCCCGAGCTGGCCGATCGGCCCAACAACCCGCGTCACGCTGCGGTCGCCGTCGGCCGCGGCGCCATCCTCGCCTCCGACGGAACGCCGCTCGCACTCTCGCGCGGCGGGGTGCGCGTCTATCCGCAGGGCGCGCTAGTTGCACAGGCCGTCGGCTACGCCTCGGCGCGGTACGGAACGGCAGGACTCGAAGATGCCTTCGACCGGATCCTCACGGCCCGCGCCGACGCCGCCGATCCGCTGACCCAGCTGCAGCATATGGCCCGCGGCACGAGCGCGCCGCCGCGCGGCGCCGATGTCGTGACGACGCTCGATCTCTCGGTGCAGCGAGCGCTGGTCGCCGGCCTCGGCCGATATGCGCGTGCTGCGGGCGTCGTACTCGATCCGCAGACCGGTGCAGTGCTGGCGCTGGCCTCGGTGCCGTCCTACGATCCGAACCGCCTGGACGCGCGCTGGAGCAGTCTGATCGCCGACACGGCCTCACCGCTGTTGGATCGCGCGACCGACGGGCTGTATCCGCCGGGCTCGACCTTCAAGATCGTGACCGCCGCCGACGCCCTCGAGGCCGGGGTCGTCACGCTCGACTCCACGTTCACGGATCGCGGCGGCTTTTCGGTCGGCGCGTTCACGGTGCGCAACGATGAAGAAGAAGTGACCGGAACGCAGAACCTCACCGGCGCGTTCGCACTCAGCTCGAACGTCGACTTCGCGCAGATCGCGCTGCGCATCGGCGTCGATCGCTGGTTCGACGCCGCTGCGCGCTGGGGGCTCGGAGCCAGCGCGGAGTTCGACCTTCCGGTCGCGCGCGACCGGCTGCCGAAGAAGAACGACGTCAGTCCCAGCATTCTGGCACAGCTCGGTTTTGGGCAGGCATCGCTACTGGTCACGCCGATGCGCATGGCCCTGATCGCGGCGACGGTCGCGCACGACGGAGTCATGCCGCGACCATATCTGGTACGCCGTCTGGCCGGCAGCGAAACGGCGCTGGCGACGCGACCCGAAACGATCGAACAGCCCATCTCCAGCGACACCGCGCGCGAGCTGCGCGGGATGATGGTCGCGGTGGTCGCGCGCGGCACCGGGACAGCAGCGCGCCTGCCCGGCGTGAGGGTGGCCGGGAAAACCGGGACCGCGACCAATCCTCACGGCCGCTCGCACGCATGGTTCGTCGCCTTCGCCCCAGCCGAGGCGCCGCGCGTCGCGGTCGCGGTCGTCATCGAGAACGTCGGCTACGGCGGGACGTATGCGGCGCCGGTCGCGCGCGAGGTTCTGCGGGTCGCGCTCGCCCGGTCGCGAAGATGACCTGAGAATGGTGGCGCGCTGAACGTGCAAGCCGAACAGCTCCTCAATAACCGGTATCGCGTCGACGGGCTCCTCGGTAACGGGGGGATGGCGCTCGTCTACGTCGGGACCGATACCTTGCTGCGCCGTCGCGTCGCGATCAAGGTCTTGCGCGATCAGTACGCTGCGGACGACGACTTCGTCCGTCGCTTTTCGTACGAAGCTCAATCAGCCGCGAAGCTCTCGCATCCCAACATCGTGAACGTGTACGATTTCGGGCGCGAGAACGATGCCTACTATATCGTGATGGAACTGGTCGACGGCGCGACGCTGGGTGAGCTGCTGCGCGAAGAGCACATCTTGCCCGAAGGCGTTGCGATCGACTACGCGATCCAAATCGCCAGCGGGCTCGCCTACGCGCATCGTCAGGGGCTGCTGCATCGCGACGTCAAGCCGGCCAACATCCTCGTCACCAAGGACGATGTCGTCAAGCTGAGCGATTTCGGCATCGCCCGCGCCGTCTCCGAGAATACGCTGGGCGCTACCCAGCCGGGGATGGTAATGGGCAGTGTCGCGTATATTTCGCCCGAGCAGGCGCAGAACCACGAGATCGACGAGCGCAGCGACCTCTACTCGGTCGGAGTCGTCCTCTACCAGATGCTGACTGGCGTGCTTCCCTTCAGCGCCGACACTCCGGTCGCGGTCGCGCTCAAGCACGTGACCGAGCCCGCACCGCAGCTCGATCCCGACGCGTCGGGCGTCAGTCCCGCGATTACCGCGATCGTCTCGCGCCTGCTGCGCAAGAATCCGCACGACCGTTTCGCGTCCGCCACCGAGTTGGCGAGCGCGCTGCGCGAAGCCCGCGAACGGCCGCTCGTCGCGCACGCGGGAAGTTTCGGCGAAGCGCCGGCCGGGCGGATCCCGCCGGGCGGTCCGCCGCCTCGCCCATCGCTGGCGCCCGACCGGCCCCCGATCACCGACGGCGGCGGCGAGCTGGTCGCAGAGCACGACGCGAAGCGCGGCGGTCCGGACCGGCGCTGGATCGTGATGCCGCTGCTGCTCGTGGCGGCCGTCCTGATCGGCTTTTTCGCGCTGCGCAGCGATCTGTTCGGACCGGCGCGCAACATCGCGCTGCCCAGCGTCGAAGGGCAGAGCTCGACCGTCGCCCAGCAGACCCTGTTCCAGCTCGGTCTGCGCCCAACCGTCACCGAAGAAGTCAGCGAAACCGTCCCCGTCGATCACGTGATTCGCCAGGATCCCGTCGCGGGGACCAAACTGGCCAAAGATGCGCCCGTGGCGCTGGTCGTTTCGGAGGGCCTGCCGCTCGTCACGGTGCCCAACGTCAAAGGCTTCAGCGCGGCCGACGCGCAGCGCACGCTCGCCGACGCCAAGCTGCGCGCGAAGATCACGCAGGTCTACAACGCATCGGTTCCCGCCGGCAACGTCATCGACGTCAACCCCGGGGCGGGAGCACAAGCGCGTCAAGGCAGCGCGATCGCGTTGACGGTCTCGAAGGGCATCACGCCGGTCAGCGTCCCCAGCGTCATCAACCTCACCCTCGAGGACGCGCGTCACGCCTTGGCCGGGGCACACTTGAATTTCACCGTCACCCAAACCGCGAACGACGCGATCCCGGCCGACATCGTGGCCTCTCAATCGCCCGACCCGGCGGCACTCGTGGCGCCGAACAGCACGGTCGCGGTTGTCGTCAGCACGGGGCCGACAGCTGCCGAGGTCCCAAGCGTCGTCGGCAACGATCCGGATACGGCGCAGGCGACGCTGACGCAAGCAGCGTTCGTCCCGGTGCTCAATTACAACGTGGACGCGAAGGCAACGCCCGGCAAGGTCGCGTTTCAGAACCCGAACGCCGGCTCCCAGGCCAAGAAGGGGTCGAGGGTGACGATCTTCGTCACCGTCCCGGGTACGGTGCCCGACGTCGCCGGCATGACGCTCGACGTTGCCAAAAGCGTGCTCGTCGCAGCGGGCTACAAGGTCGGCAACATCGCGTACACGCCCGACTCCACCGTCGCCTCCGGGGCGGTCGTGCGGACCGAGCCCGAGGCGTCGATGCGCTTGAATCCGGGTGAGTCGGTCAACCTCACGGTCATGGCGGCCGCGCAATGAGCGAGCACCGTATTCTCGGCGTCGATCCGGGTCTGCGCACCACCGGATACGGCGTGATCGAGGCCGACGGCCGCGGCTTGCGCCTGATCGAAGCCGGTATCCTGCGGCCGGCGCCGGCGCTGGCGCTCGAACAGCGGCTGGTCCAACTGCACGACGCCATGGTCGACGTCGTGCGCACGACCCATCCGTCGTGCATGGTGATCGAGGAACTCTGGTCGGCATACGAACATCCCCAAACGGCGGTCCTGATGGGGCACGCTCGCGGCGTTCTCGCGCTGGCCGCTGGTGCGAACGGGATCGTCGTGCATCACCTGGCCCATACGGTCGTCAAACTCGCCGTCGCCGGCAGCGGGTCGGCGCGCAAAGCGCAGGTCAAAGGGATGGTCGTGCGGCTGCTCGGATTACGTGAGCCGCCGCAGCCCGACGACGTCTCCGACGCCCTCGCGCTGGCGATCGCCTTCGCCTTTCGCTCGGCGGCCGGCGTGCCGCCGGCGGTCAGCGCTGCGCGTTCGCGACGCCGCGCCGCGTTGCCCGGGGGCATCTAAACGGTGTTCTCCCGCATCAGCGGTACGATCGTCGAACACACGAGCGAGATCGCACGAGTCGAATCGGGCGGCCTCGTTTACGACGTCGTGCTGCCGCCCAGCGTCGCGGACAAGGTGCCGGAGGTGCCCGGAACGTCCGTCACGCTCGAAGTGTTCGCGCACTTCGCACTCGATGGAAACGCGGGAAAATTTACCTTCTTCGGCTTCAGCAACGCGATCGAACGCGAGTTCTTCGAGGCCCTGCTCTCCGTCGCTTCGATCGGTCCCAAGTCGGCTGCGCGCGCGTTTTCCGCGCCGATGGGGCGCATCGCGCGTGCAATCGACGAGGGCGATCACGCTTACCTGAAAACGCTGCCGGGAATCGGTCAACAGAAGGCGCGCGACATCGTCGCCAAACTGCAAGGGAAAGTCGCGCGCTTCTTGCTGATTCAGGACGCGCCCCAGCGCGAGCTGCCGGCCCGTCTGCCGATGCCCGCCTTTGCGAGCGAGGCACTCGCGGTGCTGCTGCAGCTGGCCTACAAGCGCACCGAGGCCGAAGCCATGATCGCCGAAACGCTCGAACGCGCACCCCACGTCAACGACGCCGAGACGCTGCTGGCCGAGATCTATCGCCAGCGTCACGCCGCGATGGCCGCGAGATGAGGCGTCCCCTGTCTACCCTCATCCTGATTGACGAGGCGAAGCCGAGGTGGATTCAGTCTCCGCAGGAGGCTGAATCCGCGTGAGCGACTCGATTCGGAAGAAGGTCATCGGCGACGCAACGGTGCCCGAAACGGACCTCGACGGCGAACGTCTCGTCGGCGTCGACGCGTCGCTCGAGGATGAAGTGTACGGCGCGACCTTGCGCCCGCGGACCTTCGAAGACTATGTCGGCCAGGAGCAGATCGTCGACAACCTTCGCATCGCGATCGATGCCGCAGCCCGGCGCGGAGAGCCGCTGGAACACGTGCTCTTTTCCGGCCCGCCGGGGCTCGGCAAGACGACGCTGGCCAACTTGATCGCGCGGGCGACCGGCGGAACGCTGCGGCCGACATCGGGACCGATACTCGAGAAGCCCAAGGATCTGGTCGGCATCCTGACCGCGCTCGAAACGGGGGACGTGCTCTTCATCGACGAGATTCATCGGCTCGGCACGGCGGTCGAAGAGTACCTCTATCCGGCGATGGAAGACTTTCAGATCGACTTCGTCGTCGACCGCGGCGCGTACGCCAAGACGCTCAAGCTGCCGCTCAAGCGGTTCACGCTCGTCGGCGCGACGACGCGCGCGGGGATGCTGTCCGCCCCGCTGCGCGATCGTTTCGGCATCGTCCATCATCTGGCATACTACGAACCCGCCGAACTGCAGCGAATCGTCGAGCGCAGCGCGCGCGTGCTCGACATCGCGGTCGAGGCGGGCGGGGCCGAGACGATCGCGGCGCGGAGCCGCGGCACGCCCCGAATCGCGAACCGCCTGCTGCGCCGCGTGCGCGATTTCGCCGAAGTTCGCGCCGGCGGCGTCATCACCGCGGACGTCGCCGACGAAGCCTTACGGCGCGAAGGCGTCGACGGCGCAGGACTCGATCGCTTGGACCGAGCGTACCTCGACACGATCGCGCGCCAGTACGGCGGCGGCCCGGTCGGGATCAACGCGATCGCTGCGACGCTCACCGAAGACGTCGAGACCCTCGAAGACGTCGTCGAACCGTTTCTGCTCAAGATCGGGCTCGTGCAGCGGACCGCCAGCGGGCGCAAGACGACGCCTGCGGCGCTCGCGCATCTCGGCATCAGCCGCGATCGGAGCGGCATCCAGCCGCGCCTGCTGTGATCTCCCGCGGGTCCTTCTTGGGCGGCATCGCTGCGGCGACAACCGCAGCCACCGGCGGGCTCGACGTGTGGGACCCGACCGGACCGCAGATCCGCGTGCTCGTCACCGGCGACCTGCGCGGCGCCCTGCCGCAGGTGCTCGCCGACGGAACCTTCGTCCTGGGCGGACGCCGTTGGCGGGGAGCGCCCTCAACGGTCGGCATGCCCGACGGGCGGATGGCGCTGGTGACGACGATCGACGTCGATCGCTATCTGCAAGGCGTGCTCCCGCTCGAAGCCCCGCCGTCGTGGCCGCAAGCGGCGCTCGCGGCGCAGGCGATCGTGGCGCGCACGTTCGCCCTCGCGCGGCGCAGCCTATCGCGCGCCTACGACGTGCGCGCCGACGAGGGCGACCAGCGGTGGGGCGGCGTCGACGCGGAAACCGCACCCACCAGTGCGGCGGTGCAGCTCACGCGCGGACAGACGCTCACCTACGGCGGCGGACCGGCGGCCGTGTTCTACTCGTCGTGCTGCGGCGGCCACACGGCGGACATCGCGTCCGCCTGGGGCGGCGCACCGCTTCCGTACCTGCGCGGCGTTGCCGACCCGCATTGCGTCCCGGCGCCGGATTACCGCTGGCGCCGCGAGCTGCCGCTGAGCCAGGTCATCGCAGCCTTCGGAGCGCGCACCGGCGGGACGATCGCCAGCGCGAAGCTGGACGATGCGGATGATACCGGGCGCCCGCGGATCGTGGTGCTGACCGGCAGCGAGACGATCAGCGTTCCGATGGCGGCCTTTCGCCGCGCGCTCGGCTCCGAGGCGATTCGCAGCGCGTGGCTGCGAGCGCTGCACGTCGAGGGTACGGACGCGACGGCGCGACTGGTCGTCGAGGGTTCCGGCCGCGGTCACGGCGTCGGTCTGTGTCAGTGGGGGGCGCGTTACTTCGCCGCATCCGGCGGGTCGGCGGCCGATATTCTGGCGTTCTATTTTCCGGGTACTGCGATCGGCAGTGGCTGATCCAGAACGGGGTTCGGTCTGTGTCCCGCTGCGCAAACCGATCGGCGCGCTGCTGACCGACCGCCGCACCGGCGTCCGTCTGCCGGTCACGATCGTCGCCCTCGCCGCCGATACGCTGCGCTTCATCACCGATCGCTCGCTGCCGCCCGGAAGCACGTGGACGATCATCGTGCGCCGCCTGCCGCCGCTCTCGCTCAGCGCCACGCTGCGCTCGACGCGCGCGTACGAACGCGACACCTTCGCCTGCGAGGCCGTGCTCGGCCCACTTCGCGAACCCGAACGGAGCCGCTTCGACGCGCTGGTCCCGCGCGAGCCGGCGGCAGAGTGGGTCTGATCGCGCCGTTCGATGCCGGTCCGCGCGACGTCGCGGCGTACGACTACGCGCTTCCCGAGCACGCGATCGCCCGCGCTCCGGCAGCGGAGCGCGACGCGTCGCAACTGCTCGTCGTTCGGAACGGCTCGTTCGAGGACCGGCGCTTCGCGGAGCTTCCCGCACTGCTGCAGCCGGGTGACGTGCTCGCGATCAACGAGACGCGCGTACTCCGCGCCCGGCTGCCGGCGCGGCACGAGACCGGCGGCCCGGTCGAGCTGCTGCTGCTCCGGCCGCACGCGCGGGCGGGATACGATCCCGCCGCGCGCGACTGGCTCGTCCTTGCCCGCCCGGCCCGCAAGCTCCGGGTGGGAACGCGGGTCCACGTCGGGGACACCGGCGCCACCGTCGTCGAGGTGCTGAGCGACGGCCCGCGCGTCGTTCGTTTCGACTGCGGCGTCGACGTCGGCGCGCTGATGGAACGCTATGGCGAGGTGCCGCTACCGCCCTACGTCGGTCCGGGCGATGCGGCGCGCGACGCCCGCTATCAGACCGTCTTCGCGCGCGTGCCCGGGAGCGTCGCGGCGCCGACGGCGTCGCTGCATTTCACCGACGCGGTTTTCGACGGGCTCCGTGCCCGGGGCGTCGTCGTTGTGCCGCTCGTCCTCGACGTCGGAATGGGGACGTTCCGGCCGATGCAGGGGACGACGATCGATCAGCACGTCATGCACGCTGAACGCTACGCGATCCCGGCGGCAACGGCGGCCGCGCTCGCCGCAGCGCGCAGCGACGGCCGGCGCATCGTCGCGGCGGGCACGACGGTCCTGCGCGCGCTCGAAGCCGCCGCGCGCGGTGACGGCACGGTCCGCGCAGGTGAGGCCGAAACGGACCTGTTCGTCACGCCCGGCTTTCCGTTCCGCGTCGTCGACCTGCTGCTGACGAACTTCCATCTGCCGCGCTCGACCCTCCTGGTGCTGGTGGCGGCATTCGCCGGTTACTCTGAGGTGCGGGACAGCTATCGGATCGCGATCGAGCGCGGCTACCGTTTCTTCTCGTTCGGCGACGCTATGCTCGTTGCTCGGAAACCCGTTGCGGCGCGGCCGTCCGTGTAAGGAAGTCTTCACAAGCAGGCGCCTGCGACGGGCACGAGCACCATTTTGCCGAAACGTCAAGTTGACGTGAACTCTCCGGTGCTCGACCTGGCGACGCTCCCAGCGACGCCGCAGCAACGCCGGGCGGCCCTCGTCACGATTGCGTCTCTGGGGGTCGTCGGGCTGCTAGCCGCGCCCTTTTCGCGCGACGTGATCGGGACGTTCCCGGGCTTCGTCACGCTCTACGGCGGCGCCGTTCTGATGGGACTCGCGGTCACCGCGATGATCCTGTTCGCGCAGTTCGCGCTCTCACGCAAGCCCTCGCTGTTGGCCTTGGCCTGCGGCACGACGTTCAGCGCGCTCGTGTTTATCCCGTATCTGCTGACGTTCTCGGGCGTGGCCCCGTCGCGGCTGTTCGGCGGCGACCCCAACGCATCGACGTACCTATGGGCGCTGTGGCATTCGGCCCTGCCGGCGTCGTACGTCGGCTACGTCCTGATCGCGGCGGTCGAGGGCACCCAACGGGTACGAACCGCACGCGCGGCCAGCTGCATCGTCCTGACGTTCATGGCGGCGGCCGCGCTGACGTACGCGGTCTACGTGTGGCACGGCAAGCTCCCGCCGCTGACGCATGACGGCCATTATCTCTTCCCGCTCTACGTGGTGCTGGGCGTGGTCGGGCTGCTCTCGGCGGCCGCGTTCGTCCTCTTGCTGTGGGGGACGCGCACCGTCATCGACGCGTGGCTGAGCGTGCCGGCAACGGCGTTCTTGCTCGAATCCATTCTCAACGCGTTCGGCGGCGCACAGTACAGCGTCGGCTGGTACCTTTCACGCGCCGACGTGTTGATCGCGACCGCGTTCTTGGTCATCGCGCTGCTCTACGAGACGAATCGTCTGGCACGTTTCTTGAGCGCCAGCGAACGGCGGCTGAGCGGCCTGATCAGCGGCGTCGCCGACGCGCTGATCATCGTCGACTCGCGCGGTCTGGTCGCGTCGGTGAACCCCGCCGGCGCATCGCTGTTCGGATTCGACGCCGAGGCCCTGGCAGGTACGCCGCTCTCGCGGCTGCTCCCCGAGTACGACCTGGTGACCCCGTTGTACGCCAACGTCGTCGAAACGACCGGGCGCGACCGCTCGGGCAACACGTTCCCGATCGAGTTCGCGCGCGGCGCGACGCGCGACCTTGGCGAAGCGGTCATCATCGTACGCGACATAACCCAGCGCAAGCGCGCCGAAGAAGCGATTCACGCCGCACATGACCGCGCGGTCGAGGCGGCCCAGGTCAAGGCGCAATTCCTGGCCACGATGAGCCATGAAATCCGTACCCCGATCAACGCGGTGGTCGGGATGTCGGAGTTGCTGCTGCAGACGTCGCTCGACGACGAAGGCCGCGAGTATGCAATCACGGTCCGCGATTCGGCCGAGTCGCTGCTCGGCATCGTGAACGACATCCTCGACTTCTCGAAGATCGAGGCCGGCCGGATGGACCTCGAAGCGGTGCCGTTCTCGCCCGTCGTTGCAGTCGAGAACGCAACCGACATTCTGGCGGCGGCGGCGCGCAAGAAGGGACTCTCGCTCTCGACCTACGTCGCGCAAGACGTACCGCGCCGCGTCGTCGGCGACGCCGACCGGCTGCGGCAGATCCTGCTCAACCTGCTCGGCAACGCGGTGAAGTTCACCGCCGCCGGGAGCGTCACGGTACGGGCGGTCGTCGAGCGTCTCGAAGGCGCCGATGCCGTGCTGCGTTTCTCGGTGACCGATACCGGGCCGGGAATCGCGGCCGAAGTCGCCGATCAGCTCTTCGAACCGTTCCGCCAAGCCGACCAGTCGACCCGGCGGCGCTACGGCGGAACGGGATTAGGTCTTTCGATCTCGCGCCGGATCGTCGAACTGATGGGCGGCAAGATCGGCTTCGACAGCAGCGTCGGCCGCGGCTCGACGTTTTGGTTCACGGTGCCCTTCCCGCGCGTGCTCGAAGATGCACGCGATCCGGTCGATCTGCTGCGGGGTGCCCGCATCCTCATCATCGACGAAGAGGCTGTCGCGCGCCAGGTCGTCGATCAATATTTACTCGCCTGGGGCGCGATCGCGTCCAGCACCGGCAACGCGGCCCACGCGCTCGAACTCGCCCGCGCGATGGCGTCGCGGCGCAGCCCGTTCGACGCGGTCGTGATCGATCGCGCTGCCGGCGGTGACGGCTACGCCTTTGCATCGCGGCTGCGCGCCGTCCCGGGGCTGGAAAGAGTCGGGATGGTCCTGGTCACCGGCGCCGACGAGCCGCCGGGGACGCCCGGTGCGCGCGCGCATGGCTTCGTGGCCGTCGTCCGCAAACCAATCCGCCAAGTCACCCTCCACGACGCCCTCGTGTCGGCCGTGCACGGCGTCGTTGCGACCGGGCCCCGCTTGGCCGAAACACGCGTTCCGGCCCCGCGTGCGTCGGTACTCGTCCTGGTCGCCGAGGACAATCCCGTCAACCGCAAACTCGCCCTCCAGCAGCTCAAGAAGCTCGGCTATGCGGCCCACGCGGTCGCCGACGGCCGCGAAGCGATCGACGCGGTCGGACGCGATGACTACGACCTCGTCTTGATGGACTGCCAGATGCCCGAAGTCGACGGCTTCGAAGCAACCCGCGAGATTCGCCGCGCCGAAGCGGCGCGGGGAAGCCACGTACCGATCGTCGCGATGACCGCCAACGCGCTCGAAGGCGACCGCGAACAGTGCTTGGCTGCGGGGATGGACGACTACCTCGCAAAACCCGTCCAGCTCGCCGCGATGCGCGCGGTCGTCGAACGCTTCGTGCACGGGATCGGTGTTGCCGGCTAACGATGTTCTCGACCTCAGCCGCCTCGAGGAGGCGTTCGAGGACGACACCGCGGGGATCGCGGAGTTGCTCGAAATGGCGCTCGATACGGGTGTCAAACACCGTCATGCCTTGGAGCAAGGCGTCGCGGCCGGCGATGCGGAGATGGTGCGGCGCGCGGCACATGCGATCAAGGGCAGCGCCGGCAATGTCGGCGCGAACGCGGTGATGAACCTGGCCGACGAACTCGAGCAGCGGGCCCGGGTCGGCAATCTCGACGGCGCCCGCGAGCGCATCGATGCGATCGCTGCGGGGTACGCGCGCGTCGGCGAAGCCGTCCGCGCTTATCGCTCGCGGGTCGGCTGAACCTCGAGCTCTGGCGCGCGGTCGGGATTCCCGACCCGCGTGCGCGCGTTGGTGTACCACACTAGCCCTGGGCCGCCGTCGCGCTGCTTGCGCACGTTCTTGCGCTCGGTGTAGTCGATCTCGACCCGCGCGGCGCCGCGCGCCTTGCTATGCGCCGCGGCCAGATTCGCGGCAGCGTCGAGATCCTCGTCCGCCGGCGCGTTCCCGGCCGGCGACTGCAGGATCACGTGCGAACCCGGAACCCCGCGCGCGTGGAACCACAGATCCTCCGGGCGCGCGATCCGGAACGTGACCTCCGCGTTTTCCCGCGGCGAGCGCCCGACCAAGATGCGCGCGCCCGAGGACCGCTCGAAGCGCAGCGGCGCGCGTTTGCGCGCGCTCGGCTCGGCTCGGCGCGGCGCGCGGCCCTCGAGCGCGTCGAGATCGGCCTCGAGCTCGCGCAGCGTCGGCGCGTCCGCGCGCGCGAGCTCGAAGGCCAGCTCGTCGAGGGCCGCGAGACGCACGCTCAGTGCGTCGCGTCGCCTTTCGAGGTGCGGCAGCGCGTTGGCAGCCTTGCGGTAGCGCGCGTAGTAGCGGCGTGCGTTTTCTTTGGCGTCGATTTCGGGATCGAGTGCGATCGTCAAGCCCGGATTCGTCGCGGGCACGAACGTGGTCGCGCCCGCACCGACCTCGTGCGCGTGGGTATAGAGCGCGTCGCCGCTGGCCCGGAAGTGCTCGCGTGCGGCAGCGTCGGCGAGCTGTTCCGAGAGCCGCGCCGATTCGGCGGTCGCGGCGCGCGCGCGCCGCTCGACGCGGGTAGCGAGCGCGCTGCGCCGGCGCTCGGCGGAGCCGCCTCGCTGGGCGCCCTGCGACACCTCCCGAGCCTCGGCAAAGAGCGCCAGGAGCGAGGGCCCGGTGCGGTGGTCCAGCGCTGCGTACTGCTCGAGCGGAACCACGTGCGCTGCCACGAGCACTCCGGCTGCGTCCCGGTAGGCGTGCACCTCACCCGGCTGTTGCGCGGCACTTTCGGCCTCGGCCAGCACCGCCGCCGCGCGACCCGCTAGCGCCGCGGCGGTTGCGTACGGCACGAGAACGACGGCCGCTTCGGCGACGACGGAGGCCGCGAGCAGGCGCGGCAGCAGGGGCAGAAAGCCGCCCAACGCGCGGCCTTTGGCGACGGCGTCGGCAGCGGCCGCAAACGCCTGGGCGAATCCCGCCTCGTCCAGCGTCGCCTGCGGTAACGGCGGCGGCTCGTAGGGGAGTCCGGCCTGCACGGCGCGGGCCTCGTTTTCGGCCGGCGAGAATTGTTTGGCAGCTGCCAGGACGAGCCGGTCGCGCAGCAGCACGACGTTGCCGTAGCGCGGGACGAGCTCGAGCACCAGCCGGACCTCATTCACCACCCCGAAACGCGAGGCGGTGCCGAAGCTCAGGACGATGACGCGATCGCCGTGGCGGGCCTGCGCGCCGGTCAAGCGCATGCCGCGCAGGGTGGCTCCGGCGGAGCGCAGCCAGCCGGGCTCGCTCCGGACGGCGAGCTCGTCGTTCTCGAGCGTCACCAGCGGCGGCGACCCGAAGGCATCGATCGCAAGCGTCGGAGCGAGGCCGCGGCCCAGACCGCCGAACCGGAGCGCGACACGGCCATCGTCAAGCAGCCCGGCGTCGGTTACCCGGCCGCCGCGCAAGGCCCGCGCCAGTTCGGCGGCGGCCCGCCGCATCAGTAGCCAGTCGGTCGTCATCGGCCGAGCAGGTGCTTTCCCGCCCGTTCCGTATTTCTTCGTGTTTGAGCCTTGCGGAGGAAAAAGGCGTCCTGAGCGGGCCGGGACTGCTGTTCGTCGTGTCCGGCCCATCCGGGGCTGGAAAGGACACGCTGGTGGAGGGGCTGCGGGCTCGCCACGAGCGCTTTCTCTACTCCGTCTCGGCAACGACGCGTCCCCCGCGCGCCGGCGAACGCGACGGCGTCGACTACTTCTTTCTCGAACGGCCGGAGTTCGAGCGTCGGCTGGCGGCCAACGGTTTTCTCGAGACGCGCGCCTACAACGGGCATCTCTACGGAACCCCGCGATCGTTCATCGACGAGGCGCTTCGAGCGGGATACGACGTCGTCTCGAAACCGGAAGTCAACGGGGCGCTCGCCATGAAGCGTGCGTTTCCGGGGGCGGTGCTGATCTTCATCGTTCCCGACAAGTTCTCGTATCTTCGCTCGCGCCTCGAGGCGCGACGCACCGAAACCAACGCGCAGATTGCCGAGCGGCTCGAGACCGCGCACGACGAGTTCACCTTCGCCCGCAGCTTCGACTACCTGGTGATCAACGAGGAAGCGAAGCCCCAGCAAGCGATCGACGACCTCGAAGCAATCGTCCGCGCGGAACGGTACCGCATCCACCGCTACCCCGACAACCGACTGAAAGAACTGGAAAATACTTAAATGAGCGACAGCGTATTCGGCGACCTCGACGGCCTGCTCAAGCACGTCGATTCGAAATTCTCCCTGGTGAACGTGGTCACCAAACGCGCGAAGCAACTCAACAACGGCGCGCCGCCGCTGACCGATCGCGTCAACCCGAACAAGCCGGTTTCGACGGCCTTCAACGAAGTGCGCGCCGGCAAGATCCCCTACAAGCGCACGCGCGAAGGAATCAAGTGATCCGCTAGAACCTTTCGCCGGCCGGCAGGAGTTGATCGAGACATGTGCGGGATCGTCGGGTACATTGGGAAGCGCGACAGCGTCCCGATCATCATGGACTCCCTGGCGCGGCTCGAGTACCGCGGCTACGACTCAGCCGGGATCGCGGTCATCGACGCCGCTGGCCGCCTGACGGGTTCCAAGGCCGAAGGCAAGCTTGCCAACCTCGCCACCCGGCTGCGGAACGGCGAGGCGCTGCACGGCACGACCGGCGTCGGGCACACCCGCTGGGCGACCCACGGCCGCCCCTCGGACGCCAACGCGCACCCGCACATGGATTGCAGCGGGCGCATCGCCGTCATCCACAACGGCATCATCGAGAACTACGCGGCGCTCCGGGCGCAGCTGCTGGCGCAAGGACACGTGTTCCGCAGCGAGACCGACACCGAGGTGCTGGCGCACCTGATCGAAACGCACCACGACGGCGATCTGGTCGAGGCGCTGCGCCGCACACTGGCCCAGGTCCACGGCGCCTTCGCGCTGGGCGTCATCTCCTCGGACGATCCTCAGCATCTGCTCTTCGCGCGCAACGGCGCGTCGCCGCTGATCGTCGGCCTCGGCGACGGAGAAATGTTCGTCGCCTCAGACATCCCGGCGATGCTGCAGTACACGCGCGACGTCGTCGTGCTGCAGGAAGGCGAGATGGTCAGCGTCGGCAGCGACGGCTACAAGCTGACGGCGTTCGATGGGAAGGCGATCGAGCGCGATGTCCAGCGGATCACCTGGGACGCCAGTTCGGCGGAAAAGTCGGGCTACAAGCACTTCATGCTCAAGGAGATCTTCGAGCAGCCCAACGTCATCAAAGAGACGCTGGCCGGACGGATCGACGAGAGCCACGACGTGCAGCTCGGCGCCGAGCTGAAGATCGACGAGATCGTGCTGCGCGCGATGACGAAGATCTCGATCACCGGCTGCGGCACCGCCTACCATGCCGGGATGGTCGGCATGTACCTGATGCGCTCGCTGTGCCGGCTGCCCGTCGAGATGGAATTGGCCAGCGAGTTTCGCTATGGCGACCGCTACATGGATGCGCGCACGCTCACGATCGCGATGTCGCAGTCCGGCGAGACTGCCGATACGATCGAGGCGGTGAAGATCGCGCGCGAGGAGGGGACGCCGATCATCGGCATCTCCAACGTCGTCGGATCGGCCTTGACCCGCTTGGCCGACGCGACTTTGTTCACGCGCGGCGGCCCCGAGATTTCGGTCGCAGCGACCAAGACCTATGTGTCGCAGGCGATCGCCGCGACGCTGCTCGCGTTGTATCTGGCTCGCATCCGAAGGTCGGCGCCGCTCGAGCGGCTGCGCGAAATCGCCGAAGGCACGAAGCTCTTGCCGGCCGCGATCGACGTCGTGCTGAACACCTCGGCCGACATCAAAACGGTGGCGAAGCGCGTCCGTCGCGCGCGCTCGGTGCTGTTCCTCGGCCGTTACGTCAACTTCCCGACCGCGCTCGAAGGCGCGCTCAAGCTCAAAGAAATCTCCTACATCCACGCGGAAGGCTACGCCGCCGGCGAGATGAAGCACGGCCCGATCGCGCTGCTCGACAACAAGACGCCGGTCATCGGCATCGTGACCGACGGACGCGTGCGGGAGAAGGTCCTCTCGAACATCGCCGAGTCGAAAGCGCGCGAAGCGCCGATCGTGCTGGTCGCGAATTACGGCGACGACGAAGCGGCCGCGCTCGCCGATCATGTGCTGTGGGTGCCGCGGGTCGATGAAATGCTCTCGCCGATCGTCAACGTGATCCCGCTCCAGCTGCTCGCGTATCACATCGCCGACATCGACGGCAAAGACATCGACCAGCCCAGAAACCTCGCCAAGACCGTCACGGTGGAGTGACGACCAGGCCGTGAGTCCAGGGCGGAACGCGGACCCGCGAACCGAATCGGGTGCGTTCGTGCGTGCCGACGGCCGAGCTCCCGACCAGCTGCGCCCGATCTCGATCGAGACGGGCTATCTTGCTTTCGCCGATGCGAGCGTCCTGATCACGCTCGGCCGGACCCGCGTCATCTGCGCAGCCGCGATCGAGGATCGCGTGCCGCCCTGGATGCGCGGGCGCGGGAGCGGCTGGATCACCGCCGAGTATGCGATGCTGCCCCAGGCCACGCCCGAACGGAACCAGCGCGAGTCTGCCAAGGGGCGGCTCGGGGGGCGCACGCACGAGATCCAACGCTTGATCGGGCGCGCGCTGCGCGCGGTCGTCGATATGGAGAAGCTCGGCGAGCTGACGGTGCTGGTGGACTGCGACGTGATCGGCGCCGACGGCGGTACCCGGACCGCGTCGATCACCGGCGCCTGGGTCGCGCTGGCGCTCGCGCTGCAGAAGAAGTTCGATCCGCAGCAGAAGAAGACGTGGCCGCTGAGCGGGCAGATCGCGGCCGTCTCCGTCGGCATGATCGACGGACAGCCGGTGCTGGATCTCCCCTACGAAGAGGACAGCCGGGCCGCGGTCGACATGAACGTCGCGATGACCGACGGGGGCGGCTTCGTGGAGCTGCAGGGGACCGCCGAGCGCGAGCCCTTCGGACGCGCTGACCTCGATGCGCTGCTGGGCCTGGCCGAGGGCGGAATCCGCCGGCTTTTCGCGGCGCAGCGCGATGCGGTCGCGCGTGGCTGAACCCGAGGCGGTGCGCGCGCTGGCGACGACCGTCGGCAGCTTCCACATCACCGATCGGGCGCTGCTGGCGGCTCAGGAGCGCCTGCTGCTCCGGCTGGCCGCCGGCGACCTCGACGACCAGGCCGTCCGCGCGTACCGTGACGCCGTGCGGCGCTACTTCGAGCCCTACGAGCGCGAAGCGCAAGGCCAGCTGCGCCACGTGGACCACGAACTGGAGCGGCTCTACCAGGTTCAATACAACTTGGTGGCCGAGCGCGGGGTCGTCGCAAAACGCGTCGAGGTTGTGCGAGGCGTCTTGGAGACGCTTGCTGAACTCGCCCCGGAATGAAAATGCTCGACGACGTCGGGCGGGGGACGATCAGCGTCTTCACCTACGCCGGAGGAGCCGCGGAACTGCTTGCAGACGCGGTCCGTTTCATCGCGGCATTCCGGGTTCGCCTCCGCGAGACCGTCGATCAGGCCTATCTGCTGGGCGTCCAATCCTGGACGATCGTCCTGCTCACATCGCTCTTCACCGGGATGGTGTTTTCGCTGGAGAGCGCCGTTCAAGCCGTGCAGTACGGCGTCGGCAACCTGGTCGGCGGCGCGGTCGCGTTCTCGAGCGCGCGCGAACTGGGGCCGATGCTCTCCGCGGTCGTCGTGGCGGGACGCACCGGCGCCGCCATCGCCGCCGAGCTCGGCTCGATGGTCGTCACCGAGCAGATCGAGGCACTGGAAGCGCTCGGGCTTTCGCCGACTCGCATGCTGGTCGTTCCGCGGCTGGTGGCGTTGGTCATCATGCTTCCGCTCCTGACCATCTTCGCGGATATCGTCTCGATCGTGGGCGGGATGTGGGTCGCCAATCTCTACGCGCACATCTCGTACGAGTCGTTCATCACCTCCGCCCGGGCGGTGCTCCCGTTCGGTGACGTGCTCAAGGGACTGTTGAAGTCGGTCGTCTTCGCCGTCATCATTGCGATCATCGGCGCCTACCAGGGACTGACGACGCGGGGCGGCGCGGCCGGGGTCGGCAAGTCGACCACCGGTGCGGTCGTCACCTCGATCATCCTGATCTTCATCTCCAATTTCTTGCTCTCGTACGTGCTCTTCGGGAACAGCTGATGGCAGTTTGGGCACGCCTCGACAACGTCTGCGTACGCTACGGTCCGAAGATCGTGATGCAGAACTTGTCGCTCGACATCGTCGAGGGTGCGATCACCTGCATCATCGGGCTCTCGGGAGCCGGAAAGTCGACCATCCTGCGGCTGCTCAACGGGCTGAAGAACCCCGACAGTGGAGACGTTCTGGTCAGCGGCCGCAATATCACGACCCTGCGCCAGCGCGATTTGATCGAACTGCGCCGCTCGATCGGGTTCGCGTTTCAGTTCTCGGCGCTCTTCGACTCGCTGACCGTCGGCGAGAACATCGCCCTGCCGCTGCGCGAGCACACCAAACTGCGCGACGGAGAGATCCGGACCCAGGTCGCCCACGCGCTCGAGTCGGTCGGGCTCGCGCACACCGAGGACCGCTATCCCTCCGAGCTTTCGGGCGGGATGGTCAAGCGGGCCGGCTTCGCCCGCGCCATCATCACCAACCCCGAAGCCATCTTATACGACGAGCCGACGACCGGCCTCGATCCGATCATCACGCACGTCCTGACCGATCTCATCATCCACCTGCGGGAACGGCTCAACGGTACGGCCGTCGTCGTCTCGCATGACCTCGAGAGCATCTACCTGATGGCCGATTACATCGCAATGCTCTTCGAGGGTGCCATCGTCGCCTACGGAACCGTCGAAGAGATCCGGCGCTCGCCGAACCCGATCGTGCAACAGTTCTTGCAAGGGAGTGAAGTCGGGCCGATCCCGATTTGAGACACATATGAATAGACAAGCTCTCGTCGGTCTCTTCACCATCTTTGCGCTCATCGGGCTGTTCGCGATTTTCGTCGTGCTGGCGAACGTCGGGCCCCAAGGGCGGTACAAGATCGGCGTCCACTTCAAGTCGGCAGCCGGACTGCATCGCGGCGCGCTCGTCTACGAAAGCGGGGTCGTCGTCGGCATCGTCGATCAGACCAATCTCTTACCCGACGATTTCACCGTCGAGGTCGTGCTCGCCATCAACAACAACGTCGACGTTCCGCGCACCGCCAAATTCCTGATCCAGGCGCCGCTGACCGGCGATTCGACCCTCGAGATCGTGCCGCTGCCGCCCTCGACGCGGCCCGGCTTCACGCCCGCCGCCAACGCGCCCTCGGCGGTCGCGGTGCTGCCGCGCGCCATCCTGCCCTTGGACCAGCAGCCGCAGGGGACCAATCCGGCCACCATTCAGGACCTGCTCGATCAGGGCCAAGGCGAGGTTCGCCGGCTCGACGTGATGTTAGGGACGCTCGAGCGGCGCGAACCGGCGCTGCTCAACACCCTGCAGGCCGCGCTCGACAACGCCAAGGAGCTCAGCGGGACGGCGAACGTTACCTTCTCGAAGCTCTCGCGGCGGATCGACACGCTCGCCGACACGCTTCAGCTCGCGCTCGAGCAAGGCAGTGCCGACATCACCAATATCACCGGCTCGCTGGACAAGACGGTCAACCGGAACACGGGGCATTTCGATTCGATCATCGCCGCGCTCGACCGCTCGGCACACGACCTCAACGTGACCGCCGACCACATTACGAGCCTGGCCACCGACCCGCAGCTGCGCGCGAATATCTTGCAGACGACACAGGGTATCGCGCAGACGGCGACGACCTTTGCCTCGATCGCGAACGACCTCCACAATGTCAGCAGCAACCCGCAGACACAAGCCCAGCTGCGTGACACGATCGCGCAAGTCGATGCCGCCTCGCAGAAAGCCAACTCGATCTTCTACAAGTTCGGTGGACGCTCGCACGTTTACGGCGTCGACGCCGGTGCGACACCGGCCCCCGTTCCCGCGCCGGCCGCCGCGCCGGGCCGCAATCAGCAGGGGCCCGGACCGGTACCCTATCCCAGTGCCGCCCCGGGTTCACCGCGCGGCGCCGGACCCAATCCTTCGGCAACCCCCAATCCGAGCACGGTGCAGGCCGACGTGAAGGAGAAGGTCGGCTCGCTGGTCAGTCAGCTGCTCGCGCTTCAGGTGCGCGTCTCCGAACTCGACGATCAACATGCCGGCACGTATAACTCGCCGCTACTCAAGCGCGACCGCGGTCCGGAGACCGACGTCAACCTGGTCGCGCTGCCGCAAGGCTCCACCTACTTATTCGCCGGCGTCAACGACACCGGCGGCCCTGCGACGACCTGGAACTTCGCCGCGATGGGCCACATCGCGCCGCATTTCGCGGTCGGGGGCGGACTGCTGTACTCGCGCCTGGGCGCGCGCGCAATCTATAATCCGGGTCTCAACGGACTCGGCTTCGACGGCCTCATCTACGACCCGCGTCATCCGACCGCCGACGGTTATCTCAACCTGCGCGTGGGCGGCGGGCTGCAGCTGTTCGGCGGCGAGCGCGACATCCTGCATTCCGGGCGCCGCACCGCCTTCGGACTGCAGCTCCAGTTTTAGTTCGGCGGCCGCCCCCGGCGTAACCGCTCGATGATCCCGATTGGGGATGACGGGCGGCGCATGCCGTTCCCGCTGGTCGTCTATGCGATCGTCGCGATCAACATCTGGGTGTACGTCCAGGAAGTGCGCGCCGGCGCCGGCGCCGACGCGTTCATCAACGCCTTCGCCGCAATCCCGTACGACGTCACCCACGGCGTGGTGCTGCCGCCGCCGTCTCCGCCGATCCCGGCCTTGACGATCGTGACCTCGATGTTCGTCCACGGCGGCCTGGCCCATGTCTTTTTCAACTTGCTGTTTCTGGTCGTGTTCGGACCCGCAATCGAGTTCTTGTGCGGTCACCTGCGCTTTGCCGCGTTCTATCTGGTGTGCGGGATCGCGGCCGGGCTGGCTCAGATCGCCGCCGCGCCCGGCAGCCACGTGCCCGCGCTGGGCGCCTCCGGCGCGATCGCCGGCGTCCTGGGCGCCTACCTGGTCAACTTCCCGTTCGCGTCGGTCCGCACGATCGTGCCGATCGGCTGCTTTCCGCTCTTCGTTCGCCTGCCGGCGCTGCTCGTGATCGGCGTTTGGGCGCTGGTCCAATTCTTGAGCGGATTCGGCTCGCTGAGCGAGCGCGCGGCGGAGTCGCAGGGCGGCATCGCGTATTTCGCACACATCGGCGGCTTCTGCGCAGGGGTACTCGTGATCGGCCTTTTCAAGATCCGGGCGGTGAACAGCCGCGCTCTCGCGAGGCGCCGATGAAGATCGGCATCGTTGGCGCCGGGGCGCTCGGCACGCTGTTCGGTCAGCGCTTGGCCGCGCACAACGAGGTGCTGCTGCTCGAGCGAAATCCGGAGATCGTCGCCGCGGTCGAGCGCGGCGGCCTGCGCGTCGACGGCGCGGCGAGCGCCGCCACGGCGAGCAGCGATCCCCGTCCGCTGTTCGGAGTGCAGGTGCTGTTCGTCTTCGTGCGCGCAACCGACACGCTGCGCGCGCTGCGGCCGTTCGCCGCCCAGCTCGATCCCGCGACCGTCATCGTCTCGCTGCAGAACGGCCTGGGGAACGAGGAAACGATCAAGACCTGTCTGGGAAGCACGATCTCGCTGGTGATCGGCGCGACGACGGAATCGGCGCTCGCGGTCGGTGCCGCCGACGTGCGCCGCGTCGGTGACGGCGCGACCGTGCTCGGAAGCGCCGGCGCCTCGCCCGAGGCCTGCAACCGGATCGCACGGCTGCTGGTCGACGCCGGGTTCCGCGCCAGTGCGGCGTACGACATTCGCCCGCACCTGTGGGGGAAGCTTATCGCGACCGCGGCGATAACGCCGGTGGCGGCGCTGCTGGACCGGCCGAACGGGATCGTTCTCACCGATACCTATGCCGGTGACGTCGCGCGGTCGCTCGCCCAGGAAGCTGCGACGGTCGCCAACGCGATGCGCATCCCGCTGCCGTTTACCGACCCGTGGTCCTACGTCCGCACGATCGTCGAGCAAACCGCGGAGCTCGACAGTTCGATGCTGGCGGATCTGCGCGCCGGCGCGCCGACCGAAGTCGATTTCATCAACGGTGCGGTCGTCGCTGCGGGACGCCGCGCCGCCGTGCCGACACCGCACAACGAAACGATCTCGGCGCTGGTCAAGGCGCGCGAAACGATTCGCGGCACGACGCCCGTCAGCTGACGGCGCGGCTCAGCCGTCGCGCCGCTTTTTCTTCCCGCGCGGGTGCGCGGCATCGAACTGCTCGAGCATGCGCGAGCGGGCGACCTTGGTATAGACCTGCGTCGTCGCGAGGCTCTCGTGGCCGAGGATCTCCTTGATGACCAGCAGGTCGGCGCCGTTTTCGTACAGATGGGTCGCCATCGAGTGCCGCATCGTGTGCGGCGACGCGCGGCCCTTCAGATCGGCCAGCTCGATCGCGCTGCGCACGATCTTGTAGAGAGCCGACTCGCTCAGGCGCGCGCCGCTGCGGCCGATGAAGAAGGCGTCGTTTGCGGTGCGCGGCCGCACGCCCAGATACGCGCGCAGCGCGTCGGCGGCCGCGTGCGTCAGCGGGACGAGCCGGTCTTTGTTGCCTTTGCCGCCGACGACCCGCATCGTGCGGTGGTCGAGATCGACATCGCCCAGCGCGAGACCGAGCAGTTCCGAGCGCCGCACGCCGCTGGCGTAGAGCGTCTCCAAGATCGCCCGGTCGCGTTTGCGCTGCGCGTCCGTCGAGCCCGCCAACGGGCGCGTCCCGTCGAGGAGTCGCGTCAGCTCCGGTTCGGTCAACGCCTTGGGCAGCGGCCGCCCGATCTTGGGGGTCGGCACGTCCGCGGCCGGGTTGTCGTCGCGCCGGCCCTCGAACTTCAGAAACTTGTAGAAGGTGCGCAGCGCCGAGATCTTGCGGCGGATCGAACGCGGCGCGTAGGCCCGGGAAGCGTTGAGCCGCTGCAGGTAGGCCACGACTTCCGCCGCCGATGCCGTCGGCAGCTGCGCATACGGCGGCGGCTGGTGCTGGTCGAGCTTGGCCGCCGCGGCGCGCGCTTTCAGGAACGAACCGAAACTCTCCAGATCGCGCTGGTACGCCACCGAGGTCCTCGGGCTCAGCCGCCGCAGGTCGATGTGCGCCGCGAAGCGCGCGATCGCGGGGTCCGCGGACGCAAAGCCCGCCGCCTCGTACCGCCGCCCCCGTTTCTCCACTCCGGCCCTCCCTCGGACGCCAAGATCAGAAGTCCGTGAACCAGATACGCGCTCGCGCACCAAAACCCGCCGCGACGTGACGAGCCGCAAGCAGAAGAAGAGCGACTGAGCCGACTTTACTCTGTTTGACTGGATCATCCGGCGGGAAAAGCAAGCTATCGGCTGTCGCATTTTCAGGCAAGCCGCCGGTTTGGAAGCCGAGTCTGTGAGCACCACGAGACTGCCTTACGCGGCAGCCGGTTCTTGCTCTCGAGGTCCGGCTCCATCCCAATCGGGCGTCGCACACGGCGACTGGAGAAACGGCTCATGCAAGCTTGGCTCAAGATGTCCAGACACGGACGGACGGACGCGCCGTTCTTCGTTGGAGCAGCGCTTTTCGCGTTGCTGCTGGGAGCGTCGGGAGCCGGCGCGGCGGCGGAAGACTTCGGCAGCCCGCCGTCGGGCGAGATCCCAATCATTTTCAACGACCATACGGTGTACGCGAAGCCCGACGTCCTCACCCGGAACCGCGTCCTCGCGGCACTGGTGAAGGGCGGCCAGATCTATGTGCCGCTGCGCAGCATGTTCGAGCAGATGGGCGCCACCGTGTCAGCGTCGGCGGACGGCAAGACCATCACAGCCGAAAAGGCGGGTGCCAGCGTCACGGTCACACTTGGGCGGGCCGAAGTCATCATCAACGGCGAGTCGCGACCGCTCGATGTGCCGCCGATGCTCTACAAGGGGATCGTCCTCGTTCCCGTGCGCGTGATCTCCGAAGGGATGGGGGCCTATGTCCAGTGGCTCCAGGACCGGCACGTCGTCGTCGTTCGCTACATCCCGCTGGCGCCGCTCGCGCCTCCGGCGCCGACCCTAGCACCAACGCCGGCGCCGATACCGACTCCCGCGCCGGCCGTCCCGACCGCCGCGCCCACCGCGGTACCTACAGCACCGTCGTATACCGTATTCGTGCAAGCCGCATATTCGACACCGATCAACTACAACGAGTTTGCGGCCGGCGGGTACTGCGATTCGTATTTGATCAGTGGAGTTTATGCGCCCCTGAACTCCGGCTTCGCTTTGAAAGCGGACTTTCGCCAAGACTCGTACGTCACCAGCAACAATAGCCGCGACGCGTTCGGCAACCACTATACGCGTTTTGCGACCATCGACGGCGGTGTCGCGTTCACGCCCGTGTTCTTGGGGCGGCAGAACAGCTTTGACGCACGCCTTGAATATCAGATCGCCTCGCCGCGGATCTACGTCGGAGTGGGCTACCTCCAAACGTCCGATAATTATGGATACCCGCATCTGAACGGCGTGGGCGCCGGGCTGGAGAAACTGCCGGATCTCCGGGCAGGCTTGAGTTTCTACGGTTCGGCGTTCTACTATCCCAGCGCGACCGGCAACTATACGATCACAAATCCGGCCAGCGTGAACGACGGAACCACGTACCGCCAGCAGTACGGAATCACCAAGTACGACATCGGCCTCGCGCTGGTCATCGGGCATTCGCCGGTGTATCTGCATGGCGGCTACAGCGGCGATCATTACACCGCGAGCAAGAACGCGCCGATCGGTCAGATCCACGCCGGCCCATACTTTGGCCTCGGCCTGAAGATCTAGGCGGGAGTGAAGAAGACCATGAGCATACGCCAGCGTCCCCGCTTCGTCCACGCACAGCGCCTCGCCGCGCTACTGACCCTCGTTTTCCTAGCCGCATGCGGCTCGTGTAATTGCAACGTCCCGGGATATCACGCACCACCACCGGGCGCAACGCCGCTCCCGCCCGGGGTCACACCGTCGCCAATGCCCAGCGGGACGCCGGCCGCTGTGGCATGCAGCCAAGGCTCCGGCTCAGTCCCGCTCGGATCCGCGCTCGCGCCCTTCGCGGTGCTCGCCGGCGCGACGGTCACGAACGTCGGCAACACGCTCGTCACGTACGGCCCCGGGGCCGTCACCGCCGGCGTCAACGACGATCTCGTCGGCGTCTCGCCCGGGACCGCTGTGACGGGATTCTATCCCCCGGGTACGGACACCGACGGGCAGAACGCGATCTATGCCGCCGGCTACAATGCGAATACCGCCGTGCCCCTGGCCGCCCAAACCGCCTTGACCACCGCCTACACCACGCTGGCGGGCGAGCCGGCGGGCGTCACCTTCCTCGGCGGTCAGGACCTCTCACAGGCCAGCGTCGCCGGTCACGCCGTCGGCACCCTCCCTCCCGGCGTCTACAAGTCGGCATCCTCGCTGTCGATCATGGCCGGGAATCTTACGCTGGACGGCGGCGGCAACGCGCAGGGCGTCTTTATCTTCCAGATGGGCTCCACGCTCACGACGACGCTCAACGGCGGCGCCGGCGGGAACGTCATCTTGACCGGCGGCGCGAGCGCCTGCAACATCTATTGGCAGGTCGGCAGTTCCGCGGTCCTCGGCGGCGCCACGTTCTACGGGGACGTGCTCGCCAACCAATCGATCACGGTCAACGCCACGACGTTCAACGGGCGCGCCCTTGCGAGCGTCGGCTCCGTCACGATCCCGGTCGCGGGAGGTTCAACGATCACAAACCCTGGCGGGCAATAGGCAGCGCAACCGCTGCGCGACACTCCTGGCTCGCAACCGGATCTTCTTCCGGCAGGGCGACTCCAGTAACGATAATCGTTATTTCCGTTACTCGGATGACGGAGCAGAACCCTCCCGGCGGTTCAGCTGAATCCGGAAGCACTTCCGCCCTCACCCGTGAACCACGGGGTTACGGTGCTCTTACGCATTGCCGGCGGATTTCTGATCGCGGGAGCCACGTCGCTTACGCTCTGCGTGTTCGAAATCTACTCGCACTCGTTCGGTTTCAGCATCCTGCAGATCGGTTGGCGAATGCCGATGATCGGCGTCGGGGGTCCGGTCGCGCCGCTGGCTGCGCTGGGCCTTTTTTGCGGGCTCATAGGCGAGACCATGCTTATCGCAAGAGGCGTGGTGTGGCTTGTGCGGCGCGTCGCATCGCGGGAGGCCCCATCCGGTCCGCGTCGAGTCGGGCGCCGTGGAATTCAAGTTCGCCTTTCGATGGCGTTGCTCGCCGGGGGTGAGGCGCTGATCGGGCTGGGGGTGTTCTGGCTGCTCCAAGGGCTCTTTCGCGCCTTCAGCGACATCGCGACTCGGGCAAACTCCAGTCCAGCCATCGTCGCCACCGGTGCCAGCTCGATGTTCGCGGCCGGCACGGGCGTCGCCATGGTCGCCGGTTGCCTCTGCCTGATTCTAGGCGAGGTCATCCTGGTCGCGACTGCACTCGAGTCACTCATGCGTCGCCTACGCGCCGGCTCCCGGAACGCCGCGGCGTAGATGGTTAGACTGATGGATCTCGTGCTGCGTGCTGCCATCGTACTGTTGACGCTCGGCGGGGCGATCGTGTTTGCGACAGCCCTCGGACTCTTCGCTTTCATTCCCCGTCCCGCGACGCCGCATGTGCACCCGGCCAACCGCGCGCCGGAGCATGAGAGCGCCGTCGACGTCTTCCTCGATCCGGTGGTCGCTGCCGGCCCGCCGTGCTTGCTCGCAGGCGACGTGCTTCTTGCGGCCGTCGGCATTTCGCGCCTGGTCCGTCCGCGGCGGGAAATCGTGAACGACGCTTCCGGGAAGGTGCGCCAACGATCGAAGGTTCAGCTTCGTGCGGGCCTCGGGATGCTCGCTGCGGGCGGCGCGATCTTTTGGATTGAAGCGCTCGTGCTCAACCTTTTCTTCGCCGGTTCGACTGCGACGATAGCCTCACAGCCCCCGTCTCGTCTTACGGCTATCGTGTTCGGCGGTGCCGGCGCGATCATGATCAGCCTCGCTTTGGTGGTCGTAGGCGAAGCTCTGGTGTTGATCACCGGCGCGGAGAGACTCGTACGCGCTGTCGTTCGGAAGACCGGTGCTTGAAGGGCGGCGCTACCAGGCCGGCGTCTCCCGGTCTTCGTCTGTCCGCCCGTTGCGCATCCCGCGGCGAGTAGCGCACGAGTAGCGAGGCAAACCAGGTCCGAATCGTGCGATTGCCCATGACGGCTCCAAAAACGCGGCGGCCCGACACGTATACCGCGCCGGACTTACCCAGGGGAGTATTCTGTACCACGCGCTCGGACCGAACGTTGAGACAAGAAGCTCGCCGCTAGCTGGCTAAGCGCGTCTCCTCACGAAGGGCTAGCCACGCTTTGAATGCTTCAAGCGGGAGGGAATAGCAGACGGCGTAGCCCTGGACGCTTCTTCGTCATCGACACCTACTGAGGTGGGTTTAGCTTCTCAATCTGGCCGTCGGTTAATCCGGAGCGGTGAAGGATACCCCGTAGAGCTTGCTCGTCGTTGGGACACGTCGAATTCACATTGTGCAAGGCGACACTTGTGCGTGCCATGGCTTCGCGGTACAGATTCCGCAGCTCCGCTTGATAGTTTACCCGTCGTGTCTTCGCTGTGTTTGCGGCCACGAGCTGTTCGTACTCGGCGCGCAGCTTTGGGTCGGCGATATCGGCCGGATCGGTCCCGGAAGGATAGCCGTGCCCGGGAACGTCTACAGTCGAAGATGGCCGTTGCGTGATGTCGTTTGGATCGAACGTGGGATCCTTCGCGCTTTGCAATGCGGATACGACACCGGCCCAAGCTTCGATGGCCCGGCGTCGGCTGAGTATGCAGCTTGCTTTCGTCTCGGAGCGATTGTCGAATTGGGCCAGCTCATCGATCGCAGATCGTATCGCGGCAAGCGCGTGCGTACTCTTGAACTGAGCGATGCTCGCGAGAGCGGTATTGGTGCGATCTGAATTCGAACTATTCGGTCGCGGCTGGGACGCTGCCGGTTCGCCGCTTGCAAGCCATGTTGCCGCAACGGCGACCGCGATTGATGCGAGACGCCCCGCCCATTGCAGTCGGACGATGTTCATGGACGCCTGCTCTTGAGCACAAGTAACGGCCGCTCGCCGAAGGGATCGAGACGGAAGTACAGCTGACGTGGCTCCGTGAAAACGAGTGCGCCCTGGGTCAGGGCTTCCTGATTTCGAAGCCGATACCGTTCGACCGGTTCGAAGATCTGCTCCGGCGGCAAACGAAACGCGGGAACTCCCCCGGCGCCCGCACCCCGACGACGGGCACGATGCCATCAGCTAGCTTGCGCGTCGCGAAGGACATGCCCCTGGAGCAATGCGCCGCGGCGGCACCTACACGTCGTCGACGGCAGGGTTCTCGCTGGGCTCGGCGCCGACGTCCTCGACCGACGCGAATTCCTGGTCGTCCAGCCCCAGGTCGTCGATCGGCGCGCTGCCGCTTCGGCCGTGCCCGTGGCTCTCGATCGATTGGCGTTCCATGGGGGCATGATACCCGCAGAGCGCGCCGGGAATACTGTGCCGGTGATCCGTACGATTGCCGTGGCGATCTTCGCCGCAGCGACCCTCACCGGACTGGCCGGCGCAAGCAGCGCACGGGCCGATGAGCCGCAGCTGCTGGCCATCGACCTCAGCGGAGCCGCGCCGAGGGTCGAGCGGCGCGAGCCGTACGATACCCGGCTTCCGATTCGGGTCCGGGTGTACGATCCGCAAGCCCAGCGGGTCGGGGTTCAGGGCGTCGGACCCGATGGAAGCACGCTGGATCTTCTCCTCGCGCGCGCCGAGGACGGTTTCTATACCGGCACCCTGGAGCTGCGCGTCCCCGGCGACTGGTCGCTGGCCGTCGACACCACCGACGGCCGGGAGGATGCGCTCACCGAACACTTCACGATCACCACGAAAGAGTTTCCGTCATCGGACGAGGCCGAAATGATGCTCGCACTCTGCGGCGTGTCGATTTTCTCGGGGATCGGGCTCATCGCCGTCGGACGCCGCGCCGCGGGCCACGGCGGTATCGCGAGCGGCTAGGCTCCCTTCCCGGGCACGGCGAACGCTCGCCGCATGACGTGTCCGACTTGCCAAGCGTCGATTCCGGATGGGGCGCGCTTCTGCCCGAGCTGCGGAGCTCCGGCGCCGGCACCCGTCTCGGTGGGGTCGTACACCGAACCGGTCGCCGAAGGAGATAAATCCCAAGGAACCGATGCACGTCGGCGATTCGACGCTGCGCATCGAGGGCGAACTCGTTCCGGTCGTCGATGTGGAGCTCGGGCCGCGCAACACGGTCTACTTCGAGCACCACATCCTGCTGTGGAAGCAGCCTCAGGTGCGGCTGGGCTTCATGAGCTTGAAGAATGCCGGCAAGCGTTTCTTCGCCGGCCTGCAGATCTTCATCTCGACGGCGCAGGGTCCGGGCAACATCTCCTTCTCTCGCGAGGCTCCAGGACAAATCGTGGCGCTGCGTTTGAACCCAGGCCAATCGGTCGATGTGCGCGAGCATCAGTTCTTACTGGCGACCGACACGGTCGCCTACGACTTCTACTGGCAGCAAGGGCTCGCGAATATCTTCCTGTCCCGCGCCGGTCTTTTCATCGATCGCTTCACCGCCCAGCAGACCGAGGGACTCGTGCTGGTCCACGGATACGGGAACGTGTTCGAGAAAACGCTGGCTCCCGGCGAACAGCTGGACGTCGAACCCGGCGCGTGGCTCTGGAAGGATTCCAACGTCGCCATGGACACGGTTTCCGTGCTTGCGTCAGGCGGCGGGGGCGGCTTGATGGGTGCGCTCGGC